>Ga0265797_10008447_pt1 | contig 13719 bp, 8 predicted proteins | sample P2T30metagenome_FD_192433 | JGI IMG/M metagenome (GOLD analysis project Ga0265797, IMG submission 192433) | Plant litter microbial communities from East Loma Ridge, Irvine, California - P2 T30 | ecosystem: Environmental > Terrestrial > Plant litter > Unclassified | place: USA: California... | reverse complement strand
GAGTTCACAAGTGCAACAGCCCTAAGTTCGAATTAAACAATGCATAACCTTCATTCAAAGCCTTCCCAAACGCCTGCTAATGCCTTTCACTTTTGATCCCTATATCTTCTCCAACAATATCCTCGCGCCCGCATTCCCCCTCTCCACCTTCTCCCCCTTCTTCGCCTTTACCCCCTTCTCCACCACCGGCCCAGCCGCATCCTCAAGCCTCTTCCTCTCCTTCTTCAGCGTCTTCAGCACCTCGTTCTTCTTCTCGAATCCCTCCGCCTCCGTCAACCCAACAACTACAAACGCGCCCTGCCCCGTCGCCCAATTTACTACGTTACCCTTGATTTCGTCCCAGAGCAGATCCGCAAAGCCAAGCGCCGGCTCAACAGGCACGACTTTCCTAGCCACGGGGTCGAATTTCCCGCCCTGCACGAGCGTCTTGAGCATGTTCTTGCCGTGGCTGATGGCTTTGGCGTCGCCGGCGGATGCAGGGAGCGAGGAGTCGAGGATGGACTGCGAGAGGCGTGCTACTTCGACGAGAGCGTCTTTGCGCTTCGAAGGCTCGATTTCGGGCGCGCCGACGAGGACCTCGCCCATAAATTGCAGGCCGAATGTAAAGGACGCGAAGTCTGATGCGCGCGCGGTGATGGCGCTGAGGAGTTGCGGCTCGATGTTGCGTGCGACTTCCTGCATGCGTGTGTTGGGGTCTTTCTTGGATGTCGTTTGGCGGATGGTGTAGAGTTCGGCGAGACGCTCGCGCGTGGCGTCGTCGAAGAGCCATTTGGCGTCTGAGACGAAGGGGTACAGGAGGACGGTGCGCGCGCGGGAGTCATTGCAGAGGCTGATGACTTTCTCGGCGAGGGTGTCGTTGGTGGGGAGGAGCTCGCCGTAGATGGATTTGCTGGAGAGCTTGGTGTCGTCGGTGACGGCGAGGGCGGCGAGGAGGACGTGGTGCGCGTTGGCGTCAAAGGCCATGAGTTCGATGTTGTCTTTGTAGGGGCGGAGGAAGAGTTTGCGGTCTTTGGCTGTGCCGTAGGCGAAACAGAGGGACATTAGTCGTGAGCCGGACTTTGTGAAGGCGAGATTCTTCAGGAGGTCGACGTTGTCTGCTTCTTCGCCTTCTTTCAGTGTGGGATCGGGCTTCAGGTGCTCGAGGAAGTCGTTCGCTTGTTCTGTGCCTGGCTCGCACACCAGGAAGTACTGTAGCATGGCGTCGTGTAGCATGGTGAACCCCGTCAGCTTCTTCTGAATCAGCGAATTGATCTGGTTCTCGAGGTAGTCCATGATGGGCTTCCGCTTCTCGGGCGACTCCTTCAGGATCGTTGAGAGCTCTGCGCTGTCTGTTCCCTTTGCCTCCATGCATTTGATTGAGTATTCGGCACCGTACCACTCGCGCAATAGTCGAGCCTTTTGTTCTGGTGTCGCCACGGCGCGGTATATGTCGTCCATGATCCAAGCCGCCTCGGGATGATTGATGAGGCGCTTGACATAGCCGTAGAACTCTTGTATGATGAGATCGCGAATTTCAGGGTCGCTGTGCCAGTCAGTTGTTGAGTCTGAGGAGCTCTTTCGTTATCGCACTCACCCCTTCTCTACCAGCTTCGCGATTAGGAACTTGGAGTATTTGCCCTCAGCCAGTGTCCGGAACTCGCCCTTGAGCTCACGTGCGATCATTCTCCGCTGCTCCATGGTGGAGTACTTGATTGCCGTCTGGATGACTCGCGTCGAATCGTGCTTGAAGACAAAGTCCTTGACCCTGCCCTCGATGATCTCAAACAGCTCCTTGACAAGCTTTTTGCGCTCTTCCTTCTCGATGTGTGACTTGAGTCGGAGCTTTTCCCATAGCTTCTTCGATCGTTCGATGACGTCGGCGTTGGGTTTCGCAGCTTTGCGTTCCTTTGCAAGAGCCTTTTGCTTTGCGTGTGCTTCTCTAGAGTTGTTCGCTATAACCTCAATTAGCTTCGTCAAGTCCAACTACTGCGTCGAGCCCGTACCATTCAGTTCTGCAAGCTTCGAGTCCGGTGCATCGCTCTTGGCCTTCTTGTTGTCGCCTGCGGACTCGTCCTCTGACTTGCGCTTATGCGCCTTCTTGTCCTGCTTCACATCCTCCATCGCATCTTCGTCCTCGCTGCTGTCGGCGTCGGGCATGTCGGCGTCTTCGTTTGCAGAGAAGCCATAGAAGCCATTCTCCTGCTCGCTGGTGTCGGATTCGTTCAGTTCGTCTGAGCTCTCGACCTTGGCTTTCTTCGACTTCTTCGCCGGCTTAACCTCGTGTTTCGCGCTGCTTTTCGCCGCAGACTTGTCGACTTTGACCTTTTTGGTCTTGCTCTTGGTGTCGGATGGAGTTGCGACCGCTGATTTGCGCTTGATTCCGGCCATTATGAAGGTGGATCGTGGCTTCGTAGACTGGCCGGCGTACAACTTTCGCAGTCGCGATCGTACTGAACTTTTTCTGCGGCCCGGGGATTGGCCGACGCCAAAGTGGGGCGGGCTTTCACCTAGCCACACTTCAGCTGTCTTCCTGCGGACCCCCGAGACCAAAGATTTACACTCGCCTTGTTCTCCAATACATCGCACACGACGTTCCGAGCAACGTGTGGACATGTGCAAACTTCTATTGTCACACTGATTACGTTCGAGATACTGCGATTGCTGCGCTTAAATGCAGTCCCATCGTTTCATGGACTCACGCCTCACGGATGCGAAGCCATCACGCTCCGAGACCACCACCCTACTCACCGATTTCATAGCCTTCCTCATATCTTACTTGCGGTGGAATTCTGCACCGATCCAACGGTTCCTCCACGCTCCCGTCGTCTCACCGCCCTACTCCATGGGTCTCTATCTCGTCACACTTTCTCGAACTCTGGTGCTCGCGTAAGATGAGCTGCTATGTCATCATACTCGCCAGCCACCATATACTCTTGCAGTCCCATCTCGTCTCTTGCTCATCGCACGAGGATAGCCCCTACATCAGAAATTGGGTCATGGACATCTTCCAGCTTGTTACCAGTCACAGGTAGAGCAGACACATCACGGAGCGCATATCTTCGCGTCATAACTGAATGCCAAGCCATTCAGCGCACGCTCGTCGTACTCTATCTGATCGGTCTTTTCCCTCCTATGAGTGGTCGTCAGGGGCCTGCTACAGGTTGATTGAACCCTGTGTTGCCCCAAAGTCCCGGATAATCTTGGCTGCAACTTTCCCCGCGACAGTATACCCATCGACCACTTTGGTTTCGCCTCTCGCCAATCACTCAGCATGTATTCAGCGGCTTTTATATGCTTAGTTTCACGTCTGAGATGCCAATTCTCCGTGGCTACTGACGAAAGCTCGATCTGCCGTCACAAGCGACGCCCAACGACATCTTTCCCCTGCAAATCCCAACACTTGAATGTGGGGACACGCAACGTGGAGAAACTTGGTCTCTCCCCTGCATTCATATCTCCATATCTCGCGTTGACTGTTTGAAAAACTTCGATTATCTGGGCCAGAATAAGGTACTGCGATGCCGGAACCGGACGGCTACTGCGCTAGTTGACTTCCCACACACTTATACCGAGAGCATCACATCAAGCCTTGAGTGTCAACTGAAACCGCGCACAGACTGAGCATACTATGCCTGCATTATATCCTATGCGAACGTCCTCGTCATCAATTCACCTACAATGCACTGGAAAATGCCGACGACCCCGCGGGAATTCTTCCCAAGCCCTAGCCAGGTATACCTTAGCACCATGTGGTGCCAAGGACCGCTCATCAAAGATCCCTTCGACTCAGGGATGATGCCATGACTGAAATATGTTACAGACCATATGTGTGCCTCCTTCTCTGGAAGCTCATCTGGATACGCTGAACCTGAACATGTTTATCTGATCGTCGTAAACAACCACTCCGTCCAATCCGGCAGCACGACTGATGCACCGGCCCTGAGTATTGGAACGAGTGAATATCGGTGATATTGCTTTTACTTACTATAGTAGCACTTCTGCACTCACACCCTTGGTCGCACACATTCATCTCGTCTAAACAGACTAGAGGTACAGTTTTATGCTTGGGCATCACATCGATAGCTTGCATCTGTATACACCATGTTTCAGCAAGATGTGAAGGCAGAATGAGATCAGATTGAGAGTTCATGGAGCCGCGGGTAAAGAGCATATTGTGCGATGGTTGCGGGAAACATGTTTTCGAATCGCTGAATGAAGTATATAAACCGGCCTGATGTCTTACTGTAGATCCAGTACCACACGAGCACAGCAGTCCATTCTTCAGAGCACTACCACTCCAAAATCCAGCAAAATGAAGTTCACCACCGTTCTCTACGTGATGGGCTTGAGCAGGTACGTCGAGGTCCTTCACACTTCCTTTCCAACTCACCACTAACAATCTCACAGCCTTGCAGCTGCTGCACCCCAGTTTCCTACTCTTCCTTCCGGCGTTCCGCGACCTAGCTTCTCTCGTGGCCCAATGCCGCCAGGCATGCCATTCCCGACTGGCTCTCTTCCTGCTATTCCTCCTCGTCCATCGGGAACCGGGTTCCCTCCTAGTCCATCCGGTAGCGGTCGTCCTCCGGTTGCGTCTGGGTCTCCAGCACCGTAAGTACACTCATCGCTTCCAAGACCCAATGTCGGTTGGAACATACCTACTCTCCACATCTTTGAAATTCTTCTGTCAACCGTGCTGTTGTAACACGACTAACACATCACTAGCCGCCCATCGCGCACTCCCCTTCCCAGCCGCTCCTTCACCATCTCAGTCCGCCCCACGCCCTCGCGTGCCCCAGTTCGCCCCACGCCTTCAGCTGGCCCCGTCATGCCAACGAGGCCTAATCCTATCACAGCTGAGGTTGCGGACGATGAGTAAAAGTTCACTGCCATTTTTTTCCGAGTGAACATAGCTTGATACGGGCAATCACTGCTTCTGGGATTTTCCATGCTTGTACATACTAGCTCTGTGGTCTCCATTGAGGGACCCGAGCAATATATCGCTTAGCACAACTTCGACACTGTCTTTATGAGGAATCAAATCATTTGCTTTGACTACGATGTGTACAAGCTACCGTGAGGCGATGTCTCGTGTCTGAGGAGGCCCATAGTATACTGAACTCGATGTACTATAGAATGCTCGTAGCTATTTTGCAAACCTTCAGGTCACACTGAATGCCAGACTTGGTATGTTAAAAGATTACAGACACCTTTGTATATTTCTGAAGGACTGCAACATCGTGTGTTATATACACAGCGTCGAGCTCGCCACACATCTCTTGGCTCGAGGACACAAAATTAAACGATTATACTAGTTGACATCGTATCGTTTACATGTGTTTCTTCATGATCGAACAGTAGCCAATACATCAACATCGCTGCGGCAATATCTTGATCGGACCAATCTTCGCTCTCCTAGCGTCACGCTTCCCTCTCCCTCCAACAACACTACCATCCCTATCTCCGCATCGACGTCCTCGCACCACCTACCATTCTCATGACCCAAGTACACCTACCAACAGCCCCACCCTTCCTATCGCCATCCCGCTTCCCGGGGCGATCCCGATCCTTCCCAGACCCGCCAGGCCGATCCGGAGCCCCTCCGCGGGCCCAGGGATTCAATCGATGGAGTTTTTGTGATCGCGCAACACGCACTCGGATCCCGAAAGCCAGGCATGATAGGTCGGTGAGCGATGGTACTATATATGACTAGTTATGCTGTGAGCGAGCTGTACGGACATAATAAATTATGTGTGCATCGTCAAACTGCAATTAAAGATGCAAGGCTGAGCACCAGCAGCGATCAAATTACCTAAAAACATCCGATCCAACCACGCGCTAGGAAACCCGTTGTAATTTGTGCCTTTTCTAGCTTAAGCCGCACGCCACTAGCACGATAGCTGCAAATCATGGCCTGTGTGGCTGTCCCCTCGTGTCAGCCGGGACGGGTGAGGTCAGAACCTTATTCGCACTTTTCGCAATGTTGAGAAAAAGAGGCTTTGCAGGAGCAGATACCACATGCAAGAGCATGTGTGGTGAAATTGATGATTGTGATTGTGCCCAAAATGCGGCTATGTACTCATCAGATATGTTCGAGCCGGTCATGATTATAAGCCCAGATTAATGCGCCAGTAATGAAGGGTGTCGCTTTTGTGGTGTCTTGGAATGTCAAGTGGACCCGATCGTCCCTCGCAAAAAAGCCCAACAGCACACATGCAATGCAACCCAAGGTATGTCCTGCCCAGAGATCCGACCGTGTACATGTTTAAAACGCCAAATTAACGCCAATGCAGTGTGAGGTTGCAAGCGAACATTCTGGGGCCAGCTTGGGTCAACCAGTTGAAACGCCGAGAAGGAATGAAGGTAGTACAGAGCCGCAAGGAAATGGTTCCATAGAAGTGGTTTGCGACGTGAGGTCCGCGAACGTGCCGCGAATGACGTGGAAATGACACACGACAGGGAAGTCTACACTTGCTCGACGAATGCAGACTGCCGAATGTCGGAAGTTCTTCGCTTCTTCTGAAGCTTGTTCGATTGCCGGGACTGCTCCGCGAGTTCCAGCTCTTCTGGAGTCGGTGGCGCGAATGTGCCTGGCTTCAGGATCTCGAAGCCGCTATTGACCTTGCGCACGACTTGGCTGTCGCGCTGGTTCTGCTCGGTTTGGACTTCGTATGGTACTTGGTCGTAGGAGAACTGATGGCTTGGACCGCGCGGTTGATAGGTGTCAGGATAATACGCAGCCTTTGGTGCGTACGACTCCATGAGCGGAACGCCTTGCTTAGCCTCATCTGGCGTGTGTTCGTTTTGCGTGGAAGTCGACGCCTGTGCGGCTGCGGCCTCTTCTTGAGGATCGGCGATGGCAGGAAGCGACGGCGATGGCGTCTTCTGCGGCACGAAATAACTGACACCATTGCTTGTCGCAACCTGACTTTCTGCTACACTGGCCCATTCTCCGCTATGACCTGGCCTGCGAACTCGCGGTGTGAGCTGTCCAGTCTCAGCTACGTGTGACATGCGATGACTTTGGAGCAGGTCGAGGTCGGTTCGAGGATCCAGAGGCCGTGGAATGACCGACGTCCTCATGTAGGCACTTTCGTATGGGCGGGCGTTTTGCTGAGTAGCCATGTAGTCGGATTCGTCGCTGCTACTCCGACTCGATTGCTTTGATGCGCCGTTTGAAGGTCCATTTCTACCGTTGGGAGCTGACAGGATTAGCAATGAGTATGATATCGGCATGCTTGACTTACGTGAAGGAGCCCCGGACGATGGCCCGGACCGCGGAGATTCGAGGTTTTGAAGGGACAGATGGTTCTGAGGGATGCTATGGCTGCAATTGCTGCATCGAACTGGCGCAGCAGCAGATTGACGGCGTCCAGGAGACGAAGAGCGCGAGCCGTTCGGTGTCCAGTCCACGGAGCCTGCACGATCGAAGGGAACGCTCGGCGCCCGCGAGCTGCTGCGGCTACACCCGTATGCGGCCTGAGGAAGCTCGAGCTGTGAATTGTCCTGGCTAAACGGGAGTTTCTCGCTGTTGACTGAGTTGCGACTGCTGCCGACAGGCGTGTTCGATCTCGAGATCCAGACGCCGTCCACCTCTATCCCACTCTGAATCGCACGGATGCCAAACGGAGCTTCGTTCTTGGTTTCCAGGCTTACAGCAGTGACCGGCTGTGCTTCGAGCATTTCCGGGGTTTGGGCTTGTTTACCCTTGTCCACCTTGCTGTACTTGCGCAGCTTTTTACGATCATACCAAAGCTTCAGCAGACCGAGCAGAATTGTGAGAACCTGAGACTGTCAGCGATGAGGACAAGTGCATGTGCATAAATCGTACAATTCCGCAGGCCAGAACCTGTGTAGTATTAGCGTGTACTGAGGAGTGCCTGGCGACACAACTTACAAAGGTCATCTTCTGCCATAGCGCCCAGCTGTTGAAGAACTCTTTGCTGTCTGACTGCCCGAAAGCCATTTTTGCGAAAGACAACGGTTAGGGATTGAAGGTCGAGGTAAGAATAAGGTAAGCCCGCAGGAAACCGTGACTCTGAAAGTTTTTGGCAACTGCGTCGCTTAACGATACCTCAAAGTAGGAACGTGGTCAGGGACTCTAGCGGGCAGGAGCGTCCCACGGTACGGATCGATGGTAGAATGAAGTGACTGGCCAATGATTGGGTCCGGTCCACGAGTCGTACCAAGATGCCTGGACGGTGAACGGAAATTCAGCGCATAGCACGTTCAATGTCAAAAGCGAGCGAGGGAAGTAAATGGCGTGAGTGAGCGAGAGTATGGGTGCCAGAAATCGATCAGGCCACGATGGGGTACAACGCGGGGGTTTTGTGGTTATACCTTGGGAGCGAGCGGCGTAGTGGAAACGAATGTGGAACGTCGAATGGTAGGCGAGGGTACGGGTGTTACCAGTGATTCAGAACTGCCATATACAGATGCAGACTGCCAAGAGAATCACGTCAGTAGAATGCTGTGGCAAGTGAAAGCTGCGTTTGCTGGGACGCCGGCGCGTGGAGACCGTCAAACAGCGTCAATTGCATGGGAGCTGGACCTCTACTTATTGCAACGCCGTCTGAGATCCGCGCCGTCAGGGACCCGCAATGGAAACAACGGATGCTGGTCTCAGAGGAAGAGAATGTCGTCTTCGCGCTTAACACGCACATTGTGCCCACGACAAGGTATGCATGCTTCGTCCCGCATGCTAGCTTCGTGTCACCATGTTCTTTGCACGTCCCTTGGATCTAGGATCCCGCATACGCCACGCATTGGTGACGGGCACACGCCGGAAATAGAAAGCGACGATAGTTTGGATGTCGGCTCCACCAAGATCGCCGGCGCGGTGTCAATAGAACGCGAGCCTGCGTTGCGGTTGAAGGCTGGTCAGGTACGTGATACATGATGCGGTAATCGCGACCGGGACGTGAGAGCCTCGTGATACTGTGTAACAATCGCCCGGTGGCATCAATAGAACCTCGGATTAGAGATGTGAGGATGTCTCGAGCCATCCCAGTCAGCCGAACGGTAACTTTGGACTATCGCTGATCTGAAGCCGCTAACTCTCGGGTAGTGTTATCGAGGCCGTTCGCACTACCTATTTAGGCTGCTCTTGTCAGGGGTCAAGTTGAGCATCTCGCTATGAGTTACGGGAGCCGCTCCGACATCAACATGTTTCGCAATTGCGCAGATCTCTTTCTACCACATTCGTCTCTGTGCAATCCTTGTTGAAAGGGTCAAGGCAGAAAACATGGCCTTTTACGAAGGAAAGGTGCTCGCGAAAGTGTTCACCGCTGGAAGCCATGACAACTCCACTGTCTAAGGTTTATTTGGCCACAAGCTTCAACATGATGCAATACACCAGGGCACCGCTAGGAACTTCTTTACAATGCATCGTCTTCTAACGGCTGCCCGGCTAATTCGTAGCCTCCAGCGGGGTACACTTCATGTCTATACGGGAGTTACAATACGAGACACTTACCCCGCCGTTCACGTCCGCTGAGAGTAGTCTCGAACTGTTACCTAAAGTAATGCAGCGAGAGCATAGATTCAAGGCTAACACTGTCAAGTCTACGGAGAAGGTTCCAAGCATTGCCCTTGCGAGATCATACAACGAGAAAAGCATGTCCAAGATACGCGCACCGATTGGTCCTTCACGGGCCAGATGGCAATACCAGGACTGCGTTCATAGGGAGTACAACGTGAGGAGCGATACCTAGATACGACGATGCACAGCAACCGTGCAGCCCAAGACACCCAGCACACACCGCCTTTGCCGCACCCCGCCACGATAAAGTATCGACCGTGGTAATGGAACTTGGAGGTTCTGATTGTGGGCAGGTCTGGAGTTACGCCATTCTAATGTTAGCAGAGCTTGCTATCGATTGGACACCGCATACCGTACAGAAGTACGGCTTGGCTTGCATGTTCCGCCACAGCTTCAGTCCACCTCCAGGTTCAACAGCCCTGCTCATTTACAACGCCTTTGCCCGACTGGTATGCAACGAGCCGCTACACTCGCCTACAGGTCTCCATATGGCTTGGTGCCGCTCTCCTGGCCTGGACACGAGGTTTGCAAGAACCTACACGTGTGTGCCAAGTCGGCAGCCGACTATTGACTCAGGATGCGAATCCTCGCACTCGTCCGTTCGATCTATGAATCGATGAGAAGATGCGTCAAGCTAGTCATCTTTCACGTACATATCCAGCTACAACCTCACGCTACTCGTACAGCTTCAAAATCAGAGGATGCACAATTACGCAACACCATGACATTGGATCTTCAGCTATCGATAGCTTCGGGACCAGCAACAGACGCGTGCCTGCAGGTGTTGCTGCTGCTCAGTGCTCTATGGCCACTCGCATGGTGGAAGCACCGGGACATGCTGCCCTGCATCTTTACACAGGCAAGTCACGACGCATGGAGACAGCGTACATGTTCTGTCAGGGCGCTGACAAGCACGATGGCCAAGACGTGTCAGCTGCTACTTGCTACGTCCCGATACATGTTCTTTGGTACTACAGAGCAGCGTCAACTTGGTCTCAGCCTAGGCATTGAATTGCATCACAACTCTTCCGCCTAAGGATTTGACGCCGGCAAATGTCGCCGCAGGACCAATTTGGCATTTATATGTGAAACTGCTGTGCCATGAGTACACATTCATCACAAGGCTATAAACGTGCCTGATGTCTGACCGCTGAACCATGCCGTTGCGAGGAACCACGTGAAACGCAGTGCCTCAGGGCCATACGCCACAAAACGGGCGAAACATCGGTACCTGGGGGACGGCACGTCCACTCCCAAGAATCTTTTCCTGTCATCCAGATGCTGGAGCCGTGCTCACTATCGAGATGAAAGACACAAGATCGATGATGGTGTTAATGTCACCCACCAGGTCCTCTGAGCTCTTCACGCGCTGAAGTCGTCAACAAACAGGTGGCGCTGGCTTGCGCCTCTCATCCGGCGAGGTAAGCGGACACGAAGCATTACCGGGCAGGCGCTGTTGTACGATATCGTGAAGTCTCCGAATTGTGGCGTGTGCTCAAGCAGCGAGTGTCTGAAGCAGCGAAAACCGACTATCACGATAATTGACTCGTGGTCCAGAGCTGTTTTTAGAGGGGCTCTCGCCGATGGTTTCTGGATCAGCTGCAGGGACACTGCGATGCGGAGAAGTGCAATGGCTGTTTGAGCCTCATCAGTGCTCCCACTGCCCCGCAGCTGTTCGCTGATTACGCTGCGATTATGGAAACATGACTGCTGCCAACAACACCTGCCATGACGTCGTCTCTTCCCACTGACAATTCGTCGCTCGCAAGACTTCCGGATGCACATCTACCGGCGCCGAGGAGGGACTGCAAGGGCCGACCGTCCGCTACTTCCTCGCAACGCTGCCCTATGGGAGCTCGGCGATCCAGGTCATGATCTCACCCGACGCCAGATGGAGGGCGTACACTCCACCTCCACACTCAACCCACCGCATCCTCTTGCGATACGCTGCTTCCACGCTACCTGACTGAAACTCTTCGCTGACCGTACCCGCAATGCCCATTCGCAACCCGTTCCGCCGCGCTGGTGCGCCCGAAATCGTCGACGATAGCCAACGGAATGCGGCGGAGAATGGCTTCAAAGACACGACAGTCTCGGGCGCAAAGCCCCTGGCGATCAAGGACCCCGCGGAGTACAAATTGAGCGGTGAGGCTCCCTCGACATGCGCCGGGCGTGCCTGTGCCTTTGGTGCCGCATTGGACGAATTGGCGCTTACAGTTGCAAACAGAGATCAACGACAGCGGCGTGTATCTGCCGGTAAGAACACACCCAGTCTTCAGCGTCCGATGCATGTAGACGCTCGCATCACGTCATGCGAGACAGTGCCCGCACGCGAACATGGTTGACACTTGCGGCAGCCTTCCCCGCACCAGGAGAAGCCCACCTTCTGGCACTCCAAGTCCAATGCCTCGACCACATCCTCGAACCACCGCAGTCTGCTCAGCGAGAACGAGCCCTTCAGCATCTCGCGCGAGAGCTTCGACTCGTACCGGAGATCGTTTGTATGCAGGCAGCGCCACCATGTATACACGCCCCACTGACACCACCACAGGACATATCAGCCAGGTCGCCCATCCCAGATTCTGTCGGCGAGACATATCCCCGCCAATCGCTGGACGCACGGCGGTCAATAGACACCAGACGCTCCCTCGATGTGCGCCGCTCGCGCGCCACCCCCCGCTCGTCGATGCAGCAACACCGCGAAAGCACGGATCAGGTGCCAGAGGAGCGCTTCGAAGATGTAGGGCTGAACGATGAGCCAAAACCACAGGCGCAGAAGAAGCGGGGCCTGTTTGCCCGTTTCGGCGACAACAACGCCGAGGAGAAGAAGCAGGAAGACCGGCCATCGTCGAGTCATCACTTCTCATTAACCGGCCGGAAGCGTGCAGAGAGCGGCGGTGGTGCTGAGATGAAGCCAATGCCGAGAGCCTCCATGGAAGCCCCGGTTGAGACAAGGACGTGATGGGAATGGTCCTAATGAGGAATGAGGAGATGTAGATGTAGAGTGTGCATCATGCCGGGACACTGGGCAAGAATCTGGGTATGTGGGTATCGGATGGCATCACGGCGTTTGGGTCATTGGTTTGGCAGCATTACCTATAGAGCATCAGGTACTGGGCGCGGGCTGCATCACAATCGCTACCACCAAGAAGGGGCGTTGCTCTGTATAGCGGGGTCGCGAACCACCGTTTGACCTAATAATGAATTTCATATCGTCTCTCTTCCTTTGGTACTCTGTTGTCCTTCCTGGCTGCACGTCTCGGCGACCGAACGTCCAGCACACTTCTGCCGCTCGCGCACGTCGAAGTGGCCTAGCCTGCCGTCATCAAGCAGTAGCGCCACACTATCAGCGCGCCACTGTGGCAGAGTTCTCTGCGCTCGAGAGATCTACAGGGCACAAGATGCAACCTGCTGTTTGACGAGCAGCGCAAAAAGATGTCACGCCGGTGATTACAAGTACTTCAACGTTTTACGGCTAGGGAACTAGTCGCATGAGTGCATTTTCCGGTGGAAGTTGTCATCAAAGACACATTGCAGCATAGCAGCTTCGTGTTATGAATCTTTGATACTGTGTAGTGAAATAGCCTCGGTGTCTTTGTGGTGGTGTGCAGCGGTTCCATGCCACGCGTGGCAACCTGGTCCTGGGTAGGGCGCTTATAGATCTGCAAGTGTGTTTCGGAAGGACGGGATGGGGCGAGACGGAAGGGAGCTGGGGATGGCTGGGTTTCGAGAGATGGTGCTGGGAAGGAATGGTGGCGTGGGTGTCCTGGTTTATGGTAGGAGAGTGATGCCCGGCAGAGTCTGGAGTTGTTAGATTGGGAGGATAATGGGAGCTGAGGATAGGATTGAGGATGAACTGTTGGGAAGGGTACTTGTGGATGCTACGAGTTGTTGATGGTAGGGGCAGATTCGTGGTAGTTATGTGTTTTCAAGATGGTGCGTATGAAGTGTTTCGAGGTGCTTCTGAAAAAGACTGGAGCAGCGTTTCGTTCCATGTCAGCATATCAATGCATGCCCTATACTGCGCTCTTTCATCGAAAGATTTCACGATGGTGTTGCGGTTCTGCAGTTGTGCGGTCGCGACTGCCCTGGTGGAAGATGCGCTATCTGAAGTGGCTCTAGCGCAAGCTGACAACATTCGTGCTTTTCACTGCATCGCACTTCGTCTCATCTCATTGACGTCGGCAACACAGCGTATGAGC
>Ga0265797_10008446_pt1 | contig 13720 bp, 14 predicted proteins | sample P2T30metagenome_FD_192433 | JGI IMG/M metagenome (GOLD analysis project Ga0265797, IMG submission 192433) | Plant litter microbial communities from East Loma Ridge, Irvine, California - P2 T30 | ecosystem: Environmental > Terrestrial > Plant litter > Unclassified | place: USA: California... | reverse complement strand
TATTTTCCATTGATTGCTTTGTAAGACGATAGCATCACGTCATAGACAAGATAGATAGATGGCTAGCCCACCCTTTCCAACGCCAGAATATACGCGCGCGCCTTGGAGAGAGAGAGAGAGAGAGAGAGAGGGAGTTGAAGTAAAAAGAAAAACAGACAGACAGTAGACTTTCCGCTGAAGCGCACACAGGCGCCTTAAACGCCGAGCCCCCAAACATGATATATCCAACATGAGATGTGTGTGTGAGAGTGAGAGAGAGAGATGAGACCGAAAACGGCGCGGGCCTTTCCCTTTCCATATCTACCCATGGCTAAACCTCCCACCCTGTTCGTTCCGCCCGTGGACGAAGCTTGTGAGACCAAAGGAAACCGTGAAGAAAGTGTCAGCGCACTGTAGCAAGGAAAGAAGATGGACAAGAACGAAGAAGAGGCTTCAGGAGAAGAGAGACGCTCATGCCTTGGCCTTTGGTGTGGCCTTCTTGGGCGTGGCCTTCTTCTTGGGCGTGGTCGCCTTCTTCGCTGGGGCTGCAGCCTTCTTTGCTGCGGGTTCCTTGGTCTTGGTTGCCTTGGCTGCCTTGGGTGAGGTGGCGGCGGGTGCCTTGGTCTTGGTGACGCGACCAGACTTGGTCTTGCCGAGGACTCGCGATACCTCCTCCTCAACAGCGGGTGCTGAGGTGGCAGCGGCCTTGCGGGGTTTGCTGGCGTTGGCCTTGGGCTTAGCAGCGGGGGCAGCCTTGGTGGCAGTGGCGGCGGTAGTGGCCTTCTTGGGGCGTCCAGTGGCCTTCTTGGGAGCAGCAGCAGCCTTGGTGGCAGTGGCAGTGGTGGTGGTAGCCTTGGCCTTCTCCTTCTGTGAAGCGAGTCAGTAAGACAGCATAATATGAGAGAAGCTTGATACATACGGTAGCAGTGGCCTTCTTAGCAGCAGGGGCCTTCTTCTCCGTCGTCTTCTTCTCCGCAGTCTTCTTCTCCGTCGTCTTCTTCTCAGCCTTGGGCTCAGCCTTCTTGGTAGCAGTGGCAGCAGCAGGCTTGGCCTCCTTCTTTGCAAGCTTCACTGGTCCAGAAGTGCCTATGCGACGCGTTAGTCACAATCAGGTTGGCTGGCTACAGGCGTACAATAAGACGCGTAAAGGTCATGTGTTGACATGCGAGCAGGCAGGGGAGGGGGGAGTGCTTACCCTTGGGACGTGCAAAGTCACCCTTCTCCTCTCCGGAGGTGATGGCACGGTTGACGTGGCTGCGGAAGGCAGCATCGCTTAGGTTGCCGACCTTGTTGTTGGCTTGGATGTATTTCTGGATAGCTTGACGGCTGTTGGCGCAAAGTCAGCGGGAGCTCTCGGGAAGCATGACGCGAAGCACAACGCGAAGCTTGAGATGGGACTAACTAACCTTGATCCATTACGCTCCTTGAGCTGTATGATGCATAGAGCACGTCAGTAATCAAGTTCACGAGAATAGGCAATCATGTGTTGGTTGGGGCTGCGCGCGTTGGGTTGGGTGGACGCGACGCCGCAGAACGTGCATTGCGACAGCAAGGATAGACTCACGTTGACGATAGCATCCTTTACCATTTCTACGGAACAAAGTCAGTATTCATGTGCGACCAAGATGCAATTGAAGCGCAGTCCATGCGACAACGTGGTGGTACATACCGATGTAGGAGCCATGGGCGGGCGCGGCGGGAGCGGCCTTTGCCTTGGAAGGGGTGGTGGTCTTCTTGGGAGGCATTTTTGCTAAGGTTGGTTTGGATGGGATGATGGACGAGTGACTGATGGTTCGAACGAGGATGTAAACGTCAAAATCGAATGGGGGGGACGGTGGTTGCGGGAAGTCGAATCTTGGAGTTGGGGCCATCCGCGAGTGAGGGGCAGGTACGTTTTATAGGGCGCTCGTCCTCGAGAGCCGCCAACAGATCACACAACTCAAAAGACGCTAGTCATCCACTCCCCATTCTAGATGCGCGTTTGATCTCTTGTTAGGCCAAAGGCGCTCGCTGACTCTGGGCGCGGTGCGGCTGCTGTAAGTTCATTTTGTTGGGGGGTTCCCGAGCCTGCTGTTCGGAAGCGCACGCGTTCACCCCCCATCTTCGTCCCTCTACGTCCTGTTCAAATTCTCATGATGCTCCCGGCCCATCCCCAGCGCGTGTCAGATGTCTCGCAGTAGGCAGCACTGGCCTTGGGCTTTTTATTCTCCCCATTATCGATAGTAGCTGACTAGCCAAAGTCTGCCCATGTTCAAGATCCCTCGGGGGCTTTGGTGCGCTTTGAGGAGCTCTCGTTCAACCCATCTACCTTGACGACTTATACAGCAACGCGCCTGGAATGGCTCCTGCGCCTCTCATTTCTTCATACTCGTATTCATCTTTATAAAATTCGTATAACAATACCCCCGACTATCTTCTCGAACCAATGTTCCAGCCTTGTTTTGGAGTTTTGCGCGTCGCCCCTCGCTGGCTATCGTGGTGTTTCGCTTGCGCCTCAGCGCTTTTCCTTGCACTTGCCACAACGCATTCGAAAAAGAAAAATGATCAAGGCAAGACCATCTTTGAGTATTGCGCAACACTTTACACACAGTTTGGCATCTCTCTTTGTTGTTGCCCGCACGCAATCGTGTTGATTCAGCAGTGTCCCGCCGGATCAGGGCGGGGATGATCACGCGCTCCGAATACGCAAACAAGTCGGCCTTACAACCCCACCCCAATGAAGGAACATTGCCCTCAAACCTTGAGCAGGTGAAGACCCTCTTCTCGGTTTTCTTAACAGCCGCGCTTTTTCCCTGTGTACAACCACATCAAAATGCCGCGCGCGTTGAGCGAGCGCGTTTGCTGTGTTGCGACCCTTGGCCGGATGACGTGGCACAACTCAACACAAACACGCAGCCTTCACCTCTTGAAACGAAGAGGTGTCAGCGCCTTACGCCTTTGGGTTGCTTAAAGAGCAAGATGCAAGTGAACTTGTCCACGCAAAAGATGGGCTGAGATTACCTCCAGTCCCTCCCTCAGCTACGACGCCGCTTGAGATTTCAGGAGTACTGTGAGGCGGACGACGGCACTAAGACAGACAACGCCCCAAATGCCAGCACCCCTCTCCCCCTCCCCCAGAATGCTGACCGCATCCCATGAGTTCTCGTTGCAGAAAAATACCATTTGCGCTAATTCCTCGCAACCATGATTTGGTTTGCAAATTAGAGTTTAGAACACACCGATATTGTGGCACCTAAGAGTACACGTCAAACACAAGTGCTTTTACCTCCTTTGAATTGTCAACCACGCAAGACAGAGTTCCATTACTTTTCATCTGACAATAGATTCTTCTTTTTCTTGAAACTTAACAAGCTTCCCGCTGACAAGTAAAAGTTGCAAATCATAAAATATCTAGCATAGTTGTAATAAAACATGTCCTTCGTATTGTCTCTCTGTCTCCAGTGAGACACGAAGAAAGTATATGCACTAGACCAAGCACTACCACCACCCTCCCTGTTATATATATATATGAGAGAGAGGAGATGACAATGCTATGGAACAATGTCTTCTTCGGCAATTGTCAATTGCTTCCACCACGTCCAGAAAATAACCAGCGCTCTGGGGTATGGTGGGTGGCGTACAGGAAACCCAAGATTTGATACAAGCCAAGGACTACTTACTGCACTACACACATGTACCTTTTACACAAGATAAAGAACACAGTCATCCTTGAACTTGTCATGAAAATCTCCAGGATTAGAATTGACATCTGGACCTTTATTTTCTCTTGTGTTGATCCTTCCTTTTCTCTTCTTCAATTTCCAAGGTCTAGGACCAATCGAGCCATATCACCGAATGAAAAAATCTGTAACCAGTATCCTACCATTCAAAAAGTCACGATGAGGGAAATGTCAAGACAAGCAAAAGAAAGCTCTAGGTAAAAAAAGGGGTTTTTTTTCTGTAAGTCTATAAATCGTAATTCCGAACAATTGATCAGCTGCCCATATGTACAAATGCTGATCCCATATCTAAAGTCTATCAAGTATCATTCCTGAAAGTTCCAAGCCACGATGCGCTTAAAGTTCGCTGTACTGGCAAAGGGCGGCGTCGTCCGACTTGAGGGCGAGAGCACTGAAGGGAGTGCAGTCCTTGGAGCCAGCCGGGTTGGGAACACCGCTGAGCCAGACTGCGTATCCGCCGCCGTTGGCAATCGGGCAGGCCTGGAAGCCAGACTCGGCACCGCTGGCTGCATCGATAAAGACGAGCTGGCTGTCCTTGTTGATGGTCCAGCCCTGACGTTGAGCGTTCCTGGGAGCGGGCTGGGCTCCAGTGGTATATCCGACGAGGCCTTGGCCCATGCCGGACCGGTCGACAAAGATGTCCTGGGATGGCTTGCTGGCATGGAGGGAGAGAGTGCCGTTGCTCAGCTTGAACGAAGCGAAGTTCTGGGCTTTGCCACCGCAAGAAGCGCCTTGCTTGGGTGTGTTGATGTAGATGCCGCTGTGAGCAGCTTGGACGGTGCCGAACTGGATGGGGGTGCCGGTGCGGAGGCTCATGAGGGTGAAGACATCGCCGTCGTTGATCTTGGGGTATTGGGTGCTGGCCTGGGGGGCAGCAGAGACCATGGAGGCAGCGGTAGCAGCAATGGCGGCGGTGGTGAACTTCATAGTTGCGGTAGGTGGAGTTGATTTGATGGTGGTGGTAGTGAGGGTATTAGAGTGTTGGTTAGATAGTTGTTGTTGTTGTGTGATGATGATTGAGTTGGATGATGAGTATTAGATGGAAGGCTGTCCAGCTCTTATATACACAGTAGCCCTGTGTCCCATCTCGTCGGCTCCATAGGACCATCGTAGATGAGGCTGTTCTCCTCGGCACCACCGTTCAATGCAACTGCGACAATGCAACGAGATGAAGTCACATTAGGTCCGAATACGAGCTGTGGCCCATAGAAAATCCGTACTTCCCCATGTTTTCGGCCGTAGTAAACGAACCGCGCCACAACTGGCGCAGAAAATCCAGGATTGTACAGTGCGGGCCCTCCGAGCTTCTGTGCATTTGCATGAAAGTCGAATCAAAGGCGTGAATAGCGATGATGCAGTGGCGGATATAAAAGGGCCGAAAAACGGGAATCTAGCCAAAACGGGTTAGAGAAGCTGCTAATCCTGGCCGGCCGTGTCCTCCGACGTGCCCCTATTTGCTCGCTCCAGATCGGCCAAGATGGACAAGAATAGATTTTCGATACATGGCAGAGGGTCCCTTGGGCAACTTCACCCTGGCAGGGTCTTTGGCATGTACAAACAACACTTGCTGTCATTTCTCGTATCTTAGTATTCATGGACGTGGGGCGGTGAAGAAAGAAAGAAGTGGAGAGGGGGATAACGTAACAACGACGCCGCTTCTGCATGCTCGAATGCCGTGTACCCCTTCCATTTCTTTACCCTACCCACTGGGAGATACAACAAGACTGCAGAGTGGCTGGGAATGCCTTCAAGAAAGCTTCGCATCGCGCAAGCAAACACATTTGGATACCAGCCTTGTGTGTATGCCAAGCTCGCTCCACACGCCGGCGCAACGCTATGGAAACTGGTGCAGCCTACGACCCTGAAAACAGCTCACGGGTCTATATTGCCCGTCACCGTTATTTGCGCATTTAGCGTATTCCATATTCTGTGCTGTATGTAAATCACCCGGATGAACCTCGGGCCGTCAGTGTAAGTAGCTAAAGGGGTCGGCCAATCCATGTCTGGTCCACTTGTACCTTCCATTCCCTCTTCCGTAGCCTAGAAGGCAGTCCAGAAATACATCGGTCTAGTCCACACAGGCGGTGTGGGGATACGCCGCCTTGGACTCAGCCGCAACCAACCGTCTCTTCCGAACGCGAAGACCAAAGACATCGGCAAGTCCATGTTTCTCTCCGTTCTCTTTTCGTTGCCGAGGTCTCTTTCTGCGTTTCTTTTCCCTTGTGTGCACAGGTTGATACCACAGCCTTGGATAATTCAATTTCTTTAGAGTGGATCAAACAATGAATCTGCGACTGTCCTGCTCATATAACGTCGATCGTCAACCACCTTCTGTATATGGGCCGCCGCTATCGAGGGAGAAAGAAGCAATGTGCTCGTGATACGGGGGCATCAATGTACGCAGTCAACTATGTGTCGAGCGTTGCAATTATGGCGCCCTTGTCGACAAGTATGCGATTAGGGGAGCAGTTCACATGGCTCATCATACTCGCCCACAGTGTTACCGAAGACACGCTTTCTAGTAAACAGACATGTATAGAGAGTGTGGATCTAGCGAGTGAAATCTTGATGTCGTTGTCGGGTGGGGGAACAAAGTCTGCAGAGCATGGATTGGAGCAAACTTGCAGCTGGGTGACATCAGCTTCAAACTCCTCAGAGCAGGTGTGGAACCACTTCATCGTAAGGTTTCTTGGTACTTTTGTCTTGGCCGATGTTGATCATGACGACAACACAGTCATGCTGGACCACTTAACTACCGATGATGTAAATGTCCTTGACCCCAGGTGGTGGGTAACGCGCAGTGGCTTCATCAGTCTTTTTTCCTGTCGTGATCTCCCTTTGCCTATTCATCACTACCAACGCATCTTCCGCTTTCATATGTGTAGCCCATGCAACTTTGGCATGTTTATCGAGGACCAACGGTGTATGAACGGCCCATAGATGCGTGAATTGGCGTATATACTGAGCATGAGCATGCAGGCTCTGCGAAGAACAAGCTGCATCCTATTTATTTCTTGGGACCACAATGCAGTTGATGACGAGGCTGTACGGATGAAGGTTGAGAGCCTGCCGCGTATACTTTATATAGTCCCGGATCATATGGTGTGGCGGCTCAGAATAGGGACCAAGAGCGTCTGGGCACAAGTGGAGGTCACTGACCGCGATGACCGCAATGAAGACAGCCGTTACTCATCACGGCACATAGACTGAGGTGGTGTGAGATGGAGATTCGGTGTCTTGAATCATATCTCCTGTGACAGCAGTCAAAATTACTGGGACGAAAATGGTGTGCTGGTAGCGTGGCCCACTTACCGGCGAGGCTTGCCTTTCTACTCTTTTCAGGCTTAGCTCTGAGCCTAGCGCTTACCGATTGAGGCTCCAAGAAGGAATTTCCGCCGCAACTTCTACCCTGAGCGGCAACATTTCCCTTGACGCTGCCAGCATGAAAAGACGTTTACCCAAATAGACCAATGCACAGCGCGGAACGACGCGAACCTAGTTCTGTGGGTTCCGGGGTAGCGCTGACAGCCTCGTGTGTGTTTCTAGCGTTTTCCGATACTACACATGGTCACCGCGGTCGTTGAAGATGCAGGAACGTTCGTATGACGTGATGTGCGAGGGGCAAGAGTCCACGAGGCCAATGCCAGCCTTGTTGGAGCAGATCTCGATGAAACCAATCGCATGACATGTGCGAGCAAGAAGTCAGGTTTAAGGAATTCCTCATCGAGTGTTCACTTCTGAATCTTGCGATCTATAGCTAGCCAGCTCGGCCAGTCTCGGAGGCGAGGGTCCACAGAAACTTCGATCAAATTCTCAAAACCAATATATCGGTCAACCAGCGTGTCGCGCACCTACACAGCGAGACCAGCCTTTTAAGACACAAGAACTGGAACTGAAAGGCACATGGCATCACCACATTGAGGACCATAGACATCAACAGTCTTGAACGCAAATTTCCCCTCCAAAACTCTTTCATCATTCTGGCTTTCCTCTGTCAAAATCGGACGTGCGCACAACGGCAGTGATAGCCCTGACGCTAGTTGAAGAATACATGCCGTGGGTCCACCGGACAAGAGTTGATGCGTAGTCAAGCGAATCTTTGGGAGCTATAAGAAAGGTGCAGATTCTGTTCTTTTATCTCGTCGTAATCTGGGTCGCGACTCCAACTAATATTGTGCAAGATTGACCTCATAAGACAGACCCACACCATGGGCGAACAAGACCCAGTTCAGATCGCTCCCGGCGAGCACCAAGAGGCGATGACACCATACTCTAGTAAGCAAAGTTTGGTGACAAGGGAACCATACGGGCCATCAGGTATGCCTTTTCATGCGCGAGTAGAATTCACGATACGGCAAGACTCGCAATGACTGACACTACAACAGGCTTCCGTGGTCTCTTCACCAACCCGTATGTTGCCATGTGTGCAGCCTTTGCTACTATTGGTGGTCTTCTCTTCGGCTACGACCAGGGCGTCATTTCAGTAACTCTCGTTATGGACCAATTCCTCGAACGCTTCCCACGTGTCTCAACCGAAGCATCGGGAGCGGGATTTTGGAAGGGGCTAATGACAGCTATGCTAGAATTGGGTGCTCTAATTGGCGCACTGTTTGCCGGTTGGCTTGCAGACAAATTATCGAGGAAATATTCCATCGTTGTCGCAGTCGGCATCTTCACCGTTGGTAGCATATTACAGACCGCGGCAATGGAATATGCGATGCTCACCGTTGGCAGACTAATCGGAGGCATGGGTATTGGAGCGTAAGTCGAACATGCTGTCACGTGCATCAACAATGTGATTTTAGGAGTCACTGACAGTACACAGGCTTGCAGCCATTGCTCCGCTCTACATCTCCGAGATTGCGCCTCCTGAAATTCGAGGCGCTCTGCTCGTCTTACAGGAGCTGAGCATCGTGCTCGGTATCGTGATTGCCTTTTGGACAACCTACGGTACTCGATACATGGCCGGCGAATGGTCTTGGCGGCTCCCTTTTCTGATACAAATGCTGCCCGGTCTCATATTAGGCACCGGTGTCGTTTTCTTGCCCTTCTCCCCCCGTTGGCTCTGCAGCAAAGGCCGGGATGAGGAAGCGCTTGTCGTTTTGGGCAAACTTCGCAAACTCCCCACCGACGATCCGCGCATCTTCCAGGAGTGGTGTGAAATCCGTGCTGAAGTTACCTTCAACCACGAAGTCAATATCGAGAGGCATCCTGACTTACAAACACCTACACGTATGAATAGTTTCAAGCTAGAAGTACAATCTTGGCTCGACTGCTTTAGACATGGATGCTGGAAGCGTACTGTCGTTGGTGTTGGCCTCATGTTCTTCCAGCAATTTGTCGGTATGTATGTTCAAAAGTATGAAATGATAGTACACTAACATAATCCCAGGCATAAACGCCCTCATCTACTACTCGCCATCTTTGTTTAAAACACTGGGCCAAGACTACGAGATGCAGCTCCTTCTTTCTGGCATCATCAACTGCACACAACTCGTCGGTGTTGTCACGAGTTTGTGGACCATGGACCGTTTTGGACGTCGGCCTTTGCTCCTGATTGGCGCTGGTCTCATGTTTATCTGTCACCTCATCATCGCCGTCTTGGTAGGCAAGTTTGGCGACCGGTGGACCGACTATGCAGCCGAAGGCTGGGTTGCAGTAGCTTTCCTCTTCTTCTACATGTTCAGCTTCGGTGCCACCTGGGGACCCGTTCCGTGGTCAATGCCTGCGGAAATCTTCCCATCATCTTTGCGAGCCAAAGGCGTTGCGCTCTCTACATGTTCCAATTGGCTAAACAACTTCATCATCGTAAGTCACCTTCCTCCCAAGAGCTTCACTATAGCTTGCGGAAAAGCTCAGCGACTAAACACATGTTCCCAGGGCCTCATCACTCCTCCTCTTGTGCAAAACACGGGTTACGGAGCTTACACCTTCTTCGCCGTCTTTTGTCTTCTCGCTTTCGTCTTTACCTTCTTTGCCGTCCCAGAAACGTCTGGCAAGACGCTAGAAGAAATGGACGGCGTCTTCAAAGATGTTAGCAGTGAAGCGGAAGAGCAGCAGAAGGCGCGTATCATGCGAGACATTGTTGAAGGAAAGCGAGACGATATTACGATTGCGAAGCCTTAGGGGCGTTTTGAATTTGAGTACCGCACATGTGTGTATTCGACCGAGTCCCTTTTTTTTTGTTGTAAATAAGAGGACGACTACGACGATGACAATAACAATAATATCATGCCTTTTGCGAGGCCGAGGTTCTTCTTCACATGCAAAACGATTACGGCAAGATTATTTACGCTAACATGACTACTGTATACCTACCCCCCTGCTCTTACCCGCAGCATGTTGCACGCACATACGGCCCTCGGTACGAAACACCGCAACACCATACTTGCATACTGCGGCATGGTGTACGTTACACGTGTCTCCCCCCCACATGCGCACCATGCACGACATACCCTAGAGCAGCTTGTCAATCGGAGCATGAGCACCATTGAGCTTAATGGTTCGACGTAACGCCAGACGGATTGACCCGGCTTGTGTGACGTTTAACAAAGGTGTTGAGAGTGGCTGATCTGCAGGTTTCGGCGTCTTTACTAGGCCAAGGAGAGAAAGCGACACGGGAGGTACCTACATAGAGCATGTGCTCGAGTCAGAAAAGAAAGGAAAAAACAACAACAACAACAACAACAGTATAAAGTCAAAGAAAAGTCGAAAGAGACTCTCTTTCCTTCCGCATTATGAGCTCGATTACCCAGACCTCAGCAACCATCTTTTACTTGGAGAGGGAAAGCATACACACAAGTAGCTCTCCACAGAAGAAGAAAGAAGTATAGTTATGTAAAAGGAAACTGTATTGTCTAACTGAACGCAACGAAATCTGCACTTTTTTTTTCCCTAGGCATTTTTTTTGGTTACCATTTGCTACGCGACATCGTTGTTTCTTTTACATTAAACCAAGGTTTTGAAATCCCAAGTCCAGGTTCCCGGAAATCCTAACATCCTTTGCTATACAGTGTGGCTTGCCATCGCTAAATTTTTGCAATCGATTCGAAAGGTTTTCCCAATTCATGCCTGGCACAACTCTTCCCAGCACGACATCTTCTCCTCTTTGTATTGGAGGCCATAACAAAGTCGTAGATGAGCGTACCGGTACTCCAAGCACCGCTTCAAGCGCAAGGTGCGCATAGCATACAGCCTCGTTCGCGTCACCCGGTATGCCAATGTCGTCCAGAGGCTTTGTGATGACGCTCTCGGGGAGCTCTGCTTCGAGGTAATCAATGATGTTGGTGTTGCGCGCACTCGGACCGCTAATGAAAAGTTCGTCGACTGTTTGATGTTCAGGAAAGCCAAGTGCGAGTAGTCTGCGGTACTGTCTGAGTATGTTATCGGCTGTTATGCGTGTGACGGTGGCGATGGTATCGGCTCTGGATAGTCCCAGGGAGAGGCATATGTCCATGAGTCGTTGGGCTTCGTGGTCACCAAAAATTTCCCTGGCTATTGTTGGCGAGGGCAGGATGATGGAGTAGTCATAAATCTGTAGAAACTGCGTCACTACAGCCTGGTTAACCATTCCACGCACCCCCAGATTTCCGTTGTTGTCTTCGTGACGCATGTTCGAAGTACAGTACCTCACAGCGTAGTCAACAAGTAGACTTCCAGGGCCACAGTCGCGCCAGTACGTTTTCCAAGCACTCCCGTCGGACCAGGGAGGGATAAAGCTGCAGTTCACTAGCTCGCCGATCGCAAGACAGGCGCGGAACTTGAAAGGGTGTCTCAAGAATATTCTGTTGACGAATGCCACGGGAGATACGTAAGGCTTAACGTATCCAGTCTCAATGACTGCGAAATCGAAGACGGTGGTGATACCCGTATTAGCGGTGACGTCGACGTTCCATCCCAAGGTGTGCGTGTTCAGGTCGTCTGACGCGGACCGTCTCAACCCCGACATGTGCGTACCGACCAGGTCTATGGATTCGATCAGCACACCATACTCCTGGCAAAAGGCCTTGATCCCATTGGAGAACATGCACCCGAGCAGTGTGTTAAGATGGGTAACTACCACAGGATTGCGCTCTGCCTCGCGAACGGAGGCAAGGATATGATTTCGGACAATAGAGCAGGTAGGTACCGAACCGTACTATTTGTGGTCAGCCAGCTATAAGATGACAGTACCAGTGTCACACACTTGAACGAGTTCCAAGCAGAGCGCGGCGTGTGGAGAGGTCTGTCGATACCGAACCAGCGCACAGTCGAGCTGGGTTAGCCCACTTCCACTACACACGCCCAGAACCTGGACGTCCAATGCGTCTCGAACTCTCTTCCTGGTCCTCCTTGCCTTGACTTGCAGCTCGGTATAGCTCATTGTTGAATCGCGCATGCTGGGCTTGATCGCTGCTCAAGCATGAAACCAACACGAAGAGCGTGTGGCAGCTAAAGAAGCGAAAGACACGAAGACAATCGTCGATTTGGTACCCATCCACCGGCTTCTATCTGGGCAGTGCCAGCGGTCTCTCGGTGAACCGCCCCATACGGAAGACTTGCGTAGGAAGACCGCATGTTGAACATCATCGCAAAGGAGGGGAAGCTTCCTGTCCATAGGCGCATGCATAAGCTTCGAGGCCGCCAAGTCATCGCTTTGGTTCTGTGATTTGACGCCGGTGATTGGAACACTTCGAAACGATATACGCAAAGGGGGTTTGCTCGGGGAACTCTCCCGGTGTACAGCAATGACGTAGCTCCCTCGTAGCTTCCCATTATTAGACCCGTCGTCTTTTGAGATATCTTCTACCACTCTGAAAACCCAAAGTGCACGCGAGATTTGTTGTAAGGAGAAGACACATCCCCCCGCACGCGAACGATTCGTTCCAGATCGGTGTACGAGAATGATGCACAGAGTCGAGTCGAGTGGGCTTCAGTCGTGGCACTTGGGGGCCAGTTGGCCAGCATAAAACTGTAAGCAAGTGCATTCGCTTCGCCGCGGCTATACGAGCAACCAGAAATAGTATGGAATATTGTGGGTAGACCAAGGTGAGTTAAGCGCCAAACGGTTTCGGGCACTCACCGATACTCCAATGCGTGATCCGAGCTTTGCCATGAATTGCCATGGATGCCTGAAGCTCGAATGTCACGGGTTAGGAGATGACGTTAAGACAGTGTCAAGCAACGCGAATCAGGTTCCAAACTGTCTCTTGATCGATCAAATGAGCGGTTCACAACACGGCAAATATCGACAGCAGTTGTGCTCTACGCCCAGCTTCGGTATTTTCGTCTTACTTCATGACACATTGTACATGTTGATGACGAGCAGTTGGGGCCGTCGTTTGCACGATCGACCGAATACCTTGAGCCGTACACGTATATGGCGTCCTGCACATTTCCAGCCACACGGGTGCTGAGAGTCTGGCCAATGCTTTGGGAGGATGCAGGGTACCGCCGCTGACCCCAGGATTACACGAGAAAGACCTAGAGCCACCCACGGGCGCACCGAAGCATCCAACCATCGTATACCCCGCTTGTGAAGCCGTAGTAGGTGTAGCAAATTTAGATTTTGTAAATTTCCGTGAACTCTTTTACACAGTTGGTTGGCGTACTGGGGATGTAAAAAAAAAGGTACTTCTCCAGGTGAGTGCCAGTGACTTTGTCCATGAATAGATCGAAACTCCAAGTGGACATGTAGAAATAACCGGATTCCGACATCAAAACAATTAGTTGAGTCAGATATACTAGTTTTTTGATATCTGCAACTGGAATCTGGCTTATGTTACACCGCCCTAGACTGGTCCATCTCCGACCTTGACTACATATCCTTGACATACTGGAGTTCATGGCCAGTACGCCAAGATTATCTCTTTGCGAATTATAAACAGGTCCTCGACAGAGGTTCTCATGTATATTACTAGATTGGTGAAGTCGATTTGGCCGACACACCCCATTCATCTTTGACTGCGTTGATAATCCATGTTGTTGGCCAGACGTGGTTCTTTTCAAAGTTTGTGAGAATCTCAACAACCTGACACCTCTCT
>Ga0265797_10008445_pt1 | contig 13721 bp, 7 predicted proteins | sample P2T30metagenome_FD_192433 | JGI IMG/M metagenome (GOLD analysis project Ga0265797, IMG submission 192433) | Plant litter microbial communities from East Loma Ridge, Irvine, California - P2 T30 | ecosystem: Environmental > Terrestrial > Plant litter > Unclassified | place: USA: California... | reverse complement strand
CGGTAGGCCAGGAGAAGCAGTTGGCGGAAGAGGTGGCGGAGGAGGAGGACCGCCTGCTCCAGGAGGTGGTGGTACAGGTCTTGACGCGCTGGGTGGCAAAGGAGGTGGTCCAGGCGGGCCAGCGTTTCCACGAGGAGGTGGTGGAGGAGGCATTCCTACAGCAGCAGCATTCGAAACTTGGTAGGAAGAATCCCTTGGAGGAGGTGGAGGCGGGCCACCTGAACGAGCAGGCGGCGGTGGTGGGCCCGAGGGAAGGCGTTTGCCCTCGAAAGGAGGCGGCACGTTGAATTTGCCTGCTGAAAGCGGCGGCGAACCAACATCGTCCTCCAATGGAGTCTTCGGAGGTCGAGGTGGAGGAGGAGGACCTGGTGTAGCTGAGCTGGTCGCACGACTCCTCGAGGGCAAGCTCGGCGAGCCTGCAAATTTGCCAGCGTCTGCAATTGGAGGAGGAGCTCTGAAGCGAGGCCTTGGAGGTGATGGTGCGCGAGGAGGACTGGGAGAAGGGCTCGGAGGGCGCTGAACAGCAGGAGATGAATTGCCTGCTGCGGACTTTCTAGGTGGTGGTGGAGCAGGAGGAGGACCACGCTTTGAGGTGCCGCCCGAAGAACCAGTGTTTTGAGGGCTCAGAGTCGCAGCACTTGCAACCGGTGGTGGTGGTGGCGGGGCTTTCGCAGCCCTTTCCTTTCTTTCTGCGTCTGCAGCAGCTGCCGCCTTGTTCTGCTCGAGATAGCTTTTAATGAAACCAGCGTGCTCCTCGATCTGGTCCTCTGTAATGCCCATCTGCAAGAGATCCTGCAAAACAGCCTGGACAGCGGGGTCGTTCAGATCGATGCCTGCAGCATTCGCGCGACTGGCAGCTGTAGGCTGAGCAGGAGGAGGTGTAGGGGCGTTCGCGTTGTGGATTTCCAGTCCCCTAGGCGGGATGATGCTTTGAGCAGGCGCCTGAGGTGTAGAGCTGCTCCTGTCGCGACCACCTAGCAGCGAGCCCAAACCAAATCGGCTATGGTGCTTCCCACTGCCTCCACTGGGAGCGCCAACCGGAGTGTATTGCTGCTGACCGCCGAACGAGGTCTGCGTAGGCCCACTCGCGAAAGGCTTGCTCTTGGTGTTTTTGTGCGCATTCTTCTCCCGCTCGTCTATCTTCTTCTTGAACTGCTTTGCCTCTTTCTCATCCGCAAAGCTGAGACCCGCTAAGCAGTCCTCGAGCTCGAAAGTGTGGAAGAACGTCCGGTCCTGGTTGTAGGCGAATGTGTCGTAGACCTCTTGATCCCACAAAACACCTCGGTTGGCGGGAGAGACGTCCACGAGCTTGATGAAGTAGGTGTTGCCCACGAGATCATTGGCGAGGACCGCAGCGCCCTGCAAGCCGGTGTATGTCCATCGGTTGCGGTGGTCTGGGTGAGCAATGTAGAGCTTCGCAACGGCGACAGCGTGAATCTTGTTGGAAGCCTTCGGTACGGTACGCTTGACAGTCTGCTTGTCGTCGTCCGAGAGGATGGAGGGCATGGCGATGGAGTGCCTGGTAGGCTACAGGCTACTGGATTATCCTCGGTGTGTGTTGTGTAGGTCGCGTGCTCCAGTCGCTTGTGGGTTGGTCCAGACTAGAGGAGACGAAATTATTATAGCGGTATTACCGGAGAGCGGCAGCCTAACGAAAGGGTCCGCGATGTGTTGTATGTCGGTGTAGTCTACCGTGAGGTGCTGGCAGCAATTGGGCATGGGTCGCTGGCTGACGTAGCCTAGCCAGCCGAGCCAAGAGCGGCGTGGTCTTCACGCTTCGGAAGCATTGCAACTCCACATTCGCATTCACCGGCATGGCACCGTCTCTCCTACTATGTCTGACATGAAACATGCAACGTGTACGAATGGGATCTCACATCTTCACCGCTAGTGGGGGCTTAACACGACATTTGGATTGCTTGCTGAGTCAACTTCTGTCCTATCACGGATTGCTACCCAAGTCCGAGAGCACATGACCACTAGTGCGTGGTCATTGCTATTCCATTTACCCATTCTCGTACCTTGCATCAATGCATCGATGCATCAGATCATGTTGTGGAGACGGCAGAGCTCCAGTCCCTCTTCGGAGTCTCTGCAACCGGAGCACACCGGCTCTTGGCACAGCTCCTCGGAGCAAAGCGTGATGCAGTCAGGGCAGAAGGCACGCTGGCACTGGGAGCACACCAGGAAAGCATCCCATTCCTCGACTCCGTTCGGCTTTGTGGCACGCAACGTGGCGACGGCCGCGGCGTTGCGACGGATTTTGTTTAGTTCCACGATATCGGTTGTTCTCTTCTGCGGCGCGTTGTGAAGTTCAGCGAACCGGCAGCAGAGTGAGCCACAGGCAGCGCAGCACTCGGGATCGGAGGGCTCATTTGTGTACGGACTCCCAACAAAAAATTCATTTGCATATTCAGCCATGTTGGCAGGCAGTCCGGGAGTCGGAGACGGCAACGACGGCAATACAATGCCTGGATTGTGGATTCGACGGCACATGATCTTTTTTGTGTTCCAAGTGTAGTGATGGTTCGGATGTTTTGCATTGCCGGGTATGTGCTCATGGATCGGCTCGAGTCCAATCTCGGATCGAAGAATCTGAATTTCCTGATTGCTGAAAGTATCATGGCCTTGTGTTGCTGGCACTGGACTTGCCTGTTGCCAGGCGTTGATTACCTCTGCAAAGCTCACGTTCAAATCGCTCGACTCGGGTCTCATGCTGTTGTCTGGCGGGGTGGCTGTTGGTGTGTGGTTAGGACCTTGTTGTGATTGTTCAGTAGGTCGTGTGGTCACAGGGGAAAGTTGGGTCAAATCTTCGACGTGTTCAATACGGTAGAAAGCAGCTTCCTCTGTTGGGAGAGAAGTCTCATTCAGTGTTTCCTGTTGCGCTGCAGGAGGTACAATCTCCCACTTACCTGTGGCAGCAGATTTGACGTAAGATGCAGAGGCTTGTGTTGCAGTATCTTCGCGTGCCGTGCCGATTCGGATAATAGGCAGAGACACCGTGGGCGAGACAGTAGGGTAGTTGTTGAAACCAGTAGGATAGTTAGTAGGTTGGCTCGATTCAATGGCAACAGGAATGTTGCCTCTGTTTGCGGTCGATCTGTCTCTCGGCGTCAATGGGGCCAGTGAAGACGAAGATGTGTCGTGTGGCATGTCTTCGCCGATGTCTTCGCCCATGGCAGCCAGGAAGTCGCTCGCGTCTGGGAAAGTAGGGACACGGCTCAGCCGAGCAAAACTCTTCGGAGTGGGTTCAAAGAGCGGTAGGCTCGAGGTACGACGTTGGTCAAGGCATTTGGAAGTGTCGAGGATGTCCTTGGCTGATTCAAAGTTATCGTTGACAGCGTGTCGAGGTATGGTGCGTTGCCATTCGCTGTTGTGGAGATCGGTGAATTCACTACCGATATTGCGCGCGGCGTTGCTCTGCAGTGAATCAGTTTGACGAGACTGTGTCAACTCGTTATTGAATGTGATGGCTGAAGGTGATACTTGCTGCTGCACTTGGCCAGCAGGATTAGCAGAGGCACTAGTTGACCTCGTGGTCTTAACTGCTGTTGAGGGCTTGCGTATGAGAGGTGCAGTCTTTGGAGTTTTACTCAGCGGTTTACCTTGATTGAGGCTGAAAGGAGGTGGTAGAACTTGACTTGTGAATGAGCGGAATGAAGCAGGCTCACTCGATGCCTTGATAGCTGATGGCACCTTGATAGCCGATGACGGCTTGCTGGGTTGCGGCGGTCGATCGCGAGGAAGCTTAGGTTGGGTCCGCGAAGGTGCGATGGGCATAGGAAGCCTCGTCTCGCCCATGTCCCTTTCGCTTTGGCCGCTTGACGGTGTGATAGACGATTTGACATGTCGAAGCCTTGGAATTTTTGATTCGCGCAAGGCAGGGTGGACTGCCGTAGGCGTCGGTGGCGAGAAGTGGCCAAATGGTAGTGCACGCGCGTTCGCGGGAGGGCGGCTTTTTGAGAGGACGTTTCGGTTCTTAGTTCTTTGGACCGTTTGCGCGCTTGCAATTTCTGGAGAACTGCCTTGCGTGGAAGGATCCTGCGTGCTTTGACGAGGATCAAGTGAAGCATTGCCATGGAAGCGAACTGGGGTAGGAGTTTGAGGCTCGGAACGAGTGGCCGACTTCTCCCTGATGTATTGTTTGATCTCTTCAGAGCCCAGCCTGCTCAGGCGTGGGTCAAAGCCATCGATGTTGAAAACACCGGTCATCTGCTCAACACTTCGACGAGCTAGAGATGCACTTCCGGTGGTTACCTGGTCAGCACGTTTTCTGCCTCGAATTGCTGTCTGATGTGTGCCTGAAGACTGAGATGACTGTCCTGTCGCTTTACTGCTTTTGGTCGTGTGGACTGTTGAGGGCGTCGCGGGCTCAAGGACGTTGCTGATACCCAAGGCTACGTGTGGCGACTCCCCTAGGCGCTCATTTCTGCCTCGGCTTGCTGATTGATGTCTGCCTGAAGACTGAGATGACTGTCCTGTCGCTTTGCTGCTTTTGGTCGTGTGAACTGTTGAGGGCGTTGCGGGCTCAAGGACGTTGCTGATGCCCAAGCCTACTTGTGGCGACTCTCCTAAGCGTTCAAGCTCCAGCTCTTCTTCAGTGAGCATACCAAGGATTTTTCTGAACCCATACTCTTTTCGTTCCTTAGCCTTTTGAGCCTTTTGTGCGGCGAGGTATTCGGGTGTCGGGTTGATGCGCATAGCTTCTTCGTACCTCAGTCTACGCGCCTTATCCGCTTCGATCCACTCTGGTTTCTTGAACAGCCGATCTCGAAGTTTCTTCGTGTCTTCATGGTTGAGCACTTCTAGGACGAACTTCCAGTCGTCGTCGTCAAAGTCTTTCGGGTCTTTTTTCGGGAGCCAGCCGTGCTCGTCGTACTTGCCAATAATGCCCTCAATTGCGAGCTTGGCCCATTTGAGGTGCCCTTCACGTCCTTTGCTGACGTTCCTGATGACTCTCCTTTCTGCTTTGGAGCTTGCTTTCTGCTCGCGTCGCTCTTCTTCTTGTTCAAGGCGGACCCTCTCTCTCACTCGTGCAACAGCTTCGTCCCAAACTGGGTCCTCTGGAATCGAGGGGAACGAAGGCGTAGTAACAGTACTGTTTACTGTAGTTGTGCTTCCGACTGCTCTAGCGCTGCGCAGCTTGCTGGAAGATGTCGGTGTTGTCGGGGGTAAGGTAGTCGTGCTACCGAGTGCTGAAGCGCTACGCATTCTCCTGAAGGATTTCGGTGTCGTCGGCGTCGTCGGAGTCTTCTTGGTAGGGGCGAGTTTCTCAAAGGCAAGAAATGGTGCAATGGGCGTCCCACTGGGCGACGCTTCACTGGAAGATTCCGGAGAACCTGTAACGAAGCGTAGTGGGATCGCAGGGACAGGAGGTGGCGTTTCACCAAGTATGGGGCTTGGTTGAGCAGGCGACAGAGGAGACTGGGACCCGGTCGAGCTCTGTGAGGTTCCGCGTCTTGTCAGGCTTGCAAGAGAGCTTTTGCTCTTCAGTGTGCGGGCAGACGCCTTCGCCTTCAGTCGCTTGGGCCATGATGTCTCCTGCTGAGTTTGTTTAGCATAGGTCCCTCGGGGTGGGGGTGCGCGTTGGGTCGCGAAGGCAATAGGCAACATGAGCTCGTCGTACGCTCGCAAGCTCGAGAGCTGGGATTAAGTCAGTAAGTGATGTCGCTTGTTCGAGGGTTAGGAACTTACCTCGAGCTTACGGCGCTCGGGAATACCACGTCGTGCATTTCGGATGCTGCCTCCCTTGATCTTCTCCTCGGGTTGGGCGGATGATGTGTGACCAGTGATGCTCATGGTGGTGTGGTCCGCTTGTTGCGTTGCCTTCGTCTTTGCAATCGCCATTGCCATTGTGATTGCCTTTGCCTTTGCCTTTGCCTTTGCCGTTGCCTTTGCCTCTGCCTTTGCTGCTGCCATTGCCGCTGTGTGCCTTTCGCGACGACTCAAGACTTGAAGAAATAGCTTACGTACCTTCTCTTGGGCGCGAGGAGGGGTTTCCTCCTCGTCCCACTCCATCTCGCTCTTCGGCCCAGATGGTGGTGGTGGTGCTGCGGCCGGCTGCCCTGCTGCAGCCTCGTCGAGGTCCTGGAGCAGGGACAGCCGGCTCGGCCTCTCGGCGGCAGGGCGCGACTGCATTGGTGGTGGTGGTCGTGGCGGCAGTGCTGTCGCCGTGGGTGGTGGTGGTGACGAGGAGGAGGAGGAGGGAGGTGTGGGTGCTGCGTTCCACATCATTGAGAAGCGCGGCAGCAGCCCTGCTGAGAGAAGGTATGTGGGGTGGTGGGGGCGGTTGAAGTGAGGTTAAAACCTTGGCGTTGAGTCGAGGGTCGCTCCTTCCCCATGAGAGGGTTGCTTGTCTTTTCGCCAGTGGAGTAGGTATGAGCGTGTCGTGTTTTGTCTTGAACGTGCTGATACTGTGGCTTGGTTGTCAATTCCCTCGCGGCAGCAGCATCACTTTGGCGTATTAGCCATGGACGGACTTCTATACACCACACTGCATTGATTCAGACATCATTGAATATCACTGAGACTAACGTAAAGAGAGGATTGGTCCGAGGCATTCACGGAGCAGGCTCTCGGGGGATCTACATTTACTAGTTCTTTCTAAAGCATGAGATATTAGCACGTTGAAAACATTAACTGTATGGACGTGGACTCACAATGAAGATCGAAAAAGCCATGTGCCATGCTACGAAAAACGCCATCACCAAAACAGTCCTCACCAAGCATTGTATAAACTATGTTCATGACATTCAGCAGCCTATCTAAATCGCCAGGTGGCAAAGATACTCCGCGCAGGAACCGTGTAGATACTCATCGCGGGATCATCGCCCAAACGCAGAAAATGCAAAAAGGGCAGTCGTTGACTGGTAACAGTGGCTTTCGTGATGTTGCTCATTTCTTCGTGGCGTACTGCTGAGTCCACTCACGTGCAGTCTTGATCGCCTCGGGTTGGTTCTCCTGTTCAGCATTAGTCTGATGCTTGCAATAGCAATAGTATGTGCAGGTTTACGAACCTTCCATTGCTTGGCCACAGCCTCGTTAAGAGGATCTTCTGGGTTGGGAGCGCCGAGTAGGGCCTGGATACTGAGCAGAATTGTGCGGATCTGGAGAGCAGGCGACCAGTTGTTCTTCAGAACGTCCAAGCAGATGCGACCGAGCCTGTCGATGTTGGGGTGATAGATGCGAGTCAAGAAGCGTATCCGAGGTGGGCACATAGGGTAGTCGTCAGGGAGGAAGAGCTCAAGGTTGAACTTTCCGCCTAGCATGTTGTCAGCATATCAGGTCTTATCGTGTGTTCTAGCACGTTGTCCTGGCTTGCTTACCTTCGTAGCAGCTTCCATCTGGTCCATCCACCCAAACGTCGAAGTATCTTGCGTTCTCATCGTGCGGCTCAGCCGAGATGCCTGGAACCGGCTCGTTCTGTAACCTCTCCGTCTCCTTGATGATCCTCTTGGGTAGTGGTGCCGACATCTTTGCTCTTGCTTCGCTGACTCAGGCTCTTTGGTCTCCGATCTCGAAGCACTTTTGGCTTATCGTAGCGTATGGGTGGTGGTTTGCTGGCCGACGGCTTGTCGTGTTATCGCTATTGCTCTGCGATATGTATGTGTGAGTTGTTGGCGCGTGAATGAAGAGTTGCGGTCCAGTGAGGTGGTGGTGTTGTTAAGTGAAGTGGTGCAAGTTCGCCATCAATAGTTGGGTGAGGGACAAGCAACTCCCCCACATGGTCACTTCGTCACTTCCCTTGTTCGTCACTGCCCGCGCGACTTTTCTGGGGCAAAGCACCGAAATGATGAACGAGACGAATTATTTGGCACATGCTTGATACACTCACTATTCACTCTTTGCCTTCTCTTCATGGACTGCGAAACAAATTTGCGCAAGAATAACGCTCACTCACGATAATGGTCAACAAACCGCATGCGTCGCGCAGCCATAAGCCAGGAAGCAAGAAACCTCAGGCCAGCGCGAGTACGATAAACGGGGAAGACACCAGCTACATTGTCTTTGGCAACGAAAAGCCAAAGAAGGGCAAGCAGCCCGCACCGGAGCCTGCTGCGAGAGGGAAAGCAAACGATGCGTCCGCGACCGGCGCACAGCCCGAAGCAGAGAAGAAGCCAGACACCAGGACTTTGATCGCTGGCGCATCATGGACGGGCAAGCTGCCTCAGACCCTCTTCAACGAGCACTGCCAGAAACAACGATGGGAGAGGCCCGAGTATACCGTACACAGAACACCGGGTGGATTCACCGGAGCTGTGCTCTTACGACAAAAGCACCCAAAGACCGGCGAGATCACTGCACTACCGCCAATCACACCGCCGAAGGACTACAACAAGGAACGCGGTGTGCAACCGAGTGCTGTGGAGGCAAGGCACTTCGCGGCCGCGTATGCATTGTTCAGAGTCAGTAACATGAAAAACATTCACATGATGCTGCCACCCCAATACCGCGATCTCTGGAAAGGCGATTTCTTAGACTTGAAGAGCGAGGCTGTTGCACAAGGTCAAGGATACCTGTATGAGGCAGATCCGTTCGCTGCGAAAAAAGCATTCGACTTGGCCAAACTTGCGAAGGACAAGGCTAGAGCGGACAAAGTCAAGGCGTCGGAGCAGGATAAGAAAGATCAAGTCGTCAGCCTGGACGGCCAGGTACAATCCAAGCATGTTCTGAAAGGATGGCAGAGAGTCCCTAAGGTCGAGATGGGAGGACGTACAAGAAGAGAAGTCGAGACACTTGTGAGAAGTCAAGGAGTGTGGAACCCACATCAAGTCAAGCTCAGTCCGCAGGTCACGAAGCAGATCGTCGAAGAGTTGTCAAATACTGGATTCAGGAGGAGCCATGTCGAAGAGGCTGCAGCTGTCTGTAAAGATCGTGAGGAGTGTCTGGAGTGGCTTCTTATTCACGTCCCAGAAGACGACCTGCCCAAATGGGCACTCCCCGAGAACTATTCCGCGGGAGTTAGCATGGCGAGCAGTGATCTTAAGCGCGAAGGCAAGTTGAAGCGACTCGCAGCAAGCGGTTATGCGATGGACGTGTGCGCTCAGGTTCTGGACACCTGCAATGGTGACGAAGGCAGGGCGGCCGAGAACCTGCAGAAGAGACTTACAGGTGACGAAGAGGACACCTCAGTGGCGATCCAAGAGCCAGCAGACCTCGAGACCTGGCACGAAGAGCTAGAAACTCTTGCCGCGATCTTCGGCGAAAGGTTTAGTAAGACGGAGAAGACATGCACTCTCACACTCGAACGACAAACGCCTTCTAAGAAACCAATCATCCTGCGCGCCCGTCCACCGATCAAAGGCTATCCCAACGTGGTGCCCGTTCTCTCCTTGGAAGCCGAACTACCTGCTTACATCAAACTGAGTATCTTGAAAAACTGCCTGGCGTACTGCCAGGACTCTTTGCTAGGCGAGCAAATGCTGTTCAGTATTGTGGACTGGATCGAGACCGAGGTTCCAAATATCATGGACCGACCGGGACGACTAAGTGAGATTGCAAGTGCTGCAACCACATTTGTCGAACCTGCGTCTGCTCGTGCGCCAACAACACAAAAGCCACGCAGACATCCCAGACCCATCGCTTGGACACCCGCCACTCAAGGAAGCCAACGCATCCTTGCAGAATGGACCGCCAGACAAGACCTACCGGAACAGAAGAAGATGTTGCAAGCCAGACAAAACCTTCCGGCTTGGAAGCTACAGGACAAGATTGTGGAAGCTGTGACTAAGAATCAAGTCACCATCATTTCGGGCGAGACTGGTTCTGGAAAATCGACACAAAGTGTACAATTTGTTTTGGACGACCTTATCAAGCGCAGCTTTGGTGAGCAGGCCAACATCATTTGCACACAGCCCAGGCGTATCAGTGCTCTTGGGCTGGCGGACAGAGTTGCAGACGAACGATGCGTGCGAGTTGGTGACGAAGTCGGCTATGCCATCCGTGGTGAGTCCAAGCAGAAGGCAGGAACGACAAAGATCTGCTTCGTGACTACTGGTGTACTGCTCCGAAGGCTCCAGACCTCTGGCGGAAGCTCAGAAGACGTTTTACGCAGCTTGGCCGACGTGAGCCACGTTGTGATCGATGAAGTCCACGAGCGCAGTCTCGACACAGACTTCCTTCTCGTGCTTCTCAGAGATGTGCTCAAGAAGAGGAAGGATCTCAAGCTGGTACTTATGAGTGCCACACTTGACTCAGCCACTTTTGAGTCGTACTTCAGAGGAATGGCTTCTGTCGGCCAAGTCGAGATCGAAGGCCGCACACACCCGGTCACAGACGTCTACTTGGATGAGATTCTTCAGGCGACTGGCTTTGGTGGCATGCCTGCTGAAGACGAGACTCAGTCAGTGGTCGATTCTGTCCTTGACAACGAGTCAAGGAACGGCTCCAAGGTTGACCCGAGGGCAATCACCACAGCGCTCAGAGCAGTCGGCACAAGGATTAATTACGACCTGCTAGCACAGACCGTCCAAGTGATTGATTATGGACTTGGCGAGGAAGAGGGTGGTATTCTCATCTTCCTCCCTGGTGTTGCAGAGATCGACCAGACACTACGAGCACTGCGTGATCTGCCAGGCTTACATGCCCTGCCCCTACACGCCTCCATGCAGAGCGTCGAGCAACGTCGCGTCTTCCAAAAGCCACCACGCGGCTTGCGCAAGGTTATCGCAGCGACAAACGTAGCAGAAACATCCATCACCATCGATGACATTGTTGCTGTGATCGACACAGGCAGAGTCAAGGAGACGAGCTTTGACCCTGCTAACAATATGGTCAAGCTCGCCGAGGTCTGGGCTTCTCGTGCAGCTTGCAAGCAACGAAGAGGTCGTGCTGGTCGAGTAAGGCCCGGAACTTGCTACAAGCTCTTCACACGTAGCCAAGAGGCGAAGATGGACGAGAGACCCGAGCCCGAAATCAGACGAGTACCACTCGAGCAGCTCTGCTTGTCTGTAAAAGCTATGGGCGTAGCAGACGTTCCTTCTTTCCTAGCCTCCGCGTTGACACCTCCTGAGAGTCTCGCAGTTGATGGCGCTCTACGACTACTTGGCCGTATGGGTGCTCTGGACGATACCGAGCTTACCGCCCTTGGTCGCCATCTATCTATGATCCCAGCCGATCTGCGTCTTGGCAAGCTTATGGTGTATGGTGCAGCGTTCGGATGCCTCGAGGCATGCTTGACGATCGCTGCTATCCTGACAGTCAAGAGTCCTTTCATCAGCCCACAGCCAAAGCGCGAAGAGTCGAAAGCAGCCAGGACAACATTCGGTGGCGGACTAGGAGATCTCATCTGCGACTTGAGAGCATACGAGGAGTGGGCGTCCCGCCGCGCGGCAGGAGAACGCACATCCGCGCTGCGTAGATGGTGCGATGAGAATTTCCTCCACAACCAGACACTTATGGACATCTCGACCAACCGCACACAGTACCTGTCCAGTCTGAAAGAGACAGGTTTCCTCCTCTCCACCTACTCACCCAACTCCCCAGCCGCAGAGTCCTACAACCGCTACAACACCAACGACACCCTCCTCCGAGCGCTAGTCGCAGGCTCTTTCCAACCACAACTCGCGCGCATCGACTTCCCCGACAAGAAATACGCCGCGTCGTCCTCAGGCGCAGTAGAACTAGACCCCGAAGCTCGCACGATCAAATTCTTCAACGAAGAAAACGGCCGTGTCTTCATCCACCCGAGCTCCACGCTCTTCGGCGCGCAGAACTTCCCGGGCAACAGCGTGTACATGTCGTACTTCACCAAAATGGCCACCAGCAAGGTCTTCATCCGGGATTTGACGCCTTTCAACGTGTACAGTCTGTTGATGTTCGGTGGGCCGATTGGGATTGATCCGCAGGGTCGTGGGCTGGTTGTTGATGGCTGGGTGCGGTTGAGGGGCTGGGCTAGGATTGGCGTGTTGGTTAGTAGGTTGAGGATGATGCTTGATGAGCTTTTGGCAAGGAAGGTGGATGAGCCTGGGGTGGATTTGGGCGGTAGTGATATTGTTGGAGCTGTGAGGAAGCTTGTTGAGCTTGATGGGCTGGACAGGTGAGCGGGTTGATGTGCTTTTCGAGATACCCTGATGTTGGAGATAGATGATAGATGGAAACAGTGCTCTGAACACTAAAGCGAATGCAACATTCACTTTGCGGTGTTACGACCTTCGGCTTCTACTATACTTGCGACTTGGCAAATGCTCACCACATCGAATTTAAAAGGCTAGGTTTGCTTTTCTTCTCATAAAATTCGAGGAAGAATGCGACGCATACCAAGACCGAATGCACGAGACATGTGATACTGCCATGCAATTGACGTCTGCTAGTTCAATATCGAACTCTCTTTCTGGATATGCACAACAGACAAACAAGATGAGAATCCCAAATTTCATGATCCAATAATTTATGAAGAACATCTACTTGCCAACCGTCAGGAACAGCCTATCACCAACATCGCCCAACCCAGGCTTAATCATGCCCTTCTCATCCGTCTCAGCATCAACACCACCAACCCAAAGCTCAACACCCTGCGGCCAAATCTCAGAAGCCTTCTGCAAACCCGCCTGGCTCGCAAGAACAGAAATCGCAATGATCCGTGGTACACCCCAATCACGCAGAGTGTCGATTGCCGCGCAGACGGTTGAGCCGGTGGCGATGATAGGGTCGATGACGATGGCGAGGTCGGGCACCTTGGACTCGCCGCCGACTTTGTGGTAGGGGAGGTTGTTGTAGTACTCCACGGGGTCGAGGGTGGTTTTTTCCCGGTACATTCCCAGGTGGTGGATTGGCACGGGCTCCGGGAGGAGAGACTGCAGGGCGTCGACCATGGAGAGGCCGGAGCGCAGGATGGGCACCAGGCAGACTGTGGCGGGGGAGATGGATTCTGTTTTGTACTCGTAGCCTAGTGGTGAAGTGTCCTGATTGAATGAATTAGCTTTTTGTATGATACTAGGCCTGCCAATCAGGCGTTCGAGAGGATAAAGATATCACGGCGAACACATACCGTGCCGGTCTCAGTGACCTGCAAGCCGTGTGCAAGGGCCTCGCAGCCGACTATGGTGGCGATCTCATGCACAAGCTGCTTGGTATCTCTGGCGTTTGTGGACTTTGACCGCAGGAGACTCAGCTTTGCTCGAAGACACGGGTGTGTCGATACGTGGACATTGGATGGGACGGATGATGAGGCCATGTTTAATGGTGGGGAATGGCAGTGTGAATGTATGTAATGGTTCGGAGGCAAGGTTTGATTTTCTTGACGGACAACAGATGGGAAGAAGAGTGCTTGTTCAAGTACACGATGCCTCTTGTTTGTTGCTACGTGGAGATCAGTCAGTACGTAGCATCAATAATGTTTGCCCTGATAAGCTGCTTGATAGGCGAGGCAGGTGAGCATGCATCGGGTGGGGCTCAAGCGGAACGCGCCGACACTCATGACATCGGCGTCTCTCCAAAGTCCAGTCTGGTGTTTGGCTTTGCATTCAGGGTGCAAAGTGCAAACAGCCGGTTGAGAGCCGTCAATCGGGTCCAACGGCCACAGAAACGTCCATTGGTGTGAAGGTTAAACGGCCAATAGCGGTGCACACAGACTCCATCATGGCTATCCCTTTCCGTCGCATTTCTTCGCTCTGCCGGTGTCTGAGTGTCTCGTCTTCTCCTGCCAGCGCTGGTCTATAACGCGTCGGCATATACCCCTGCCCTGCTCTATAATGGCCTGCAGCTAAGCCGCCTATACGCAA
>Ga0265797_10008443_pt1 | contig 13722 bp, 16 predicted proteins | sample P2T30metagenome_FD_192433 | JGI IMG/M metagenome (GOLD analysis project Ga0265797, IMG submission 192433) | Plant litter microbial communities from East Loma Ridge, Irvine, California - P2 T30 | ecosystem: Environmental > Terrestrial > Plant litter > Unclassified | place: USA: California... | reverse complement strand
ACACCGGGAGGTTCTGATGATGATGATGATGATATGGGCACGTGCGGACCAGAGCCCAAACTACCGTTATCTGCGCTGCCACAACGTTGTCTGAACCGGATTAGGAAACGATACAACGCAAAAAAATAGGGCGTGGCGCAGCACAAACAAGAGAAAGGAGGCCTGATTGTCGCAGGGCTGAGACGAGCTTGTTGCCGTGCCGTGCTTGTGCAGATACCGAGGCTTAGTTAGGTAGTGTTGGTGCTAGGTAGGTGAGGCAGTGCAAAGAACCGCCTAATCTCCAAAAAGTCACGTGGTAAGAAAGAAGAGCGGGACCTAGGCGACCCGCCTCGCCGTGTGATTATACGAGTTATCTACAAAACGAAGAGTCTAAAAAAAACCCCCCATTTGTTACAAAGGGCTTGGTTGGTGTCGTGTAAAGGGACCTATCTACCAAAGAATAAGGCGTTTTACCCAACGCGAGGAAACATGTGGAGAAGAACAAGTATACGAAGAAAGAAAACCATGTTGGTTATGCTCATTTCCGCTACTTACCACTGCTATTGCTGCTGATTATGCAAATAATCAAAAAGAAACTGTTGTTTGTAAAAGGATAAATCTGAGACATGCTACTAATGCTATATGCGCTATTGTACTCGGTGTCCCGTATCGCCTGCAACAACAACGACTTGCATAAACACGAGGCAAACTCGTCATCGTGTAGCGAGTCCTGCGATCAAAATTATGCCTTGCCAACCCGCACACCCACTCACCTCCAATCCATCATCCAGTTTCCATCCATTTCCCAGATTATGGTATATCGAGAAATTATTGTTTTACAAGTGATATCGATGCTCAACAGCACATTTTCACAACGCGGTATTGTAGTAACAGCAATATAAGAAAGCAGTCAAGGCGCCATCCCAGCACCTTATACTCAGTTGAAATATCGAGAAATTATATCATTGGGAGTATATAGCGCCGCTTGGGGAAAAGATAGATAGAGATACCCCGGGAGGGTTTATATATATGGCTAGAAAAAATGAAGAGAAAAAATGCCCTCTTTCAGCAAACTCCCAGGTTAGAAATAAACCGCTCGTTCTCCAGCCCTGACCCATTTCTATCATGAATCTGTTTTCGCTCTTTCAGGGGCGCATATGTGTCTGTGTGTAAAAAGCAAGTCGTGGACGTAAACTGGCGATGGCGCTCTCTCGACTTTGCCCGCGTCGATCAAAGTAAAAACGCTCCGGGAATGGCATATCCAAAAAGCCCTAAACCGGCCGAATGCTCATTATACAACAGTTTCGTTTCGTCTACGTTGGTGGTTCCTAGAAGTCGACCTAGTCTCTCTCTCTCTTATTTGCCGCCCTGCTTCTTCGCCTTGAGTGCAAGGTGAGAGTACACCCAGCCACCGCTCAGCGCGAGCAAGACACCAAACCATTCCCGTCCACTCAAAATCTTGCCCTCGCTGTACCATCCTATGCTCAAAATCAAGATAGTTTTGAGATGGCTGACAATGTTAAATGTCAAAGCGCTCGTTCGCCCAATGATCAAGAACTGGCTCAGGTTGTACATTGAGGCCATGATACCGGATGCGCCTACGCTCCATAGGATGTCGGTAGGCACCTGGGAGAGATCCGGGATGGTGTCGAAGAAAGGAACAAATGGAATGAGGAGGCAGACAGAGATGGGCGCTTGGTTAAGCAGGAGCTGAGGCGGTGAGACGCCAAAGTCCTCAATCTTCTTGCCGATCCAGATCTGATATAGGGCAGTGCTGCAGAAAGCCAAGGTCGCAATGATGACACCGAAGAGTTGGGTCTTGGCTGCCTCGTTGATTGTGAATGAGACTCCGATGCATGTCGCCAGAATCGCAGCCAGCATGTACCGGGTAACGTACTTTCGGAACAGGACGAAGTTGATGAAGACGACGGTCGGCGTAGTCATGACCTTGGATAGCTGGTAGAAACCGATCGAGTTGAAGGTCAAGCTGAGGTTGCCGAGTACGACGTATCCGGCGAAGAAGCCGCAAACGGGCAGCATGTTCCAGATGTTTAGTCGCACGGCCTTGAAGGCGTGGAAGGGCCGTAGGGTGGAGATGAAGAGGACCAGAGTGGTGGCTGTGAAATGCCACATGACAACCATGACTTGGCATGCTTTCAGTTGCTTGTCGCTGAAGACGCTATTCGGAGTGTCAGTCATCACCCCGCTAGGGCTGCATGTGTGGCCCCGTACCGTTTACTAAGGAAGATCAATCCCAGTGTTGAGAGCGTGTTCAGCGCAATCCAAAAACATGTTATCAGCTTCTCCTTGAGCGGTAATCCTGCAGGTTCCGTCGCGGGCTTCTCGAACGTCGGAAGCTCTTCCAGTTCGTGCGATTCGCGGGGGTCGATGTTGTCGACGAGGCCCTCAATCGAGGGGCGTTTCTCTACTGCGTGACTGTCAGCCGATGTCATGTTCCATTTCTGAACTACCGGAGATGGACGCCGAAGTGTCAACGGCCTGGACGAGGCTTGGGGGGTTGGACGTACCCATTGTATGCGGAGTGCGATTATAACGTAGCGAGCGATGTGGACGGGGCTCGTCGGGACTATGCGCGCATGCCAGAGGAAAGGTGCTCGGGGGGGGGGGGCGGACAGCAGGATAGTACAGGTAATGCGAGGGAAAACGGCAGGCGGCTGGCGTGCTGGCGATGATGGTGTTGCACAGTAGCGGGTGCGGCGGTGCAAGCGCTTGGTTTGTCCGGTGCAGGTCCAACAGCGAGCGATGCGGCAACGGCGAAGAAGGACAGCGAGCAAAGGTTAGAGTGAAGCGGCGACTCAGAAGCGTACCCAAGGAATGCAAGTGGCGCAACACACAGCAGCGAGGCCCCAAGGGGTATATACCAAGACTGAGCTGGTGTCCGAAAGGGATCTTCTGACGCCAAGCCAACTGGTTGAAGGGGGCAAAGGCAAGACAGGGTTTGGCTGAACTGTCAGCCAGCCAGGCCAATCCCCCCAATCAACCCAGCCTTAGCGCCACCGTGCCAGCCGGCAATCTTACATGTAATTTTAGGCATCTTAGTCGTCCATGCGGATGCGCTACTCTTTCTGCTTGCGCCCGTCCATGTCCATGTCCCTGCTGCTGCTGCTGCTGCTGCTGCTGCTGACGCTGCTGCTGACTGCATTTCCAACCCACTTTCTTCTGCTTCTGCGCTGTCGATCGACATCTTGGTACTGTCACAGAAAGCCTGGGCAGACGCTCCACGACATGCTGCAAGTCCGTCGTCGTTTGGGAGGCTGCGTCAAGGTGCCGTGATATCCGCTGGGTTCCGCCTTCACCTCGGCCTTGACCATGTCATGGAAACCTAACGCGGCGACCGCAGCATTAGTGACGGATACGAAGTACCATCATGTAAGATGCAGTCGATCGTAATATCTGCGGTACGTTGCATAAACCTCAAACAAAAGAGCGTGGTACTGTTCATGGTTGTTGCTATGGCGAGACAACAGAAGAAGGTACCCTCTTTGCAAAAAAAAAGGAAGGGTAACTACCTTGTGTGCGTCAAGCATATGTCATCAGCCATCCGCGGGCAGCAGGCGTGATCGTCACTAGGATTGAGTTGGCATTTGAAACCAGGTACCGTGCACATGCAAGCAACATCTTCTTCTCTACAGTTTTTGAACTCCCGTGTCTATGCAAATCGAGCTACAAAAAGCAGCCCCTGGTGACAACCCTAACGCATAGAGAAACTATAGTGTACACATGCAAGAACCCACACCGTACAAAATACGCAAACAGGTCAAGAGATCCTGTCGCACATATGGAAAGCCGCTACTGCACCGAATTATAGAGATATAAGGGGAAAAAAATGGTGATCGTGTTACAAGAATTCAGACTTCCCCATCGGCGACCGCGAGCCGCTGTTTGGCTGTCTTGGCTTTCTTGCTAAGCCCGCCCTTCTTGCGCTTGCCTCCTGCAGGAGCTTCCGTGGGAGCAATGGGCGTAGCTGCACCGCTCGCCTTGGCACTCTCGTCAAAGTGTCCTTCGCCTGCGAACTCGTCAGTATGGTGCATTGGCTAATCCAGGGGGGGAATTGCCTGGCTTACCTTCGTGGTACATGTCGTCAAGGTTGGTCTCGGCTCGTTGCTTCTTCTTGCTACGCTTCTTGCCTGGTGCACCATTCTTCTCTTGCTCCGCCAGCTCAGCCTCCTTCTTCTCGATTTCAGCAGCTTGGTCGTCATCAACCAGCCACATGGCCATGTCCTTGGTCCTGTTCTCCCTCGATCGAGTGTTGAAGTCGACTCCGGCGCCACCGCCTCCAGAAATGACTACGCGCTGCACCTCTTCCTTCTGCAGAGCACGCTTGCGGATACGCTCTTCGATAGTGCCACGTGTGATGAGACGATAGACGGTAACCTGGCGCGTTTGACCGAGACGATGAGCACGGTCCATGGCTTGCGAATCAATGGTAGGGTTCCAGTCCGAGTCGTAGAAGATGACCGTGTCGGCAGATGTCAAGTTGATGCCGAGACCACCAGCGCGAGTAGACAGGAGGAAGACGAAGATGGAGCGGTCGCTCTGGAAGTCCGCAACAGTATCGCGACGGTCTTCGAGCTTGGTGGATCCATCCAGACGGCAGTACTTGTAGTTCCGGTACGTCAGATACTCCTCCATTAGGTCCATCATCCTCGTCATCTGGAAGTACAGCAGGACACGGTGATCGTTGGCCTTGAGCTCCTTCAGCAGTGCGTCTAGTTGGGCTAGCTTGCCAGAGTCCGTTACGAAGCGTGACATTGATGGAGCCTCAATGTGCGTGAAGCGTGTTCGCTCGTTTGTGGGCTGAGGAAGCTTATTGCAAACAGTCAGCGCTGCGCTTTCCGTCTTGGCTTCTAGCATGGTGTGTTCCGATGCTTCGGAAACACCGTATAGCGCATTTCGGATGGGCCCGTTGAAGTAGATGCTCTGCTTTTCAGCAATGACGCCCTGGCTGGCGCAGTACAGTTCGACTGGAGGCGCCGATGCCTTTGGCTTGGCACAAGGCTCAATGACGTTCAATCCCGTCTTTTCAAACGCAGACCGGGCGACGTTGAAAAGGTTGCGCATGCGCCCTTCTGTCGCTACTTCAACCAGAGGTGCACGGTCCCGGCGACTGATGATGTTGAGCATCGAATGCTTCGGCTCCCATTCGCCGTTGTCGTCACTGTAGAGTACGTTGAAGCGACCAACCCGGTTCGGCTTCTGCTCAGCAGCAAGAGCTCGCTGGAAGAGACCGTTCCGGGCAACCTTGGAGGCCTCGCTAGCTGACAGGTCGGAGAAGCGGAGCCAAGAGAATGCTCCAGCTTCTCGTGCGGATAGCTCAATGTTATCTGGGCTCCACACATTCATCAAGTTGTCAAGGTAGTGTCCCTTGAAGCCAGCCTTCTGATTGTCGGGACCAGCAAGTTCTAACCGACCGCCCTCACGGCCAACAAGTCGCGGTAAAGAGTACTCGATCAAATTTCTTGTAGAGTATCCGACTCGAACATTCTGGCCTTCGCGAAGGAACGATGCAGTCTCGGCAAACGAGGCGAACGAGAAGGGAGACCATGTGTCGGCTCGCTCGAACAAGTCGGGATGGTTGCAAACCTTCCTGAACTGCATGACCAAGTTCATCAGGGTTGCGCTGTCTTGCTCATCTCCCACAGCCTTCTCCACCAAATCCATAATGTTGATCTTGGCACGAAGATTTGCATAGTATGCGCGCTGTCGGTAGGTCAAGTCGCAGTAAACGTCCAATTCGATCTTGTCTCCGAGTTCCTTTTGCACATGCTTCTTGACACGTCGTAACATGAAGGGCTTGAGAATCATGTGAAGTCGCCTCAGCTGGTCCTCGTTGAGTTTCGTGTTACTCTGCGCGTGGCTCTCGATATCCTTGGAGAACCATTCGCTAAACTCGTCGTGAGAATCGAACAGACTAGGCATGATGAAATGGAGAAGGGCCCAAAGTTCCTGCATGTTGTTCTGAATGGGTGTACCTGTTAGAAGCAGTCGGTTGCGAGAATGGAACCCAAGCAAACTCTTCCACCTAGAACTCTGCGAGGACTTGATAGCCTGGGCCTCGTCGAGAATCATGTATTGCCAGCGCATCTTTTGGAAGTACTGAGCGTCCTGAACAACTAGCTGGTAAGAAGAGACGACGACGTGGAATGGCGAGTCGCGAGTATATGTGACGTGCTTTCGATCCCAGAGCTTACGCAAAATCTTACGGTCCTTGGCAGTACCCCAGTAAGGGATGACATTGAGGTCCGGAACGAACCTGGTGATTTCTTGTTGCCAGTTGTGCAGTGTTGACGCCGGGGCGATGACGAGAAAAGGCCCCCAGATATTGTACCTCTCGGCGAGATAGGCCATGACTGATATAGACTGAACCGTCTTTCCGAGACCCATCTCGTCAGCCAGAATACCGTTGATACCTTGCTCGTACAAGTTGACCAGCCAATTGAGACCCTTCAGTTGGTATTCCTTCAGAGTACAGTTTAGCAGACCGGGTTGAGGGATCCAGTCTTCCTTGTTCTGGAGCCCAGATGGGTTTTGGAAGTTCATCTCTCCGTCATCCTCGTCATCGCCGGATTTGTTGAATGCCCGGGCCCGATCTTGCGCTTGTTGAATAGCGTGCTGAGCGTTTGCCATGGCAGCAGCATTGAGGGCGCTCTCGTCTTCGTTGTCAAAATCGAGGTCCTCAAAGTTTGTAACCTTGGCGGCCCCGTCTGTTGGCAAGTCACGAACGTCAATACCAGACTTGTGGGACTCGTGCGGAGCAGCAGCGGCAGCATCGGCGTCGTCGGTAGACCTCTCGATCTCGTCTGTCCTTGCCTTCTTGCCGATGAAATGCGAATAGAGTTCCGTCTGTGAGATGAGAAAGTTCAACTTGCGCTTCTGTCGATTTGCTTCACGATCGGCCTCGGCCTTCTTCGCATTCTCCAGCTCTTGACGCTCTGCATTCTTCCTTGACTCGCGCTCATCACGCTCGTTCCTCTTCCAGAATGCGAGCATCTCACGCATGCCTCGCTTAGCCCTAGCCTGCGTGTCCTTTTGGTTCTTGTTGGTTCGCATCTGCCACCGACGGGCTTCCTTGGCGGCGAGCTGAGCGGTCTTGCGGAGGTTGGATTGTTTCGTAGACAGCGAGTTCTCCTTGATACGGAAAACCTTGGGGATATCCTTGCGAGCCAGGTCCTTGACAATCTGTTGGTAGAGGTTGCGATATACGGACGAGTCGTAGGAGGTAAGGACAACGGGACCTAGGTCTTCGGTAAAGCTGCGGCCTCGTAGGGAGTCGAGGCGTGCTTCTTCGCGCGGCGCAATCATGGGGAGATCATCGCCACGGTCAATAGCAGCCTGACCTGCAGCTGCAGCGTCCTTTTCTGCCTGCTTTTGTTCCTTGCTCTTCTTAAGGCGGCCGGTGCCGCGGTTGCCCTTGCGCTTTCCACCTACAACGTCGTCAGAGGCTTGGAATGAACTCATGGTGCCGCCCTCCATGTTGGGTCCATGTGGAGTGACTTCGCGAATGTCCTTGCTTGGGGCGTTGCCTTGTAGGAGTTGACTCGTCGTCTTGGCCTTTCGCTCCGCTTTCTGTGCAGCCAACAGGTGACGCTCCTTCTCCTCCTCATTCTCGGCTTGACCAGCCTTTGCCAGGGCTTCGGCCCGCTTGGCTTCCTCGTTTTGGATCGTCTTCTCTCGCCTCCGCTTCCGCTGCATGTCCTTTTTGCGCTCCTTCTCTTCAGCAATCTCCTGGCTCTGAACTTGTTGCCATGCATCACCCTCGTGCTCCACGTTGTAAGAGTGCTTAGCGTAGTCGCGGTGGGCAGCAGAGACATCCTGGAAGCGGATCAGAGTCGCAGTCCGCCGACGCTTGCGCTTGCTTGCTTCGGCAGCAGCGACTTCGAGAACGCGTTTTTGGCTTCGCTTCTTGTAGTCGTCAAATTCGTGCGGGGTGCCCATGTCGTCCAGATCGGTCATCTGCCTAGTCTCGATGTTTGCGAGGGCAGCCTCGATCTCGGCTTCGTCGGGCGCAGGTAATTCACGGGTCGCAGACTGCGGCGCGGGTTGGACGGCACTTATAGGCAATACAGCGTCGTGTGCTTGCAGCGGGTAGCCGTTTTCGTGCGGGGGGAGGTCAGTGGGTGCAGGGGATGCTATAGCCTCTTGTTTGACAAACTGCTGGTTGGGCAGAGGCTTGGTTGGTCGGAATGGGTCGGCGTTGACGGGGGGAAGGGGCTGCGACTTTTGGGGCGGTTCATTGTCTGCGCCAGAGGACATTATACTCGAGAGCGACATGGGGTCCGCGCGCGTCGGCGGCTGCGGTGCCTATTGTGGTGGTGGTGGTAGTGAGCAAGCGTGGTTGTGGTAGAGGGGGGCTCTGCAAACCAGGATTCACTTACCTCATCCTTGACGGATGTTCTCCGAGAGTAACTCGGCGGCGGCGGCTGTACAGCGCCGCGGTTCATTGACTGGTATACCGATGGGGAGACGGGCGAGTGCGACATTGCCTCCATGCTGCCGGTGTGCTGGTGTTGGGAGATGGGGCGCTGCAGCGGCGAGTGGTGCGCGTACGAGGTGGTGACGGGCGAGTGATGGACTTTTTCGTAGGGGCTGTGTGCAGACCGAGGGTCTGGATACGCGTGAGAGTCCCGAGCCTGCTGGGGGTTGAGGTTAGCGGCGTGTCCCTGACGTGAATAGGGAGGGCATGGGGCATGCACAGCACACGCCGGCGATGGTGGCGGCAATGGCGATGGCGAGGTGTGTGATGGACGAGGACATGGACGCACCTGTGCAGAATATTGGGGGTCGTAACGCGCCGGATCCCGAGCTAGGCCACGGTCGCCATTGTCTGAGGTCGGGTCGTAATACCTAGACGTGTCGCGGGAATAGAGGGCGGTGCTGATGGGTGGCAGCTCGGTGGTGTTTGGAGATGGGAGAGGTTGATGGGGGTGCAAGTTGGCGTGGTGGAGAGGCAAGGGCGCTGGTGTGTTTGGCGAATGATGTTGGTATGGTTGGCTTGCTGATCTATGGTAAGCTGGAGTAGGTTCCCCTTGGTGCCCTGGCGGAATTCTTCCTCCTCGCGAATGCTCCCCATCATCGACGGGATCGCGATACATCGGAACGGCGCGTACGGGGTGGTTGTGCTGGCGCTCTGGCTACTCCATGGGCGACTCGCAGCGGGCTCTGGCTGGAGGGCGCGCCGGCAGCGGGTTGCGGGTTGCGGCGACACGACGGGTGCGGCTTGCGCGTGTGCCGTCGGCAGCGGTCGTCCTGCGACTGGCGACCTCGGAGACGCGAACAACGAGCAGCGGCGAGATGAGACTGGCGAGATGGGATGGGGGATTGCTTGGGGTGGAGCGCGGCGTGGTCTGGATCAATCACACACGCACACGAAAGAAGGGCTGGCAGCTGGAGGTCAGCTCTGTCTGCTTAGTGCGGCAGCGGCAACCAACTTGCTCGACGAACAGCTCCGGGCGTGATGGCGAGGCGCGATGAGGTTGGACGTCGAGGCTGCGATCAGCTATGCGACATTCGTATCAAGGCACGGGTGGGTGGCTGCGGAGCGCGGGAGTGAGGCAGGTCATGGTGGCATTACTCGGGCGCCGTCCATCGCGACCTGCTCCGCTACTGGGCGCTTCTCTTAACAAAGCACCTGAACCCCATCTCTCGTCGAAGCAGCATACACACGCCCAGATGGTGCATCAGCCAATAATTTGCCTTGCACACGAGCGGCGCCGTGCAGCCTGCAGCGCCTTTGCATCGCCCGCCATGTGCACGTGTGGCTTCTCCATGCTGACTTTGTCTGCTGCTGCTGCTGCTGCTGCTGCCGCTGTTGGTGGTGCTGGTGCTGCTACTGCTGGTGCTGCTGGCTGCGACCCGCGTGGCGCCTTTCTTATTTCCCTTTTCCCAAGACGTCCCCAGAGCTGCTCCGGCCGGGTTGAGGCGTTGGCAGCTTCGGCTAATCTAAGCAAAGCACGCCGACATGCGCTGCACTTTGCCTTGGTTGCACTTTGACTTGGCCATGCACGCTACAGATGCCGTCTCGACTTCTTACCACCTCTACGCAATCCGACAAACTCAACCGGCCAGGCGCTGTTGGGGGCCCTGCAAAGCCCCATTGGGCGACGCCCTGCCCTGCCACTGACATGGTGACGGAAGGAAGGAGCAACCCATGTCGGTGGGTCGTAGCGCGGCCCAAGCGCGGATCACGCTAAAACTCTGGGCGGCATCAATTCTCGAACTTTTTTGCAGGCGCGCATCCACCCTGTAAGCTGCTGCAGAAACAACACTCTACCATCGCCATGGCTTCCGTATACAAGACCCTCTCTGGCACCGAAAAGGACGAGCGAGAGACGGGCGAGAAGAGGAACAAGCAGCGTGTGCTGATCTTGGTACTTTTTCATCTTGCCCGAGCACGGGTTCCATGCTAACAAATTCCAGAGTTCAAGAGGTGTTACGTTCAGACACCGACATCTGCTACAAGACCTGTACTCTTTGATGTAAGCCTGTTTCTTGCGCCGCATAAAACATCTGCTGACCCTACTACAAAAGGCCCCATAGCCGGAAAGAAGCGAAACTCGATACCAAGACCAAGCTCTACCAGCTCAATGAACTAGCAGGTATGAACATGTTCTATTCCTGCGCTTTTGTTCTTCTCTCCATCGCGTTTCACGCAAACTGCCAAATTCCGATACTAACCCTTCCAGAACTCTACAACTGCAACAATGTCCTTTTCTTCGAGGCCCGCAAAGGCAAGGATCTCTACTGCTGGATGTCCAAGCCCCCCAATGGCCCCACCGTGAAGATGCATCTACAAAACTTGCACACCATGGAAGAGCTCAACTTCATCGGCAATTGCCTCAAGGGATCGCGGCCGGTTCTTTCCTTCGACGCTGCATTCGACAAGCAGGCTCATTTGCGCGTCATCAAGGAACTATTTACTCAAATCTTCGGCGTCCCAAAGACCAGCAGAAAGGTCAAGCCTTTTGTGGACCATGTCATGGGCTTCACCGTCGCTGACGGCAAAATCTGGATCCGTGTGTATCAAATCAACGAAAGCGAGCCTGGCAAGAAGAAGCCCGCAGACGGCGAAGAGATGGATGTCGACGAGCCCGCGCCCAAGAAGAAGGGAAAGAACGAGTTTGATGTTAGCCTTGTCGAAATTGGCCCTCGCTTTGTGCTCACGCCCATTGTAATCCAAGAGTCCAGTTTTGGAGGTCCCATCATCTACGAGAACAAGGAGTTCGTCTCGCCCAACCAGATCCGATCCGATTTGAGAAAGTCAAAGGCGGGCAGATTCAACAGGCGCACTGATGCCCAGAGGGACACCTTGCTCAAGCACCAGGATTTAGGTCTTACGTCGCAGGGTGGCCGCAGGAAGGAAAAAGACCCGCTCAGCGATCAGGTGTTATTTGCATAGCTTCCATGTTGTTCTAGATATCTGTGAGGGGAAAAGTACGGCGTTATGGGCTGCATTGACAGGGGACCGGCGTCAACTTGTTAGGCCAGGCACATGCCTGCATATAGCGATATACCCAAAAGCTTATCAACTAATGGGTAGCTGCTCTGAGAACAACTCTTATCTCGAGTTCAAGCATCCTTAAAGTACGTCTTATCTTGACTTGGTCCCATGCACGCTCGTGCACCTCAGGCATTGTTTACCATCTTCTCTGTGCACTCAAGCTCTTCTCCAGGCCCTCTTTGTACTCATCACTAACACCACTAACAACCAATTTTCGGACCCCGTACAGCGCCCTGAAAGGGTCCAACACCAGTTGCGTTTGTGCAAAGTTATTATCGTCTTGTACCCGATGCACCCTCCCGCTGGGGAATCTCGCGCGACTTATCGCACCATCTATCAGATGTATATGTAAACGATGAAGTTCCGGCGCAACGACCAGTAAATCTACCAGTTCCCGTACTTTGCCTCGTATTCCAGCCGGCAAGCCTCGCCCACCACAATTGTACTTGATCATGCCTGTATAATCATCCACCGACTCGACATTTACGATATAGTTTCTGATGCGCAGCAGATTCCTCTGTGAAAAGTGATCCAAGAACGGATACGTCCGGTTCGGCGTAAGGTTATTCACCGTGCGCCACCGATACCGAAAGTTGATCGCGTCGAACTTGACATCGACCACAAATGTATTGTCCCCATACAGCATATCTGCCGCCTCTTCGTGCACTTGCCGCGACACAGCTAGCAGGCTTGTGCTTCCACGCCGCCAAACGATATCGTTTCCTGTTTCGCGATCGGTCCTCGGTAACGTTCGTTGCATACGCCAGCCCCCATCGCCGTTCTTCTGCCGGACAAAAGTCAGATTGTACTCGGACTTTGGTGGTGGGTCTGTGGAGCGCTGGAAACGCACATCGAAGGTAGTCGTGTGGGGGAGGACGAGGCTGTAAATGAGCCGGCGGAGCTCGATGGGGAGGCCGAGGAGAGCCGATTGCTGCTCTGGTATGGAATTCAAATGCTGCATTACGACAGGACAAATTGCTACTCGGCCCGCGACAATGGACGGTGAAGCTATTCACGACTTGTTGTGGCATGCGTCGCGGTCATTGAAGCCCTCGGTGGTCCCACCTCAACGCCGATTGGCTGTCACGCAATCCGGGGGGGAAGGGGGGCGTAGTAGCCCCTTGGCGCTATCAACTCCATGGTCGTGACGACAGATGACTCCCTTTCCTTCCTGTACCACGAGCAATGACATCTACTACCAAAGACAGCTCGTCGGAGCTTGCACTTGGCTGCACCATGTCTTCACAGAATGTCTTCGCATTTTCTACCTATAGCCCCAACGGAGGGGTCCAATCTATCTAAACTACGAGATACGTGTCGGTGTCGAAGCGAGATAGCTACACGCCGATTGATCGATTGATCATACTGAATTATAGTGAAGAGGGGAAGAAGCGACATAGGTTCCTCGCCATTGAAGTGTTTCCAGCTCAGCACTGACGGGGTGGGCCAACACACACACCAACTTGTAAACTCACAAGTGAGTGGCATCCTCGTCAGCCATAATGTCTCATGTTTCTACGTATGGTGCAGTACTGACCATTCAACTTTTAGCCAAAAAGGAGCACTCATCCAAATTCTCACAATCACACTCACAATGTTGTTCGAGGACCTCGCAACAGAGCTCGTTGTACATGTATTTCTATCCTGCAACTCAGTTACCGATGTCACAGCTCTATCATCGACCTGCCGCCGCTTCCGCAACATCTATTCCTCATCCCAGAAACTTCCCATACTCGAGAACGCGGCACAAACACAATTTGGGCCTCTGGAAGACCTCAACCAACTCCTAACTCACAATGCCAGCCAACCGGCACACGTTGTTCGTTCCGTCCCGTTCTCCCTCGCCCTTCTCAAGCAAATCGTCCAGCATGGACGCGTCGCCGAAAAATGGTGCGATATATACCCTTTCAAGAAGTGGAAGCACAACTTTGAAAGCCGTCGCCTGCTGACGGCCGAGGAACGTTATCGTGTACGACGCGCCATCTATCGTTCATGGCTCTACTCCCGCGCCTTCCACAACCGCGAGCACCCGCGCGAGTTCCGCGCAACACGTCTAGTCCTCCTCAAGCGCGCAGCGCTCCTGCACAACTGGAGCACCTGGGAACTTGCCGAAATTGCAGACGTACACGCCGTCATCCGGGAGGTCGTACAGACCAACGTCTGTCCCTCTAACAATACCATTACACGAAAATTCAAGAAACGACACCCCGGCAACGAGCACTCCC
>Ga0265797_10008442_pt1 | contig 13722 bp, 11 predicted proteins | sample P2T30metagenome_FD_192433 | JGI IMG/M metagenome (GOLD analysis project Ga0265797, IMG submission 192433) | Plant litter microbial communities from East Loma Ridge, Irvine, California - P2 T30 | ecosystem: Environmental > Terrestrial > Plant litter > Unclassified | place: USA: California... | reverse complement strand
ATAGACCAGCCTGCTTGGACATGGCGACCAGGGTACCGGTAGTGTCGAGAAGATCGACGTATAGGAAGGAGATGAGAGCAATCCAAACTTTGCCATTACCGTACGCTGAAAAGTCGACATTGTGAGGCCCTAATAGTTTGAAGCCTCGTGCGGAAACGACATTCTTGAAGAAGTTGAAATCGCTGTCTCCAAGCTCAGTATGGGGGAAGTGGGTGACGGCAGTGGATCGTGGCCATGAGATGATGGCAACGAGCAAGATTGGCCACAGAAGAGCGCCTGTATGATGAGCTCCGAGTCGTACTTTGTGTTTCGGGACTCACCCTTGACCTTGTACAAGAACAAGAAGAGGGTCAAGACACCACCACAGAAGACACCAACCCACAGACGGGGATCCTGAAGGACATGACTATCACAGAACCCAGTATCGGCATTCTGGAATTCGGGGAGACATCCTGCCAATTGCAATGGAGTCGAAGTTCCACCAGAAATGACACCCAACCCACTGGACGAGAGACCGATGATCGTCAAGAACAATCCGATACCCACACCGATAGCGGCACTGATTGAACGGGGGATCATTCGAGCAAGCCATTGTCGGAGACCAAAGATGGTCAAGAGGAAGAAGATGATACCTTCGAGGAATACAGCTGCGACCGCCTCTTGGTAGCTGATCGGACCGGTTCCCTACCTGTCAGCTTACGTCCGCTGCGAGAAATGGAAAAAACTCACGTTGAAACCGACTTGGGAGTATGCAAAGTAAGCGTTGACACCGAGACCGGGTGCGAGACCGAGGGGAAGATTGGCAAATAGACCCATTGTGAAGGTAGCGATAAGAGCGATACAAGAAGTAGCGACAACATAATCACGCCTCAACTCTTGTTTACAGAAGTTGTAGTCGAGATTGTCGATACAGATGGGGTCATCGGCGGTGCTTTCACAGACACATGGTCCACCAGCATCGGACAAGATTGTAGCATTGACACTGATAATCTACACTGTCAGCTCAACTCTGCGATTTTCAAGGAGAATACTAACGTAGAGCATGGCAGCTGCCGTGACGGTACCAGCCCGAAGCTCGGTGGAGAACTTGGATCCAGGCCTTTCGAGTGGATGACCACTCCCTTCTAGTCGGAACCATCTTCCAACAACGCTCTTTGCGACCCTCTCATTGAGAGCCTCGGCATTGAACGTATCCTTGAATCCCATCTTTCTTGAGGTGTCGTGGAGTCAAAGGCAGGAAGGGTAGTCACCTGTCTGACAGAGTATTTATACCGCTGTGCACGAGTGCGACAAGGTTTGATGAACACAGATAAGAGAATTGAACCGGTTCGAGCGGACTTGAAATTTCGAAACTTTTTGGATTATTCCTGCTTTGCCCGATAAGGGATCTGCGCTCATTGGACCTCGGTAGTCTCGTAAGGGTAAAAATAAAACTCAATTTGCGTCGCGTCTACGGTCATCCGAGGGGCAGGCGGCAAGTGCAGACGTAAACAGGAACCGGTCTGGCCTCTCCCAGATACATGGCTCAAGCCATTTGATGCATGTCAGCAACATGAGATGATAAGAAATGGTTCAGACGCGTCTTGATCCGATCACGTCGGGATAGCAAAGGAGATGCGTACCATGTAGATTCCTTGGCGGAACAGCTTCCCAGGGGGTCCCGGCCTGCCAGATGATGCTCCAGAGTCGGCACACAGAAGGTAGCCTGCCCGACTGGATCGGATGTGTAAAGATTGATGATAGCAGCGATGTCGCACTTCACTTTCATAAGGCGTGCTGACACGGATGTATTGTGTCCATACACCTGTAGTCTCGTGACACCATTCAGAGCGAGGGAGTATCGCTTGTCAGCGACTTCGCCAGACCTGCCGAATTTGAAAGTGGTCAAAGGACAGGCCGATTTCCGGTAATCAACTCAAAGGACTATAGGTTTAATCTTGCTCATCCAAATACTGAGGTCGTTCCTGGACGTCTTTGAGCATCATGATCGCATCGCCGGCTTGATGTCTCCCATTTCTACTTTCTGCGTCCAAGCTGCTGGATGGAGTGCATGCTTACCATGCTGCGGACTATATAGCCGGATGGAGCAAATGCAGGAATCAGGCTTAGCAGAATTACTGTTTTGGGTGACGTCAGTAGAAAGCTACCAACCCCCGAATTCACAGAGGTCAAGCCTCTTTGTCCTTTTCATCGTCTATCACCAAGAGCTCAATTTGGACAGAGAAGATAGTACCAAGGATCCGACAGAACACCCGGCCTCTCTGCTAATTACTCAAAGACACCACCCACGATGCCGCGATCATGGTCTATCGCAAGCAAGAACAAGGTCACCGAGCCTCATCGACCCTCTACCAATGCCGATACCCGGTTCCGATCCAGCGATAAAGCTATCGACCTCAAGAAGCTGCTGCAAGTATACGATGACTATCCTATCGTCTTGAACAACCTCGAGCGAACACATGACGCACTAGAAAGGGCAGAGGACGATGCGAGAATTGCAGAAGAGCGTAAAGAACAAGCGGACCAGGATCTACGTCTCGAGAAGGAAGAGAGGGAGGAGGAGAAGAAACAAGCAGAGAAAGACCAGAAAGATGCCATCAAGCGAACGGATACGAAAGTCAGGGCTGAACTTGACCCAAAGATAAAGGCTCTTGAGGAGAAATTGAGGGCCATGACGACTGATCGGGATACTCAAAAGAAGGAGTTGGGAGAGTTGAGGGGCAAGATGAATGGATGGATAAGTGGAATGGATAAGCTGCACAAAGAGAGGATCGCAGGTGAAGAGAGGGAAGTGAAGGCCGCCGAAGAGAGGCAGAAACTGGCCGACAAGCTGAAGGAGCTGGATGAGGAGATCCTAGAAGGCTTGAGGCACGCCCACGATAAACCGACCGGCACGGCCTCTAGAGCAGCATCGACTTTCCGAGGATCAGAGCGGCCAACAGCTTCCCGAACGACCTCGCAAGCTACCACCAAGACGGTCACCAAAAAGGCTGGACGGTTCGAGGAGCATGACTGGTAGATACGGGTTGATTCAGGGCCCATCGGAGAGTTGGTATAGTTCAATATAATCAGGACAATAGTAATGTATATGGATACACTTGCGGCTTTGTTGATGATAATTCGAGAATACATACTTTACAACGCCGGTCCGCCGACCGGGAAACCCAAAATACTGATGCGACTACCTAGTAGACCGACCTTTGATGCGCTCACACCCCGCTTCTCCTAGTTCATATCCCCTTGGACACTGGTACTGACATGTTCCCCTTACACAGCTTGTCGACGCCATCGAGTCGAATATCGTGCAATCCACTCCCTCGTCTGACCCTGGACATGCTCCACAGCTCGTCAAGTGACTCGAGACATCCACACACTCGAGATTCTTCCCTCTGCCCACAGGACATGCTTTATGACCGACTGGACACACTGGTATCTTCCGTCTCTTGCTAATCTGGCGCGTCGAGGTCGGAGTACATGTTGCTTTCGTAGCGTCGGGTGCAGTCCCTGTTCCACAAGGTTGGCATGTCGAGGATCCGGATGAAGATATCGAGCCATCTGGACAAGTCGCGCATGTTTTGGTGCTCGGTTGCGAGAAAGTGCCGGCCGGACATCGAAATGCGCAATTATTCGAGTCAAGCACTGAACCAAGAGGTAAGGCGAAACAGTCGGATGATGCTCGAGCGCCAGAGTCGGACCGCGGCCTCTGAGTGGGGCATTGCGAGCAAGTAGTGGATCCTTGTGTTGAGCTGTACGTTCCGCACTGCAATGTCAGAGGAGTCGTGAGTAATGATGGATGACATACTGGACAGGTGTTGCAAGAGGTAGCTCCAGTGAGAGATTGGCTAGAACCGGTGGGGCATCGTTTGCAGCTGGCCTGTCCGGCTTGATCCTGAAAAGATCCTACCGGGCATGATTGGCATCGTGTTCCGCCTGAGACCGAGTAAGATCCAGCGGGACAAGCATCGCAACGAGAAGCGCCTGCTGCGCTGGTACTCCCTGAAGGACATGCCCGGCATCCTCCACCGAGGACTGACGATGTACCCGCCGGACAAGCCCGACAGGTCGATGATCCGGCGGCCGAACCTGACCCAGCCGGACAGGGTGTACATAATCCGCCTCGTTGCGAGTATGTGTTCTGAGCGATGAGCTGGGTTCTCAGAATCTCAAATGACTTACGGCTGGACATTGGGCACATGTGGTGGATCTGCCTGAAGAGCTGGATCCAGCGTTACATGGGTAACATCCTAGCAAGGCACATCGAGTACCGGCTTCACAGAAGCAAATCAAGCCGCCAAGTAGCTGGGCATTGGCTACAGAACTCGACAAGGTGATGAGAGCGAAAGCGAAAGCGAGGATAGAAGGAGCTTTCATTTTTGGAAGGGCGATAGTTGTTGAGAAGAGGACACCGTCATGGTGCTCTTTATATACCCAGAAGTGCTCTCTGAGCTGCTTTGACTCCGAGGGGCTTTTCTGACCCATCCACATCCCACGCAATCCTGCTTCGCCATTCTCTTGGTGTCTACGATTATCAGTTCGGCCTCGGGATGACGGGATATCCGGTTGAGGGCGTCGGTATTAGCCGTAATAAGAGAGGGTACTCCATGATACGAGCACATCTTGGTCACACATGACTCATCTCACCAAGCCTTCCAGTGGGATACCGAGACATTCAGAAGATTCCTCAATTGCGTGACATGGTACTCCAGCGGTTGAGATGAGGAGTTGGTCTTCGGGCATTGAAATTCCACAACTTGCTTCGACAGATCTTGACAATTTCCGGATAGCAAGGCACGTTGTCCGTGACTTTGGTAACACCCTTGGAGTGGAGCAGGAATACAGGCACACGTGTGCCTTGGGTTCCCAGTCATGTTTTTACCGTAATAATTGCGTCAGAACCGATTCTCTAAGGGCCCAACTGCTAAACCTTAATTGCAATGTCTCAGCCTCTAGGGATATCAACTGCTATTTACGTGTAATCGTGGCGTTGTACCCAAGGATGAGGGTGACGGGACCTTGATTAAACCTGACACCATGTGATGACGATGTAACGGTTGACCTCTCGGTCCTCCAACAGGATGATCGGATCATTGGATTCATACGTAACGCTGACTAATATTTAGCGTTACCTGAAACAACTTATCGATAGCACATTCCCACTACAGATCGCTAACTAATATTCTGATCACGTGGGACGCCCATTCAGGAGTTACCTGTGACAGGTCCCAAGAGGCCGCTTATTATACCGGCCGAACCTAGCGTCTACCAGCTGGCTTCGGCCTAGCAAAACCACCACCTCCTCCGCCGACTCTAGGTCCAAATGCATCAAATGCCTTCTTGATATTGTCTTTGGAATCGTCGTCGTCTCCCCCGCCTACAGGTGTAGCGGGCTCGGAAGGAGGTAGTGGTACCTGACTGGCAGAGAGCGTGGGCTTGGGGGATGGGCTGGGTCGAGGTCGACCGAAAGCTCCCCCGAAAGTCGGAGCGGCCGCACTGGATGCGAATGCCGCTCGAGCAGGAGTAGGAAGGGAGGAAGTGTGGACGGGTTTGTTGGGCTGCAGGGATGACTTCAGATAAGATTCCGTCAAGTCAGACAGATCCGAGGTCTCGAGCTACAGGTCAGCTCTATTCACTGAAGGAAGCGGACCTTGCTAGATATTTCGATACCGCATCGGTCCTTTGCCTCCTGTTGGATTCCTCGGACGCTACTTGAGTACACCATTCGGAATTTTATCGGACTACCTGATGGGCAAGTGTACAGGAACAAAACTCTGCCCTTAGATGGTGGGGCAGTCGTGGCGGGTGATGGTGTCTCTTCCTTTGGCGATTCCTGCAGCTTGAGATCCTTTACATCAGGTGCTTCTTCTCCCGAAACCTCGGTGCCCTCCGCTCTCTCCTCATCTTCTTTTGGGTCTGCAGATGGTGCGACACTTCGGATTCCGCCTGCACTAGCTTGAAAGGTGTTTCGTGAAGAGTAGCTGGCGGATGAAGCAGATGCGGATGGAGTTGGTGCAGGAGTGGGGTAAGAATAGAATGTAAAGCAAGGTGATTTGGCGGGAAGTTTGGAAGATAGTTCTGAAGGTTTGCAGGCTTCTGATTTGAGCAGGGCAATGGAGCCAGGGTTAGTCGCGGTGATTTCCTGCGACTGTTCAGCCGAGCCCAAGACGAGACACTTACGAGAGTGACAATCCAACCATCGTCGCTACGCTCAGAGGCTTTCTTCAATGCAGCTTCCACTCCATCGTCCCACCCCATCTTCCCGCCTAGTGCGACAACGGCCTTTCGTCTACGCGCCTCGGTCTCTGGATCCAGCGCAGCCCGCTTCGCTTCAATGGCTTCGGCCTCTTTAATCTCCTTCAGAGCGGCCTCGGAGGCGCTGAGAGGTGCAGGGGCGGATGTGTGTCGGAGGTACGCCGCAATTCCGGTTGGCGAGAGGTCGGACTGACGTTAGTTCGATGGTTGGCACGGACTTACAGCTTGAGTCGCGAACCAATCGTGCTTGAAATTGCCGGCTCCCAAAGCCTTCATCAAACCAGCTCTAGATGATGCTTGGAGCATCTTTGCTCGTACCTATAGTCAGCGTTAGTCACTAAGGGGGGAACATACACCAGCATTGTCCGGTACAAATGTGATCATCATCCACTCGTACTTTCCACCTTCCTTGCTATCCAACCTGTAAGCGAAACTAGCAGGCGTCTTTGGTGCAGGTAGCTCAGGTCCAAGTAGAGCTACGTCGTCTTTGAATGATCCCTTTGCATCGATCGAAGAGTGGTGTTTGAACGTTTCTGATCATCAGCCAACATAACTGGAGGGGACATACCGCCTTCAATGGTGAACACCAGAGCTCGGACAGTGGAAGAGGCGTCATTCAGCGCCGAGTGAAATGCCGTAGCTAGCGGCGTTGGTACTTTGATGCCAGATGGAGCGGACATATCGGGACTGAAGGTGTATGCAGCAGCTGAGTGGGGTAGAAGCTGGCTCGGCGGAAGCTAGGTGACGTAGAGTAGCGAGAGTTCGCATTAAAGCCACGTCATTTTGAGCCGCCGGGGTTTTAGTCGATGTTAACCGCTAATCCCGTTGCACTGACTTATCATGGGGGTTAAAATACCCTTAAGACTATTTCAAAATACCCTCGTTGGAATCACCTCGAGTAGATTTCCAGATCCACCCAAAGAGGGTGGGGCGCTCTTAGTGGTATAGTATATAGTGCTGTGGTAGTGGAAAGCATATAGTACTGTAATGATGCAGCCTATAGTGCGAGAGTAGGAGTAGAGTGAGGAGAGTGGATGTGCGAGACGATATCACCCTTGCAGATACCCCTAACCCAGAAGCGACCAAAATGAGGCCGCAGGCCGGAGTGAGGATGCTACCCTTGCCCTAGCTCCTCAACATGGGCCATACGCATTCTCTCTACGCGGGTCATCGACCACTCTCAATACATGGCACTCTTATTTCATGGCACTCTCCATAAATGGCACCCACACTTTCAACACATGGGTCCTATAGCTAGTTGAAATCAGCCACGTCACTTGGGACTCCGGGTTTATAGTCGATGTCAACCGCTGATCCCGTTGTACTGACTTGCTAAAGGTTTAGCGTCAGCGCCAAGGGGCCGGCGATATATATGAAATGCCGCTGCATTGACCCAGCGCAGGACCGCGGCGGAGCCGACTCGGACGCTCTATGTCTGACCCCGTTCAGATGTAGGACCGCGACAGGTCCGGTGAAAATGCGAGAGGATGCGCAAGGCACATGTTGAGACACTGGGGAGAGGGGTGGCTCCCTCACTCCGGCCGACCACCAGCAGTCGATAACCCCTGATGGTACTGTCTGCACATCGGAAGGAAATCAAGGGAGGGACAAGCATCACCATTTTCCCTGCTCACGAAACGCATCGAGTACTTCTGCAGCCCTCGTATCAGACCCTCACCTTTTACTGGCACATCTAAATGCTCAGTACAGCCACACAACCTCCGTCCCCGCTTCCTCTACCGATCGAGCACATACTTAGCTCGGCGATCTACTATAAGTATAGTGGTTGGTGGAACGAATTCCTGTTCTTTCATTCAACCTCTACATATCATGCCTACACCAAGTAAGTTTCCCTATACATTTTGGAGTAGGTCATCAAGCTTGTTCGTTGCTGGAGCTGATGGGTAGACCACAAGAAAGGCCAAGCAAGTCGACAAACCCAACAAAGCTCGGAATTGACCGATCCGCCTACTCCGTCTGACCGTAACTACTCCTCCTCTGCCGTGTAAGATCCCCCCTCCTCCCCGCTGAACTCCATGTGCCCCGGCCTCTGCAAAGAGGGCTCGTAACGCACTCGGATCTGGGTCGTTTATCAATGCACGTCTGATTTAGCCGAACTTGAGCTAAATTCAAGGACGTTTATGTCGGGAACTCCGACTAATTGAGTGATCGAGCGGGCATGCTCATCTCAGCCCACACCATTCGTCTTCACATCGACAGAGGGGATGCCGGATTCCCCGATCGACTGATCGACAATTACGAGACCATAGAGGCGGACTGTCGCAATGGGGGTGTCGACGTATGATCGTGTAGTGGAATACCATTCGGCATCCAGCTCGTCCGATATTTTGACCGAACCTGCGACAAGTGGACGACCATCATCGTCCTGCAAGACCAAATCTCGATGATAGGACCGTGGATCGTGGCTCGTTCTGGATCGGACGCGCGACAGATCGAGACAGGTCTCACTTCTGTCGTGCAGGGACAATACTATCTGAGGGACCCGAGGACACTCGGATCACCCGTAAAGACGGCAACATTTGTAAGGACGTTACGATCCATGGGTCCGCTACATCACAACCTCGCCTCATGATCCAGGATGTCTCTTCAAGCGTCACAAGGCAAGACACAATCGACCTCTTGTTGTTGCGCCTCGAAACCCCGAGCTAAGTGTCAGATACGAACCCGGCAAGCATGGGACCGTTGACTCAGCATACCCCAAAGTGAAGAGAACAGACCAGAGTGTTCTAATCCCCCCCCCTCTTAGGGGCGTTGCAGGAGACCGGTTAAACCGTCGACCTGATCATCCGATAGAATTGATTCCGTCTGACGCGACTGACTTCTCCTCATGTCACCTTCTCTTCCTTCATCCATCAACCATACTTCCCTTCCCGACTACAACATCATCATTGAAGTCGCTAGTCGACATGGCAAGTACCAATGTACCATCCGTCGCGTGTACCTGGCCTAGCTACCGCCCATCGTACAAAGGGCTCTATGGTCTCTAGCGCTAAACGACGGCAGTGAAATCATGACCGCAAATACTGTACACATTCACCCATTGATGGATGTGGGCTATATCACGGACTTGATTGGCCACCGAGGCGAGGTGATTTTGTGCTTACCGTAGGGATAAAGACGGTGATGGAAACAACATTCATGAGCCCAAACATCCACCTCATCTGGACTTCGAACGGTCTCTGATTGTCCACAACACATAACAAGACAATGTTGAGGTAGTAGATTGACTCGGCGCTGGTCTAGGGAGGCTCACCGATACCTTTCCATGGCGATCAGGCAAATTTACCTGTAACGGTCGCACGAACGAATCTTCGGGAACATCCAAAATCACCCCACACAAGGCGGACCGTTATTGCCGACCATCCATGCTCCCATGGGTCATTGTCAGAGATTCAACTCGGCTAAAGAAGCAAGAAGGAGACCCCAACTCGAGGCCGAATACATCCTTTACCTACAGTAGGTCCACTTGTGGTAAAGGAGACCATCTCCCCCACCCCTTCATTCTCTTTCTTATACCAACTTACATCCTCTCCACCTCATCTCAGTCAATCGCCGTCGCCACTCCGTATATCAACAAGCATGTTCATCACAACTTCAAAGCGCTCTAACTAATCAGTCTAGATCATCATACCATGTCGTCCACCGAAGTCCACATCATCACCAGCGAGACCCCATCCAAATTACACCTCCAATATTTTCGAAATCTACCTGATCATCGAAAGCAGAGGGTTCTGGCTACTAAATTGTAGGGATACTCGGTACTCGCCCAGAGATCGGGCAGTCGATTCACCGGTTTTGTCGCAACGCCAATCTGGTCAGGATCGTCATCATGACTCGGATATCACAAGGCACTATTGGGCAAAATAGTGTCTATAATCGCTCTCTCATCGCTCAAAAGGACTTTTTTGATGAAGGTAGTGGGGACAGAGGGTGGGATTCCAGTACAGGCTGTCGAGGTGAATCAAGAATCCATCGGCACTCACAATTTTTCAATCATCGACATCTTGCAGGGCAGAGCCAATACACTCACTCTAGTCATCAGCCTGGATCGAGTGGCTCGCCACGAGGTCTCTTGGGACCGCGTATAAGAGAGATCAATTGCCGACAACGTTACCGCCGTCGCTTGCGTGTGGCCTCCAGGGGCCACGAGCTCCCTTCCAAATGCCGCCAATCCTCTACTCGATCCGCCATCATCCGCCCTCAAGTCCAAAAACATCCAGATCGCCTCCGACAACAGGTCACTTCCTTGATCCCACCCAGTGGTAGTCAATGGATCGCACCTGTCGGCGGGTGTGAGGGCTACAGTCGTCAATAGTCTCGCTCGATCCGAATCTTTCATCAGCAACATGGGTCGCACAAATTTATACCGGAGATTGACGTATCGAGTTGCCCGAATCACTCTCCAATATTAGAGGATGGAATAATCAAGCGAGCAACCACTTGGGCAATATGTTACGGAATCTGACTCCGGATCACCAGGGCAACATCCATATCCGGTCTTTCGCAGGGGTTAGCTCTTTCCGGTGTGACTGTGGACTGGGGACATGCGTCTTGGGCTGCATGTGCCGGTGCGATATATGTACTGTGAATTAAGAGAGGGTATGCAGCTGTCGACCAGGGATGGTATTTGCCTGTACTGTATATGTATTGAGTATCATGGGTCACCCCTTGCCCCAGTGTCTCCACATGAAACATGGGCCACCCTCAGTATACGGCACTCTCCATGGCACTCTTAACACATGGCTCTATACCCTACCCTCCACCCACCTCACCGCCCAATTCACATGGCGACATCTCGCCGATCAGGTCACGTATTGCATTGCAGCTCAACTCATCGCAAGTGTTTTCTATAGTACACCCACCTCGAACATCTGGCCCACTCACTTCGGAGCCTTCCCAGTGCCTTGTCTCAACTACCTATCAGCTTTCACTGCATCCTCGATGTTGACAAAGATCCAGGCCGTTGATCAGGGAGAGACACTTACCAGCATCAAAGCATGATAACTAACTCCATAATTCGTCCTGCTCACCAACCTCCCATCCGCCTTCACCAAAGTCCAGATATTGTCTTTGATAACCTTCTCCATCATCCCGATTAAGACTTCATCTTCTATAGGGGACCATCGCTACCATCAGCCGGCTGTTGTCTCATCTTGCAATGAGAAGGACTGGAGGGGATTTACTGATTTAGCAGTACTTGGACTCTTTGACTTGGACTTGGACTTGGGAGTCTGGCCATCACCTTCTTCGCCCTTCTTGGTTCGTTTCGATGATGGCGAAGGTTGGGCTCTCTTCAAAGGGGTCGTATTGGCTGACGAGATGAGTGATTGTGCGTCCCCATTCTCGCTCGATTCGGATTTGATGAACATACTCGCCCCGGAGTGATCGTCGTGATCCTCGACTTCGACTTCTTGGTATTCTCGTTTGACCATCATGTTTGCTGGAATATAATGATGAGTGATGAGTGACGGTCGACCGTCAAAATACATGGACAGAACCCATCGTCAGCCAGATGCGGTATCCAAGAAGCTTTATCCAAGCCACCAACCACACAGACTAGTGTTCCTATACACACCATTCAAAGGAGTGTGGCCATTTTGCCCGAGGTACAATTATGATCAATGCATATGCCAGGAATGTATATAGATAAGGTAAGCAAGCAGAGTAGTATGTGGGAGGGATTTGAAGACGAGGAGGGGGAGGGATAGATGAAGTCGACCCCGTGAACGCGAACAAACAGATATTTACAAAAAGTGTCCTTCCCACCAGTGTACTGGTATCATCGTTATTAGTCGTGAAATCCGAAACAGCCTGAGCGCTGGACTAGATTGCGACGAAAGCGGCGACGACGAATGTGAGAGACAACAGAACAGTCTGGAATACAGAAGGCAACGCCAGCGTTGCGAACCCAGAATTCTTGGCAGCGGTATTGACTGTTGTGGAGGAAGAGGAAGATGAACCAGTATCGGAGGTGTCTGAGGAAGTCGAGTTTGAAGCGACTTCGGCAGTTTTGTCGCCTACAATAACTTGAGATTGGGGTAGGACGGTCTTGGCGAGAAGCGATTGTTCTTCAATGTTGCCAGAACCAATCATGAGTATTTCACCTTGGGAGGGGATACCGTCGACCACGAGGAAAATGTAGGCTGGACCAGGTTGGAAGATGTTGGCGTTGGGTGGCATTTGAGCGACGTTCAGGGTGATGGTATCTTTGTCTTCGTCCTTGATGTAGGTGGTTTCGAGCTCGAGGTATCGTTGTCCAAAGTTCATCTAAACATTAGCGCTTCTCAACAATTAATCTGAAAATGAAGACCTACACCGTGGGTGGAGAAACCAGATCGAATAACAACGACCTTTGCCTTAGCAGGATCAGCCGACTTGTCGAGAGGAGTGTAGGTCAGAGTCCAAGCATCACCACCGTAAGACAAGCTAGTAGGGAAGGTGTTGGTGATGGTAGGGCGAGCCTCGTTGTACCATTTAGGGTACCATCGCTCGACGACGTAGGAAGTACCCCATTGAACTGTTGTAACGTCCTTGTTGGGATTGGAACCTGATACAAGGAGCGATCCGTCGGCGAGAAGAAGGGCGGTGGAATGGTACATTCGCTCCTGGGGAGATGCGGTAAGGCCATCACGGTTGAATCGCGTTCCGGCAGGTGCATTAGGGCTTGAGATCAGCTGAGACCAAGAAGATATCAATCAGGATAGAGAAACCTACTCGTATACGGCAGGCATATAAATTGGGTCCTGTCCATAAGACTGTCCCAAAGACCACTTTTCGTCACCATATCCAGCAGTACCCATAGCAACACCATTTCCAAGCCACATGGTTCCATCAGGTAGGTAGATGAAGTTACCCATACTCCTAGCCTCCGGTAGTGAATCATCCTCTTCGTATACGGGGTTGGCAGATTCTGGGGCGATCCTCACACAGGTGTTGTCGGCGGGAACAGCCGTGACGTTGAATCCAGAAGCTCCGTCTGACGATTTTGAAAAGTCCGCAGCTGATCCACCGCAGAACAAAAGGGTAGGTTCGTAGTTGTTCTCCGGCGTCAAGGGTAACATAGCGGTAGCTGCTGAAGCAGGGTACACTCGAACAGCATGGGGCATATCGGGTAATTCGGTTTCCTCCTGAGCGTCGAGGTCCCATAGGATGGTACGGTAACCGGCTTGTAGGAAGAGTTTACCACTTGGCATGAGCCATGTCAAGGGGAAGAGGTTGACGGGGACGGTATAGTTGAGGAAATCCATGTAGATCTCTTCTCCTCGTTTAGGATAGAATTCGTAGGTAGGATTGTTTTGGACTTGAGTGGAAACGTATCCTCCGTTCTTGTCTCCTCCTATGACGACAACTGATCCATCTCCGAGACCTTCAACAGTGGGGTACCAACGTTTACCCTTGACGTCAGCTATGTTGCATGATACAGGACTAGCTAGACTCACGGTCATGGTGAGA
>Ga0265797_10008441_pt1 | contig 13722 bp, 18 predicted proteins | sample P2T30metagenome_FD_192433 | JGI IMG/M metagenome (GOLD analysis project Ga0265797, IMG submission 192433) | Plant litter microbial communities from East Loma Ridge, Irvine, California - P2 T30 | ecosystem: Environmental > Terrestrial > Plant litter > Unclassified | place: USA: California... | reverse complement strand
CGCTTACATGTCTAGTAAAGAACCACCGGCCAGGTCGGGGTTCAACATTCGATGCTCAGGTCCCCATGCTATCATCAGTTACAGACGATGGATCGAAACGTACATTCAATATCACCCTGCATGGAAAAGTCCGCTTGGAACCTCTTGACTTTACCTAGTTTACCGCTAAAGAGCAGTTCCTGGAGTTTATAGCCAAGAGGATGGAATCGTGTCCATACAGCCCTGACTTGTCAGCTTATGTCTGACTCGCAAAAGTGGGCGACAAAGCTTACTCCATCAAGAGCTTATTCTGTTTCTTAGCGAGAGCCATCAAATCGTCCAATTCAGCAAGATCGATAGTGAATGGTTTTTCACATAGGACATTCTTTCCACCAGTTAATGCGCCTTTGGCATTTTCGTAATGGAAGTTATGGGGTGTTCCGATATAGATTGCATCCACATCCTGATATCAGTTGTTTCTTCTGGGCAAGGCAAAGTAGGAGTGAGGCTCACAGAAGCGTTATACACCTCTTCATAAGAGCCGTAACCTTTAACTTCATCCATGATGCCATTCTTGACACCCCAGGCATATGGGTCTTCGAGAGCCTTGAGTTTTTCGATGAACTTGTTGGCTGATTCAGTGGACCTGGAACCGATGGCTACGAGTTTATGTTGAACATCGGTAGTCTCTCGCGTGGACGGGTCAACGAGGAGGTCCTGAAGTTAGTCACCCTCCTTTCCAATCTTGGATGAAATGGAGACCTACCCGACAGAATGACATGGCGATATTGCCAGTGGAGATACATCCCCATCGTACTACTTGTGGTGCCATTTTGGTGAATATGAGTCTAAGTAACAGGAAAGAAGTGTGAGAGGGGAATTGAAATGTTCGGCTGATATACTGTCAGAGGGTCAGAGGTTAGAATGGGCCGCTTTGGCCGAGCAACCAGGGTGGAGGTGAGTGGAGGTGGTCATTTACTCGTATAGTTTAACCCATTTTAACCGAAAGTGGCACTTCTCGTCGCGTGGAAGATTACAGGCACTGGAACTTGTTTGTCGCATCCAAGACCCTGCACATCAACAAATGTTCAACTAAGAGTAAGATTAATACTCATATCATCTCGGCTTATCTTATCTTACTATATTACTGTACCCAATGTCGATATATACATACTAGTTGAAATATTGGAAACCGAGCGGAAGAGTCTTTCGAAGTGACTTGGGATCAACAAGGGATGTACTCTGGATACCCACACGCACATTCGCTTCATCAGCCTCTACCACGCCGACGTCAACCATCATCGACATCAAGTACACTTTTGACGCCCAGTGAGGGTAGTGACTGGATGCCAAGGGCTAGTACGAGTACGAGTCGAAGTATATTCTCGGATGGGGATGGTGAAGAGACAAATAAGGGGTTAGGGGAAGGGGAAGGGGATGAGGAGACGGAAGTAGGGACTGTGGACATGAAGATGAACGAGAGGCCGTTGATTGATTTCGGAGATGAGACTCCAGTCATACAAGTGGTAGATGAGGAGGTAGGACCTACACCGGGCGACAAGCTACGGATGCTGTTACGGCAGATGGAAGCTGAAGTACGGAATACGACACCTGCCCCTACTCCAGTGCCGGCCCGACGGCCATCTTTCCAGGAGCAACTGCCTGTTCATTCAGAGGATGAAGAGGAGGAGGAGGAACCGACCCCCGCACCTAAATCGCATTGGAGAGAAGGAAGACGTATAGGTGCTTTACCAAAGGAGAGGAGCTATAGTCCCGTAGCAAGTCCCGAGAGGCGGCGTTCATCCAGCCATCACGAAAAAGAGGAGGAGGAGGTGCTGGATGATAGTCCGCCAACACCTCCTCTCAGAATAACGAATCCGTACCTCTACAATAGTCGCAGAGTATCTGGTGAACGTAAGCTACCCTTATAGGTGGGACAACACATGCTGATGAAAAGGGAGATCGGTGTCACCTCGCATATCGTCCCGAGCAGCTGTCTTACATGCTAGTATGTCTTTCTTGACCTCCTCAGCGATATGAGCTGACGGCGAGGCACGTCCAGATCACCTCCTACGCCTGGACCAGAACCAAAATCACACCTCGAAACCTACCTTGCAAGAGCGCCCATATCACCATCTCGTAAAGGGAAAGAAAGAGCCATCACTCCAGAATCCAGTCCGCGTAGAGAGCCAATGACGGCCAAGAAAGGAAAAACACCTCGTAAATGGTCCGTCGAGATCGCGCCTGATGATTCTGTGTTATTCGCAGAAGGTATACCGGATGATCAAGGGGAACTGGATATTGATGAAAGTCAGGAACCCCCTTGGGCATATGAAACCGAGGAAGAAGACGATTCGCCTAGGGTTGAATTACCGGAATTACCAGAGATTCCTGCATCGTTCGATCAGAGTAGTCAAGAGGAGATGGAGCCGATCAAGAGACCGGAATCAAGGACTAGATCACGATTTTCGAATTCGCTCTCGGTATCGCAATCTCGGACTCGGATACAACGGCAAAGTCCCCAGAAACAGTCTCCGGTATCAACAAGCAAATATCGGGAATACTCGAATGCTTCACCGTCGATGAATCAGCATCAATCAATGTCATTCACGACTGCTAGAACTACTTCCTTGAATCGGTCGACTAGACCTGTACCACCGCCCCAGCCTATATTCCCACAGGAGATCCAAGTCGGAATGGCATTCACCCCTCCTCCTGTCATGTCGACCCCACCGAAAGTCAATTTATCCGTACCTGGTCAAACGCCAAAACCGCCAGGTGCATGGTTATCGACGACCAAACCGATTTCAAGGGCTAAATTTACTCCATCACCCTCACCCCTCCGAAAAGGCGATACGTCGATACATCGAATCAAGTTATCACCACGTCGTCATTCTCCCAATACGAGTAAAGAGGAAGAGGGCGATATATCGTTTACCCAACGGCTTGTATCCCTTACCATGAACACCCTACGTCCGATACCGAAAGCATCTACTACATTGTCTGAAGCTCGAGAAAGTCTGGCTAGGGCCGCTGAAGCTTCTGCCAAAGCTCAACGGAGAGTAGAGGTCAGTCAGCGACAATGGATAGAGGCTTTGTCTACTGGAGCAGAGGTAGTTCGGCAGGGATGGACGTGGGGTAGATGGGTCTGGTGGGTATCTATGGAGATCTTGTTATTATGGGGTGTATTCAGGTAAGTCTCTCCGTTCGCACTCCTTGCGATTACCTTATCCACCCTCGAAATGGATGCAGAGAGTGAGAGGCTTATATCAGGGTAACGCTGGAATATGCCCAATTGGCCTCTCATAGACCATTCGATACAGGTCCAAGTCTAGCTCTCAGTATCCCACTCCCAACGGCGATATCTGCATTCGTGATTCCAGCTGGTAGTAGGAGGTCGGCGAATTTCTTTGATTTGTTAGAGGGATTAGAGGTTTGGAGACTTTTCCTTGGAGCAGAGGATCTTGGAAGGTGGGTACAGGTACCAACTTGAGGTCACGTACGAGTACATGGTTGTATTTGTTTAGTATACTATGCTATAATCTTGCTCCTCAATTACATTTATACGTAATCCCGTTGTTCCGACCCGTAAAGACTTGCGACTGACTGAGCCGACCCGACCGGTGATATCGATTTTATAGATATTTCCGTTGTATTGACTAGCCAAACCGCCCCAGTCGGAAGCCCTACCGACTGAGCCAACGCAGGTGGGTCGAGGATATAGATGAATATAGTTGTATTTCCGTTGAATTGGCTTGGCTGATCGGCCGACTGAGCCAACCAGGCACAATGCCAAAAGTCAGTCACGGTACCGACTGGATTCATTTAACTCCACCTACCCCACTTTACGAGCGATACTCGCTACTCGACGGTCATCGGTCATGGCAGACCAGACAGGTATACGCCAACGTCAACTCAATATGCCGTTACCTATCGAGAAACAAGTACCCATAGTGCCAGCAGAGAAGAAACGGCGCAAGGCGCCTCAAGGTGAAACGACATTACAGTCAATCCTCCACCTTATACCCCTATTTGGACTTCTTGGGGTATTGTATTACCTCCTGAACCGCAATTCGTCTCGTATAGAATTGAGTAGAGAGGGGAGGGCGCGGGAATTGAATGGGGCTTATGCTGAGAACCTGGGCAAGGGGCATTGGAATTTCGGAGATGGACGTATGGGAGAGGTAGGAGGGGACTGGAGGGAGGGATGTGAGGGTTGTTATTGGGTTAATACGATGCTTGGGAATGGTGGGTGAGTATCTTGTGTCCAACGCCATGTCAACAACTCGACTTGGCGATGGAATGGGATAAAGGGTAAACTGACGATAGACCTGAACCTGATCTCAGTGGGGGAATGATCCCAGCTGTAGCTCCCCCATTTGCAATGACCAGGTGGACCCCTCAGACACGGCAGAATTGTATGTGACACATGGCCCTGTCCCTGCGTATCGAATAGGGATAGTACTAATCAAAGACGTATCAATGTGTCCATACAACCAGACAGATACTCGGATACACGGGTTCTTGGGAACTCATCAACCTGCTATCTGGATGGGTATGTCCCCTTGTCAAGCAGAGCTCATCTCAAGGTGAATCAGGTCAAGCTGTCATCTCGCCCGGACTCGGTCATGTGAAGACTGAATTCGATGACCGCGGCTTAGAGATCTGGAGGGAAACGGAATATGCTAGTCCGAATTACTACCGTGTAATAGGGGAGGATCAAGATCAGGGTTTGATCTTGTCCGAGATGTCTGCCAGTATGTCATCTCTCACTTCTTAAGCGGGAACAGAGGGAACGATCTGACGACAGGCTCCCGAGTTGGGCACCTAAGATTCACATTTTTGCCCGATACAGCGGATATCACACCGCATATCACGATTCAAGCTTCTCGAGCGAGTGTAGTCATGTCTGGCGATAATGTTCGGACAAGAGCGACTACTAACGTGACATATCCATCGGGAAGCATCACGATCGATCAAGACCGTCAAGAAGTATATGGATGGAACGACGAGAGGCAAGAGTAGGTGAATCTGTGTCTCGGAAATGATGAGCTGATGAGATAGCCGGATACTGCTAGGCGAAGAATTACCTGCCAAGGGATTCAAAGGGTACTTTGTTGCTCGATTCTCGCAGTCATTCGATGCAGCTGGGATCTCTCGTGCGGGTATGCTGAGCGATGAGAGGCAAGGAGAAGGGAAGGAATTGTCTGGATGGGTCAAATTCCCAGAGGGAACTTTCACAGTGGAAGTCAGGATGGGAGTCAGCTTTATCAGTGTTGAACAAGCCAGGCGGTATATTCACCGCCTCTCGTGCTGTTCTCAGCTGATGAACAGGAACCTTGACTTGGAAATCCCTGATGGTCAGACTCTCGAACAAACCTCCTCTTCGACCCGTCAGCAATGGGCCGACAAGCTAGATCTCTTAAAAATCTCCAATCCTCACCAAACGCCCGAAAAGGCCACGATACTCTATTCTTCCCTAGCCCATACTCTAGTCTACCCATACGAGATCCACGAAGAAACCCCTTCCGGACCTCAATACTATTCGGGCTACCTCGATAAAGTAGTCCCTGGTACTTCATATTCCGGTTATTCGATCTGGGATACATTCCGAGCTGAATGGGGGTGGTTGATCTTAGTCGCTCCTGAGCGGGTGGGGGGGATGGTGAGGAGTATGTTGGGCGATTACAAGGAAGGCGGATGGTTGCCTATGTGGAAGAATCTTGTAGAGAGTAATATCATGGTAGGGACACATGGGGACGTGATGATCGCTCAGGCTATGCAGGCGGGTAGGTTGAGCGAGTTGTATTAGAGAGGCTGCTTTCGCTGATATTCAGGTGTGAAAGGTTTCGATCATGATCTAGCTTGGGAAGCGGTTCGAAAAAACGCATATACACCGCCTGATCGAGATTCTGAATTGAGGTATGTCTGTCAACGGTACAATACTCAGTACTGATGATCATAGATTCGAAGACAGAGAAGAACATACTCCCCAAGAAGTCCGAGCTGGTCTCACCGAATACATGAAATTGGGCTATGTTGCTCAGGACCTCCACGCCGAATCTGGATCTAGGACATTCGATTATGCCTGTACGTCTCCCTCTTGTTAAGCTTGATGTCAGAAGCTGATGAGTAGATGACGACTGGGCAGCCTCAATCGTAGCTCGTCATGTAGGCGCAAAAGAGGCTGACGAGCTGCGTGTTCGATCGAGGAACTGGAGAAATCTGTATAATAAGGAAACAGGATTCATGGAGGCTAGGAATAGTGATGGGTCGTGGGCTGGTGAAGATGCGGGGTGGACTGAAGGTGATCATTGGGCATACTCGCTTGATGTCATGGTATGTCCCCTGCCATACATTCACAAATCTGGCATGATTAGCTGATGATAGCATGACGTCCCTGGACTGATTGAGATTATGGGCGGGAACACCTCGTTCATAGAGTTCATGGATCGACATTTCGAAGGAGGGCATAATCTACATACCAACGAACCTTCGCATCATATAGTATGTCTTCCGATTTCTTATCGGTCGTCTGTGATATTGATGAGTAGCCTTATCTCTACAATTACGCTGGAGCACCCCATAAGACGCAGGAATGGGTACGGAAGATTGGAGAGGGGGAGTATAATCATACCGCTGGTGGACTTTCTGGTGTATGTCTCATCTCCAACTCTCTCTTCCTCGAGGAATCAAATGCAGAACTCAGGGCAGATCACTGATGTCCAGAACGAAGACTGTGGTCAGATGAGCGCATGGTACCTTTTCTCTGCTATGGGTTTCTATCCCGGTGAGTTCTCCCAACTGCTAGACATTCAAAGCTCATAAATAGTGGATCCAGCATCAGCAACCTATACAATAGGAACTCCGTTTTTCGATTATCTCAGCCTCACCCTACCTGGCGCAGATAAGCCACTGACAGTCACTGCAAAAGGCGCGAGTAGAGGAATGAGGTATATCAAGAGTCTTACACTTGATGGGAGGGATATAAGGACCTACATACTCGAGCATGCGGATATTGCTAGTGGAGGGGACCTTGTTATTGGAATGAGTGATCAGCCGCAGGCTTGGCCTTTGTAATGACAACGCCGTTCAGAAGCATGAATCTCGTATATTCTTGCTGTACATTGAATCTCATTTATGGGACACAATTGTAGATGAACGAGATGGAGTATACATCATTCAGGCCCTCTAAGCGGGTCCGGAGATCAAGGAGACATTCGACGTATTCCCTCCAGAAATGCTATTATGATCTATGCATGATATACCGTAAACCTGTCCAACAAGTGGATTTTTACCACGTAGCTGATGCCTGACTCGGTAAATATGGGCGGCCGCTGATATCCACCGACTACTCTTCCTCGTCCGAATCGTCGTCTCCTGCAACATCCATATTTGCCTTTTCCATCTTCTCCATCAATGCCTTGAGTTCGGCATCATCCGTCTCGGAAACGACCTTTGGCTATATCGTCAGCTTTTGTCCACTAATAGGTGCGTGGGGTCTAGCTTACAGCCATTTTGACAGTCATATCCCCTTTCTCTTCCGTAATAACCTCTCCGATCTTTTCAACAGCCTTCTCCATTACACTGATAGCAGCTGCTTTATCCGTACTTGTAGTAGTCATGACGAATTCTGGTGGTGCGACTAGACGAATTTTGATTTGAACGGCTTCTGTTGAACATGCCTCACCGGCTGTTAGGGCTTTCTTGATAGCTTGAATACCTTGGTAGGCGAAACATTTAACTTCAATATCGGCTCGGACTTTGATGGGTTTAGGTGTAAGACGACGTCCGATAGTTAGACGGAGTTCTGCAAGAGTATCGGCTTCGAGATTGAGGGGTCCTAGAACTGTTTCGGGTTCCCTATTTTTTAGCGATTTGTCACTTGACTAGTTCCCTCGAAACAACGCAATCCTACTGCTGAGAGATGGACTCACGTTATCGAGAGCTTGAATGCCTCGTACGAGTGCCCATATTGACGGTGTAATGGCCATGCGACCTGCTCGTATAGCGCATCCGGGTCGATATCCTGTTTCCTCGCCACCTGAGTAATGATGGAATCGACAGTTTTTCCCTTTTCATATTGTTCCTCACACTTCAACATCTCGTCTCCTGATACTCGTCGTTTCGATAAATCAATGTATCCTATCATAAGCTCGTTTTCCGGATTTCAACCAGACGGAAAATTCGCATACCCTTGTCACTGTCCACTCGCATGACGACGGCTACTTCATTACGTCCAACTCGGATGATCTTGTTGACGGATCGAATACGTCTTCGAGATAATTCAGACAGTAAGATCATTCCTTCAATGTTGTCGTATTCGAGCTATTGTAAGTCAAAGTCGCGTCATCATTAGGTCACGTACAAGTTTGACATAGGCTCCCATCTCCTCAATGGCGACAACCTGGACCATGACGAGGGAGTCCACCTATTTATCAGCTCTGACCGGAATTGCGGCAACATGAGCTTACCTCGGGGTATTTGTTCTCGTAGAAACGAGGCATTGTGACAAGTTGGGTTTTGGTTTACTGCAGAGGTCGTGTTATTATCCTTTAGCTCGTTCTACGTGCTGATATTTGGGTTTTGGTTCAGTCGGTGGGCTGCTGTCTTTCTGCCTCCTGGCTCACAGTATATGTGCTGTGCTTCTGGTCGATGATAGAGATAAAGAGTCTATACTTGTGTAAAGTCGAGTCGTGGTATCAGAGACAAAGAACACTCAATATAAGTGCCACATGAACGGAGATATAGACCACGTGACTACATCTTCCCCGTGGAGAAACCGGCTATCTACTATGATCCGGCTCTCACTCACCGTATCCTCCTATTCCCCCCCACCTATACCCATTACCCATGTCGTTCACAGCCCTTCTAAGGCCTATCAGAGCTCAAGCTACACCACTCAGATTATCACTACGAGCTACACAGATCAGAGGAATGTCGTCTGAAAAGCTGGTTCTTTCGTCCAGGAGTCCTTCCAACAACGTTGTCATTCTTACTTTGAACCGACCCAAAGCCAAGAATGCTCTCAGCTCTCCTCTCTTTGAGGATTTGAACGCCGAGCTAGACAAGGCCGACAAGGATGACTCGATCAGGGCTATCGTCATCACTGGTGGTGAAAAAGTATTCGCTGCTGGAGCCGATATTAAGGAGATGAAAGACAAGACTTGTGAGTTTTGATGACATGAAGCATGACTGATAGAAGTTGCCGAGGCATACCGAAACAATTTCCTTGGATCATGGGGTAAACTCGCTTCTATTCAGAAACCGATCATTGGAGCCGTAGCTGGATTCGCCGTATGTCCTCCCTTTCCTTCCTTAAGCTGACGGTAGCTTGGTGGAGGATGTGAATTAGCTCTCATGACCGATATCCTCATTACTACCCCGGACGCTAAATTCGGCCAACCCGAGATCACCCTAGGTATCATTCCAGGAGGAGGTGGTACCCAGCGACTTGCTTCCGTCATTGGTAAAGCCAGGACCATGGACTTGGTACTCACTAACCGATGGATCACCGGTGCCGAGGCCGCCGATTGGGGATTGGCCAGTAGGGTCACCAAGGAAGGAGAGAGTGTAGTAGATGAAGCTGTAAAGGTCGGAGACGTCATTGCTGGGTTTGGAGCTGTCGCTACTCAGGCCGGAAAAGAAGCCGTCAACGCGGGTAAGTACAACAGGGCTCGTGACCGGACGCAGCGATCAATTGGAGCACATCTGATGACTAGCTCTCGAACTCCCACTTCAAGAAGGACTAAGGTTCGAAAGGCGTCTTTTCCACTCTCTATTCTCTACAGCAGACCAAAAAGAAGGTATGTTATAAATCACAATACCTCGTCGATCAAGCTGACAAGTAGGAATGGGTGCATTTGCTGAAAAGAGGAAACCTACTTGGTCCGACAAGTGATCCTTTACTCCATTGAGCATATTTTGACGGTCCGTAGGGAACATTCAAAAGCGAAATTGTGAAGAAGCAAGATCAAAGAGCAGAAATATGATGATGTGATGGGGATGAGAGGTAGATATGCATGAAGTCTTTGTCTATGATCGGCCAGTGCTGGAAGTACCTACGCGAAAGCTGATGCATGCAGAAGAAGTATAATGTAAAGTGCGGCCAGCCGACTTGTCAGATCTTATGGAAACTCGAAATCGCTAGAATCGCCCACTCTGCCTGGCCAAGTGCTCCTTGTTTTCCACTTCTCTCAAGAATCGTTCCAGCTCCCAGTCCTCGGTCCCCTCCCCACTAACCGAACTTCCCATACTGACATCACTCGTCTTCTTGGCTCTCTTGCCTCTGGTTGGACTAGCGGTGAAATCTACTCGAGACCTCCTACCGAATGTCGAACTATCCATCTCGAATGACTCGTCTGCGTTGGAATTGGAAGTGGAAGGAGGTAGAGGGGCAGGGTTGCCCAAAGCCACCTGAGCTTGGAATCGACCATAGATACTCTTTGGTCCCGAGTTCCAAGTTTCTTTACCGGATTTGATCGATCTCTTGGATGAAGAAGCTGACGATCGAGGAGTGGCCCATTCGTCAGATTTGAGTGATTGGTTGATACGTTCGGTATATGATACAATCTTGTTCTTGGATCTATCCTTTTGCGCCTTGACCGGGGCAGGGGTAGAGACCGAGGGGGTACCAGCACCTGGAGTAGTTGAGAAGCTCATCTCGGGCAAGTCCCTAAATTCGAAATCCATGAAATCGGCAAGTACCGAATCGGAATCCTTTCGGGGAGTAGTAGGTGCCTGTCGAGGCATCTCGTTCAAGAAGATGGAAGGTGAAGGGACTGGTTGAGCGGTAGGTGGGCCAATTGACGATTTAGCCGGTCGCAGGTATTGTTTCGACGGGGTGGTAGGAGGTAGACTCGGCATTGGTTCTTCTCGGAATAGTCCCCTCAGAGTGGTTGATGATCCTTTCTTGGCAAGAGACTTGAGGGACGAGAATGAACCTTTCTTTGATACACTTCGATCGGAAGGCGGTTGAGGTAAACCACATGGGTTCGTCGATTCTTTCTTGGCTACCGATTTGAACGAAGCGAATGATCCTTTCATGAGTACACTTCGGTCCTGGGGTTGGGGTAGACCATATGGGTTTGCTGGTTCCTTCCTGGCAGTGGACTTGAATGATGGGAATGAACCTTTCCTGGGCAAAGACCTTTCGAGAGGAGGTTGAGGGAGACCGAAACAAGAAGGGGTCGTTGAGTTTGTAGTCGGGAACCAGTCTTTCGAAGGTAGAGCCAGATCCATTGCAGATCGAGGAAGCGAGGGAGGAGTTGGGATTCGACTAAACACTTGTGCTTCCTTGGCGATAGTTGCGAATGAGCCTTTCTTGGTACTTTGCTCCACAGAAGGTCTGGGTAAAACGTGCCTCGATGGTGTAGTGGGCGGTCTCGCAAACATCTGTTCCGCCGGAATTGCAGGTACAGGATAAGAAGGTGCCATAGATCTATCATCAGTTCCTCCTACCGTCGTTACACTTACTGCTTCTTTTTTGGAGTCAACATGTTCCTCAATTTCGCCAATCTGCTAGGTGTGACCGGTCGAGTCATTTTCGGAACAGGCGGTACAGGATCCACCTCCATCAATTCCTCCATTGCCGGTCGACTCTTTTCCTCACTCTTTCTACTTTTCAAACTAACGACCCCACTGAGTTTACTCCTCACACTCTCGCCACTTCTCCTAGGGGCCGTCTCGATAGTCTCCTCGGACGACATTGACCAGCGAGATTGTTGTTTATTCGGTGAAGGGGTGTAGGCAACTCGTAATTGTCGCATACCATTCTCGAGAGCGATATCGGCTGGTGGGGCTTTATACTTTGCTGGAGAGGTAGGTGCGGAATCGAGAATGGACGATCGTTTACGGACAGGGGAGTTCTGTCGTTGCTGAGGTCGAGTGAATGCTGATGGCCCAGTCTTTGGTGTTCGAGGGGCCAGGATAGGTTTATTGATCAAGACATTGGGCGATGGCAAACCCATCAACCCCGATGTGAACTGCTTATCAGCTTGATACACAACGATGTTAGGAGACTTACAAGGCTAGAGTATCCATCACTAGGCGCAAGATTATCTCCAGATAATCTATCACCCTTATATACCTCGTCTGGAAGGGGAATGACCTGATCAGGCGGGGTGATTGGTTTGGAAATAGCGAGATTAACCTTTCTAGCCCTCAAGATGCTAGGGACCATATTGCTATAGTGACTGATCAGGTTACGTTATGGGATGATGGAGAGTGGATCAGAAGGAACATGATCAGTAATGTATGATAATCAGGATTCGAGGTGTAGAAGTTGATTCAACGCCCTTTCAATTTCACTTCTTCCCCTTCGTTTGGAATATTCCTTTCGGTCAGTGTACATATATCTTTTTCGAGCCGATATCATGCGGAGGTGTGTTATATAGAGTGATATGCGAATGAGCTGTGAGGTATGCGAAGAAAGACGCTAGAAAGCCAAAGTATGCTGGAGGATAACTCGGATTGAAATTCCCCTCAGGCACCGAAATCTCCAAGAACGAGATTGGATTCCTGTATCATTTCACTCTATCACTGCCTAGTTTACAGACGATAGAACCACCGCCTTGGGAATGGTTACAAATTACTAGACTACTCTCTGGTTCATGGAATAATCATGCCAGAGCTGTTGTTGGTTCTGCAAGCTTACCGTGCAAGTCACATGTCTCGTAGCGTGACTTTATCATACGGCAGGTCATCGCTGCCTTTTTCCCACGAGCTTTGTGAGATGATCAGAGACTCCCTGAATCGACATCCATCTAATCGCTCTTCTGGTCAAGAACATGCTGGTATCCCGAACATATCTGCTTATGAAGAGGCTTACAGGTCGTCCCCAGTTCAAGGGACATAGAGAAACATGAGTCCAGTGAAGAGACCAGGAAAAGTGAGGAGAGTAAGTTTGCCAATGCGTCTAGTGACTTCAGCAATGTCGTAGAGGAGTGGATTGCTGGTGGTAACAAGAGCTTCACCAAGGGGTCTGATGCACATAAGTGGATCATTAAGCTGGCAGGTATCGCACAGTAAATGTTACATGTTGTCCTGTGTCAGGTTTTGGAACGTACCATGCTATGCTAGATTTTCAGCAATCATGCTCATCCAAGTAACCCACAAGCGACCTTGCTGTTGTTCGTAGTGATGGCGTCAAATTATGCACCAAGCTTACTAGCACTTCCGTTATCTCCCAATAGGTCGATGCAATGAGCTGTACGCCGAATGCATCTAGTGCTTATCTTTCTCCTTGATGGGCTTTGTACGTCAAATTCATCCAATGCTCATCGTTCTCCTTTATGTACACATACGACCGAGCGAATGTCCGGCTGTACACAATCCACATCAACGCAGATCTCCATCAAAGGTTCGATTTCGCACTATTGTTAGACCAGCAAACAATTCATTTTTGTATGCTCACTTATTATTGACTTTTGAGTTACCCAAGCCGAGCATGCCTCTGCATCTTCTCGTACTGGATGGTCAGGATCTCTCGACACCAGCGAGACTCACAAGACCTCGCAGCCTTTTCGCTGGAATCCCTCCTGCTTGCGGGGGTTTCTGATAATCAGCGATTCCCCCGATGAATACCCATTCACTCACTCCTCTGCTTAAGTCCGGTCTGGTGCATCGACCACACTCTGCTCATGTAGGGCCGAGAGTCGCTCGGATCCAGGTCGGGAACACCTTCCAGCCCCGCCGATCGAATCCACGATTGTGCGTGCTCAGGTAGGTCGGCAAATTGGGTGT
>Ga0265797_10008440_pt1 | contig 13723 bp, 7 predicted proteins | sample P2T30metagenome_FD_192433 | JGI IMG/M metagenome (GOLD analysis project Ga0265797, IMG submission 192433) | Plant litter microbial communities from East Loma Ridge, Irvine, California - P2 T30 | ecosystem: Environmental > Terrestrial > Plant litter > Unclassified | place: USA: California... | reverse complement strand
CTCGATGCGGTGCAAACCATGTTGAGCGACGGCCTGTGGACTGTCAATACGAATGGTCCGGCAAGTCTTTGTTTCGTTGCCCTTCGTTAACGACCTCGACGCAGGTCAAGGTCGCTCGCGTTCGCTGCAATGGATTCGTTGTGCTTGGGTCGAATCATGCGAGGGCCGGGTGGCCGACGGCCAGTTCTGCTGACTGCGGCCGACAAGCGAAAGGCGACAATCATGATCCATGTTGACGACATCAACGAATCCTGGGGCTGGGTCGGCCTGACTGCGGTCGAAGTGCTGGGCGCCAATGCCTTCGGCAATCTGATCATCCGCGACGAGGACGATCGTTACTGGCGATTGCGCCCGCAAGACCTGTGCTGCGAGCCGCTGGCCGACAACCGTGAGGCGCTCAATGCGCTGTCGTACAACCAGGATTTTCTCGACGACTGGTACATGCCCGAAGCGGTGTGCCTGGCTGAGGCGGCGCTGGGGCCGCTGGAAGATGGGCGCAAGTATTGTCTCAAGATTCCCAGTGCGCTTGGTGGGCATTATGGTTGCGATAATCTGGCGATGGCGCCGCTGGCCGAGCTGATCCGATTTTCGGGGGAGGGGGCGCAGCAGTATGAGGGGTTGCCGCGCTGGAATTGATCCCGAGTTTGTCTATTTATCCTGCATGCATATGGTCTCGGTCAGGACCAGCTGTGTTGTCTATTGATCAGTCGCAAGTCGCAATTGCGTTAAATCAAAATACGCAAAGATATTGAGTGGGAGCATCTTCCTTGGCTTAAAGACTGAGCAAAGGAAGATCGCGATGGAAGACTTGTTGCCCTATTACGAGCGCGAACTCGGCATATTTCGGCAATATTCTCGGAGATTCGCCCAGCGCTATCCGAAGACCGCGGGCCAACTGCTGATTGCAGGAGAAGCTTCGGAAGATCCGCATATCGAGCGACTGATCCAGTCATTCGCGTTTTTAACCGCGCGCGTTTCCAAGCGGTTGGACAGTGATTATCCGCAGTTCACCGAGTCATTGCTGGAAAGTCTATATCCGCATTATTTGCGGCCGCTGCCCTCTTACTCAATCGTGCAGATGAGCAGTCCGGCGCATTTGGATGGCGAATCCGCAGTGGTATTGCCCCGTGGCGTAATGCTGCAGTCAGGGTCGGTCGACGGTGTCCGATGCCAATTCAAAACGATCTACGATGTGCTCCTAGGGCCGCTCGCGATCACCAGTCTGGAATTTCGTGCGTTTCTTGAAGAGCCAACATTGGACGGTTGTTTGCCGGCCGAAACGACGTCGGCGCTGTCGCTGTCGATCGTTGTCGGCGACCAGATGCCTGACTGGCGCAGCAAACTGCCACCAAGATTGCGCTTGTTCGTTAATGGCGAACTATCGCTGCGTGGTGCGTTGCTCGATGCGCTGTTGATCCGTACCTGCAAGGTATTCGCCAAGGCCGAAGGCGCGCACCAATGGTCGCCGCTCCGCTGTTCGCCGTTCAGTTTGGCCGGGCTCGGAGACGACGATGCGATGCTGCCATTCAGCGCACGGTCCAATCCCGCATTCCGACTCCTGACGGAGTACTTCTCCTATCCGGAAAAATTCAATTTTGTCGATCTGGATCTGGCAGCAATCAGGGAGTGCCTGCCACCGCAATGCCAGAAATTCACGCTGCTGTTGGCGATCTCCGATGTGCCGCCCGACTCAAACGAAGCCCGCTTGCTCGGTTCGCTCAGGCCCGACATGTTGATGACAGGATGTACACCGGTTATCAATCTGTTCGAGAAACGCGGCGTGCCGTTTCAGGTGACGCATACCGAAGCAGACTACGGGTTGCTGGCTGATTCCACGCATGCTTGCGCGTACGACATCCACTCAATCAATTCCGTCAAGCTTTTCCGAGAGACCGCGGACGGGAAGGTCAGTACCGAGTTTGCACCGCTGTACACAAGCCAGCATGATCCGTTTGGGGAGCAGTCTGCCGGATGTTACTGGCTGGCCAGGCGTGACGAAATGGTGGCATCGGTCAGTCCTGGGCATGAAGTCAGACTGACCTTGATTGATCCGGACTCAAAAGCCGGGAACGGTGGTCTTGCCACCGTGTTGACTGGACTAAGTTGTACCAATCGAGATTTACCCTCGCAACTGCCGTTCGGCGATCCGGCAGGCGATCTTCGGTCGGAATCCGTGGCAACGACCACGGTCATTCGCTTGCTGCGCAAAACGACTGCGTCATACCGCTTCGCCAACGGAAACGGAGCGCACTGGAAACTGATCAACCATCTGACACTGAACTATGGCGCGCTCAGTAGTGCCGGCGCGAACGGCTTGCAGCGGATGTTGTTGCTGTATGACCTGCCCAAGTCGGCCAGCTCCCAGCGCCAGATTCGCGGCATCGTTGCGGTCGAGATCGGTACGGCGCGCCAATGGATGCCGACACTTCCTGTGGATTCGCTGATGGCCGGCATCGCGATCCGTATCACGCTCGATGAACGTGCGTTTGTTGGCACCGGGATGGCGATATTTGCCCACGTGATGGATCGATATTTTGCCCTGAACCGGCAGCTCAATTGCTTTACGCAGTTCGAAATCATTTCAGCCCAAAGTGGTAAGGAGATCATGAAATGTCCGCCACGCAGCAACGAAGCACTGTAGTCCAGACCTTGCTGGACGAGCCTTACCGGTTTCAGTTCTGTCAAGCTGTACGCCTGGCGCTGGAGTGGCTGGCGCAGCATGGCATTACACCGGAACGGGCACTCACCGAGCATCTCGTATTCGAGAACATCCTGTCGTTTTCTTTTGCTCCAGCACAGGTTGCGGCGATCAACGTTGAAGCCGCTCACCAGCCGTTGGCGGATCAACATCTCGCGCAGCCGTTGGGCCCGGATAACGCACCCGAGATTCACATCACGCCCGCGTTCATGGGTTTTCTCGGCGTCAGCGGCACATTGCCGTTCACCTATACCGAGCGCCTTCAAGCACATATCTCGACCACGCGCGACGAGGCGCCGCGCGCGTTTCTTGACATGTTTTCCAGTCGAGCACTGGCACAGTTCTATATGGCGTGGTGCAAGCATCGGGTCGAGCACACTGTCAGCAGCCGCGAAGATGCGTTCCTCGCGCTGCTGCTCAATTTTGCCGGCCTTCAGCCTGGCGGGGAAATGCCGGGTAGCGGATCGCTTGACGATGAAACGCTTGCGCAATATGTCGGCGTGCTGTTGCAGCGCCCTGTCCCTCCGGATGTGCTGGCCCGGGTGCTGTCCGATTACTTGCGTGTGCCGCTGGCGATTCGTGAATCAGCCGGTAACTGGATCACCCTTCTGGAGCACGAACAATGCGCGCTCGGTGGCCAGAACACGTTATTGGGTAGCAGGACGCTCATCGGCGAGCGCAGCTGGCGCCCCGACCTTCACGCGCAGATCCGTATCGGCCCACTGAGCAAGAACGAATTTGACGCGTTATTGCCAAACGGGGCCAGCGCTCGCGTCCTCGCGCAACTGCTGGGAATGGTGGCCAACCCGACCATTTCCTTTGAGGTCCAATTGATCCTCAAGGCGGACGAAGTCAATCCCGTGTGCTTGTTCGGCGACGGGACTTACTCGGCGCGGTTGGGACAGGACAGCTTTCTGGTCGCCGGGACTGAAAGCCGCCACCGCGACGATGTGAGTTACCGCATCTCGCTGTTGGCACCATTGTCGCCACTGTCGCAATCGAGCGCTGGCGGTGAAGCGCCTGAATCCGGATTCCGCGCGCACAAGGTCAAGGCCAGCGCGACCGGCAATCATCCGCCAGTGCAGCGTATGGCTGACAACACATCGTTTATTGCTGCGGCCGCAGCCCAATAACGGATTCCCCCATGAGCCAATTTCACAGCCATACAGCAGCACTTGCAGCGCTCGCAGCGTTCGCCGGACAACGACAGGATACCCGCCTGCTACGTTTGCGCTTTCCGAATAACGATGCGCCGGCTGGCCCACTGATGCTTGCCAATACGCTCGATGCGGACGAGGGGCTGGCGCGCGACTATATCTGGAAGGTTGGTGTGCTGTCCGACAGTGTGGCAATCCGCCCTGAAGACGTATTGGGCAAGATGGTGTGCATCGAATTGGTCCGCGAGGATGGCTCATTACGATTCTTCAACGGCTATGTGACCAGCTTCACGCTGCTACGTACGGACGGCGGCTTCGTATTCTATGAAATGACTGTCGGGCCGTGGCTGGCATTTTTGCGCCTGCGTCTGGATAACGCCGGCTTTCATGATGTGAATGGGGTGGACATTACTGAGAAGGTGTTTGACCGCTATCCCATGCGCGACTGGCGTCATCGTCTGATGGCAGAAGATAAAGAAGTCACCTATACCTGCCAGCACGGCGAGAGCGACCATAATTTCCTGCACCGGCAATGGGAAGCGCGTGGCTGGTTATATATCTATGAGCATCGGGCAGACGGCCATACGCTGGTCTTGACTGACGACAGCACGTGCACCTGCGCGCCGATCGCTGGACCGCGTAGCGACATGCCGTACCAGGACGACGGTGGCGCGATGGAAGACGATGGAATCCATAACTGGTGTCCCGCACAACGCGTCTGTTCCGACCGTACCACGCTGGTGAGTTTCAATTTCAAGCATCCGATGCCGGCGCGTGTGGAACGTGGCGAGATATCCGGCATGGCGGACGATGCCTGGGCCGAGGTGTACGAAGACACGGGCGCCTACGGTTTTCGTGATTTCAATGACGGCGAAGCGTTGTCCCGGTTGCGGATCGAGGAGATCGAAGCCCGCCGTAGTGAGTATATCGCCAGTGGGAACGATCGCACGGCAGAACCGGGGCGCTGGTTCTCGCTGAGTGGATATTTCGGTGACGCCAACGCGCGCAAGTACCTCATCACATCAGTGCGTCACTATGCGACCAACAATTATCAGGATGGTGATGCCGCGGTTTCTCGCTATGAAAACGAGATGCGGTGCATCGCTCAATCGATACCCTGGCGCCCGGGCCGCGGCTTCCATAGCTTCGAGCCGAAAATCGTGGGCGTTCAGACGGCGCTGGTTGTCGGGCCTCCTGGTGAAGAAATCCATACCGATGGCCATGGCCGCATCAAGATCCAGTTTCATTGGGACCGGCACGGAAAATTTGACGACAGGAGTTCACCATGGGTGCGCGTGGTGACAGGTTGGGCCGGGGCGCAATTCGGGCAGATATGCGTGCCGCGTGTCGGTATGGAGGTCGCTGTGCTGTTCCTCGACGGGAAGCTCGACCGCCCATTGGTCGTTGGCTGCCTGTACAACGCGAACAATATGCCGCCGTGGGAGCTGCCAGCAAATAAAACGCAAAGCGGTGTCCTGACCCGTTCGTCGAAAGAGGGAAGGGTAGCGTACGCGAACGCATTGCGTTTTGAGGACAAGCGCGGCGCCGAAGAACTTTGGCTGCATGCGGAGAAAGACCAGCGTATCGAAGTCGAGCACGACGAATCGCACTGGGTCGGCAATGATCGGAAAAAAACCGTCGATCATGATGAGGTTGTCGCGATCAAACACGACCAGAAGGTCAGTGTCCATCACGACCGAACGGAAGACGTCGGAAACAACGAGCACGTCGATATTGGACATGACCGCACGGTCACCATTGGCGGTCACAAGAAAGAACAGGTTGCGCTGACCAAGGATGAGCGCATCGGCTTGGGCAAAGCCCTGTCGATCGGTGCCGCTTATCAAACCACGGTCGGTGGGATCATGAATACCACGGTCGCCCTGGCCCAGTTCGAGGAAGTCGGCGCGTCCAAGACCGTGCTGGTTGGCGACAGCAGTTCGCTCAGCGCCGGCACCCGCCATACGATCACCGTTGGCTCGTCGAGTATCACGATCACCGACGGGCGCATAGAACTGGTCGCTGACGAGATCGTCATCCGGGGCAACAAGAAGGTCCAGATCCACGGCGATGACATCGATAACAATCCTGGCTGATTGCCTGGCCGCGTAGAGACCAACAATCCAATCCGGGAGGCCGTTTATGGTCGCTGATGTCGTGAGCAATGCTACCGATTCTGCATCGCACTTTTCGATCCCGAATCTCGTTTTCGAGAATCGCACGCGTCTCGATGCGACGCAGTTCGACACTGTGGATCAGCATGGCTCGTCATTTCACGTGGTCGCTGTTAAAGCGGCGTATCAGCTGGGGGCGTGCGACGCGAAAGGCATCGCCGCGCTGTCACCCATCGTTGGCGCGACACTGAATATCGAGGATCGGTACTTCGATGACGACCAGGATACTGGCGTACGCCAGGAAAGTGACTTTGCGCCCTACAAGCCGGCGTGCGACGTGATTGTCAACGCAACCGCCCATGCGCCAGGCGGACAACCGGCCACCGAGTTTCAGGTGCGCTTGAGCGTGTACAAGCTAAAGCATCCGAATAACACCGCAAGCGCGGCGCCGTTGATCGACAAGCACCTCGACATTGGCGGCGAACGCAGCTTTCAGAAAAAGTGCGCGCTGTGGCGCTTGCTGCAGTGGGCCGGACTGTGCGCAACGTTCGGGCTGGTTAAACCCAATCCCTGGCGCTCAAGCGTACCGCACGGAGTGACCAGCGTGCCGCTGCGTTACACGTTTGCGAACGGCGGGCAATGCCGGATCGATGAGGGTGGCACGTCTTTGTATGAATCATCCGAGGAGAATCCAGTCGGACGCGGCTTCGCGCGTCGCTGGTACTTGGATGCCAAACCAGGCAAGTCCTTCGCCGCACCGCAAATTAGCGCTCTCGGCGGCCCATTGACCGCCCTTCAGTTTTGGCACACAGCCAACGGCGCGGCACTACCGGCGCCAGTTGGCATGGGCGTCGTCGGTCGCGGCTGGTTGCCGCGCCGTTTGCTTACGGGGACGTTCGAGAACAAGGTGGAGTGGGGCGAGGATGAAGTGCCGCGCCTACCCATGGATTTCGATTTCGCCTGGTACAACTGCGCGCCCCGCGATCAGCAATGTCCTTATCTCGGTGGTCGGGAGACATTTTCACTCATGAACCTGTGCAACGTCCGGCACCCGTCGGCGACGCATGATATCAAGGGCAATACGCTGCTGCGGTTTTCACTGCCTCTTGACCAGCTGTTCCTGATGGCCGTCGATGGGGACAGCAAACTGATGTTTCAGCGATTGGTTATCGATACCGTCGTGATCGAGCCTGATGAGAACAGGGTCGACGTGGTATGGCGAACGTTGCTCGCCACCGATATCGATCTGCGTGTGGCGCGGCTGATGCAGATTTCAGAACCAGAACAAATCGCGCGCCTTGACCACGTGCTGCAAGGGCAGGAAGCGCTCTCCCAAGCTGCGTCCGCCGACTCACAGCTGGCTGGAGCGGCGCAATGACGAACGAAACCGTCACCAAATCCAAACGCTTCTACTGCGTCAGCCTGACCCCGGACATCTGCAAGACCCCGGTTGGCGCCAGCACGCCGCCGCTGCCTTACACCATTGTAGGCGAGTTTGCGGATGCAACCGGGGCCTCGCCGAACGTCAAGTCGCACAGCGATTCGGTGATATTGCATGGACGTACCAGGATCCCCAGCGTCAAGGGCGACGCACCGGGCAAGGCCGGAGGCGTCAAAAGCGGCACGGTAGGCAAGCAGGTCGAGACCAAGGCATTCAGTTCAAATCATCACGCAAACGGCGCCGACCTGGTGCAGGTCGGCCGCGAAGTTTGGATGAATGCGCGTAATACGGTAGGCAAGATCTATGAACGCGGAGGCGAGTCGGCGCGTCCTTTGCTGGTGACGTTGAGTAAGCATGCCGATGCGGCAGTGGCTGCGGCAGGCGACACGCTCGAATCGGCGGCGCAGTCCTACCTGGACGATTACTCGGCGCCCATGCATGCTGGCGCTGAGGTCATGATGGAGGCCGGCGGAAAAATGGTCGTCGCCGGAGGCACAGCAGTGGGCGCCGGCGCGGTGATGACGACAACTGGTGTGGGCGCTGCAGTCGGGGCGCCAGCGGCGGCCGTAGGTACGGGGGTAGTCCATGCCGGTGGATCCATTGCGGTCAAGGGTGCCATGGTGGAAACCGCCGCCACAGTGCTGGATCATGGCGCTGGCTACATCCTGACCGGAAAAATTCCAGACCTGAGCGGAGCTGCGCTTGCTTTGGCTGCCCGTGTGGCTCAAGGCGTGGGGCTACGCAAACTAGGGCCATTGGGAAGCTGGCTTGGATCGAAGTCAAAGGGGGCTAGCGACAGACTCATCAAAGCAACCGCACCGGGCCACAAGCCACGCATGCCGGCCCCCCCCAAGCCGCCGTCCAAACCGCCAACCAGGCACGCTGACGATGGCAAAAGCAAAGGCAAAAAAGGGCAGAAATCCGAACCGCCATCCGAGTGCTGCCCCAAGAATAAGGGACCCGCCAATAAGCGGGTTAAGGGGAAAAAGCCGATTCACTTCGGCACCGGTCAGGAGGTTCTGCACCAGATCGATTTTGTCACCACCGGCGTCAATACGATTGACTGGACGCGCTGCTATCGATCTGGCGCCGAGACCGAGGACTGGGGCATGCTGGGCGCGCGCTGGTCGACCGCCTTTACCACCAGCGTGTCGCTCACCGAGCAAGGCTGTGTGGTCCACGATGAGACTGGCAGGGCATTACGGCTGCCGCACCTGGCCTCAGGGCAGTCGCATGATGAGCGGAAAGAAGGATTCATCCTCAAGCGGGAAGACGCCGACAGGTTTTCGCTGACATGGCGTGACGGCAGCTGCGACATCTTTGTGCGCGGCATTGATGGCTGGCTGCCGCACGGTTACGACGGAGTGAACCCCATGCTCGATGCGGGCGCTCCATTGCGCGCCGAGCGCTTCGTTCTCGTGCGTAGCGCCGCACGTGATGGTAGGGGCTTCAGCGTCGCCGTCTGGCCCGAGGCGCTGCCTGGCGAATTAATGCTGCGGGTGGCGGGTGATGACGGCACGGTACTGGAAGCTATCCGTGAAGAAGCGTATGCGTCGGGTCGCGCCGATGCCATACCTGGCGCTCCCCAGGCAGGCATGCCTGATACGCATGGAAGACCACGAATTGGCCGCGTGGAAGAGGTACTTGGAGATGGCACGAGAATATGCCATGTGCGTTATGGATATGTGACCGATCCCGGTCCGGTTCCGGGATTGCAAACGGCGTCTGATGCGCGGCAGGATCCCATTCCATTGGCTCGCAGCTTCAACTTGACCAGCCAGACAGATGCGCTGGGTCATACCCGAACTTACGCATATCACCATCACCTGCTGACAGCCTGCACCAGCTATACCGGGTTCGCGCAAGTAGTTGAATGGATCAGCCTGGCGGCCCTGCGCGCGCGCTGGGCTGGTAGCGCGCTGGACGACGCTGCGCTGGCCACTGAGTATCCGATCACGCGCGACACCAGTTACCAGGCGCGCGCGATAGCGAGCCGCGCCGCCGATGGCAGCGAGGGCGCCGGACTGGCCATCCACTATTTGGATATCGACACCTCGCGGGTGTGCGAAAACGGCGATGTGCTCGATTACACATTTAATGCCAACTGGCTGGTGACCGGTATCAGCCGCGTGACGGACGGCAGATCGACATCCCTGGGGCGTCGCGATTGGGATAGCAACGGCATGCTGCTGGCCGAAACCGACAGCATGGGCCACACGACCCGCTACACCTACGATGCCGCCGGAAATCTCACCAGCAGCCGGGACGCTGCTGGCTATATCACCCGTATTGCCTACGACGAGGCCAATCAGGCTGTCGCCATCACTGATCCGATGGGCCACGTTTCGACACGCAGCTATGATGCTGCCGGTCGGCTTTCCAGCGTGACCAATGCCCTCGGGCATGTGACGGGATACCATTACGATGACAAGGGCCGACTGGTTGAGCAGATCGATGCGAAGGGCGGTGTCAGCCGTTTCGAATATGACAAAGCCAGCCGCCTGCGCACGGCGATCGATTGCTCCGGGAGCGCCACCAGATACCACTACGATGAGCGCGGAAGGATAGCGGCAGTTATCGAGCCTGAAGCCGCGCCCGGTGAGCAGACCCGTTATACCTACGATGCGCTGGGGCGCTTGACCACCCTTACACGTCCTGACGGTACGGCGGAAAACTATGTCTATGATGCCGCCGATAATCTGCTGGCCCACACCGACGCAATGGGGCATCAGACCCGCTTTCGCTATAACGGCCAGGGATTGCTGATCGAACGTATCGACGCCATCGGCCAGACGGTGCGCTACCGATATGACATTGCTTTGCGCCTGGTCGAACTGGCCAATGCCAAGGACGAACCTTATCTGCTCGCTTACAACGCCGACGGAGAATTGACGTCTGAGACCGGATTTGACGGCAAGATCACCAACTACAGCTACGACAAGTCGGGCCAGCTGACGGCGAGCGAATGTGCCGGGCAGCGTACTGAGCTGATCCGGGACTCTCGTGGCCTGTTGGTAGCCAAGACGAATGCCGATGGCATTGTGCGGTTTGCCTACGATGAACTTGGACGCATGGTCGCAGTCGCGGCACCGCAGGCTGAGCATCGGTTCGAGTATGACGCGCTGAGTCAATTGGTCGAGGAACGCGTTGCGTATTACCTCGTCGCGTTGCCAGTTGTGCCTGCAGTCGATGGCAGCCGGGTTCCAGATGCCAGCTTCATGATGACGCACGTGTATGACGAACTGGGCAATCGGATTCGCACGACGCTGCCGAATGGGCGCCGGGTTGATACGTTGCGATACGGCAGCGGTCATTGGCACGGGACGCTTTGGCAGGGCGAGTCGATTGTTGATGTAGAGAGCGATGCCAGGCATCGCGAACGGAAACGTCACCTTGGTCGTGGTGATGTAGCCAAGCGTCTCATTGCCACGCGCGAGTATGACCCGCAATCTCGGGTGGTCCGAATGACGCTCATGCACGGTGCTGAGAGCACGCCGGGCCGAACTTTGCGCGATCGTGTTTTTTCCTATGACGACGTTGGCAATCTACTGGCAATCGATCAAGATGCAAATCCACATACTGCGGCACTTAAAAAATTCGTCTATACCTACGACCCAGTAGGCCAATTATTGGCGGCTGCACAGCCAGATTTAATCGAACAAAATAGCTTCGATGCGACAGGAAATCTCATTGAGAAATCACCATTTTCACGGCACCAGTCAACCTTAACCGCTCCAACTGATATTGCTGCAGAGCCGCTACCAGTTAGCGCGAACCATCTGGCCGTTTATCGCGCTTACAACTATCGCTACGATAACCAAGGTAATGTCGTGGCTAAGCGTTTTAAATCTCCCCGAGCGACCGCTGCCGACTACGACCTTGCGCTGGAATATGATCGTGATGACCGAATTCGTTACGTTATACGAAACGAAAATCAAGTCCGCACCCATGCAGAATATTTCTATGATGGTTTTAGTCGTCGAATTGCGAAACGTGTTATAGAAAAATTTCAGCATGATATGCCGTATCCTAAGCGAGATATTCGCAATGGCTTTAGAGAAAATCTAACCCTATTCGTGTGGGATGGCGATGTGCTAACGCAAGAGCTTTCCGAGAGCGATACTTCAACTTATCTGTATGAGCCAAACAGCTTTATTCCGATCGCAAGAATAACTTCTTTGGAGGGATATAAGAGGCTGGCATGTCGAAAAACTGGAATTCCCGAATATGACGATGTTTCCGAATTAAGTTCCAATAATGTAAATATTGATCGCGCCAAAAAAGAAGCCACTGATTTTCATATATGGCCTGTTAGGTCGTCGGGGTTGCATAGTAGTGACGACGTCGTAAAAGACATAGTATTGAAATCCCCTATAATAGAGTCAGAGGAGGAAGATAAGAAAGCGTGGCTCAAAAAGCAAGAGATTGCAAATAGCATTGGGCATGATGATCGTATTGCTTATTACAACTGCGATCAACTTGGTACGCCACGTGAACTATTAGACAAAGCCGGGAAAACATTATGGATATCATGCAGCAAGGTATGGGGCGGTGCCATTTGCAAATCGCTAAACGATGATATCTCAATCGAAATAAATAAAAGCAGACAACCGCTACGCTTTCAAGGACAGTACGACGATGCCGAAACTGGGTTGTTTTATAATCGCTACCGATTCTACGATCCCGATAGTGCACGGTATTTTAGTCAAGATCCAGTGGGGTTGCTGGGAGGATTAAATGGATATTCCTACGCTCCAAATCCGACAGGCTGGATCGACCCATTAGGACTAGCCAAATCATGTCCGAAAAACCCGGAATGTGATCCTTGCTTCGGAAAAGATCCAGCAGCAGAAGCTAGGTCGTGGCAAGGACAAGGTGATTATCCTGGTGTCGATTTTTACGAAAATAAAGTTATAAGAAAACACACTATTTTTTATTCGTTATATCCTGGTGATGCTCCTGGATTTGCTGTTACTAATCATACACTAAAGAGAGCAGCTGGCGATCCTGCAAAATTTGCTAGACTTCTTCAAGTAGTGCCTGGTACTGACAGGAATACTGGACTCCCAAGAAAAATTCGAACACAAGTAAAAGTTTATCGTGTTTTAGAAGATATTTGTGTTGGGAAAGGAAAGGCATTGGCACAGAATCCTGCGACTCATGGAAAGGGCGGAGGGGTACAATATTTCATCTCCCCATCGGATGTGAGTAGACTGTCTATTAATGGGAAAAAGAGAGATATATGAGTGATATTGTAATAGATCAAGAATCTGGATCGCTGACGATGAATGGCGAGCACGTAGGGTCAGATTTTAAATTTGAAAAATTTAAAAATATTTTTTCTTCTGAAATACGTCTAATATATGGAAAAGATGAGACGGCAAAATACGGTCTTATCAATCCCGTGAATATGTTTGGAATGAAATTCAGGATATATTTTTTATTTGAAGAGGGTGGTGTAAGAAATTGTACGATGGAGCTCATTGAAAATGCTGTGCTTGTGGATGCTGATTATCCCAGCTATTCCGAGCTCCAGCAGGAGGTCGAGCATTTGTTTCAGGTATATAAAACGGAATTCATGGGGGCGTTTTCTTCAAAATATAAGTGGAAGAAAGTATGGTCTTACAATTGGGGGAGGATTGTCCTAGCTCAGGAGGCACACAATTCTAGAGTAATTACAGAAATAATTTGGGGATAATACATAAGTAAAATTTTTATTGTGTGCAATAATAAATAAATTTAATTCGGTATCGTGCTGGAGTCTGCAGGTTTAATATTCTAGAAAGTTATCTAATGAAATTCGAGGGAGACTATTTTGAGAAAGTGTTGCTATGCTCGATAGTATCTAATAATTTACTGCAATTGGGAAAAATCATATGGGAGACTAGGCTATTAATCAATTGTGAAGCATAGAAATTAATCTCATCGTTCGTATAAACTGGCCCACAGGTAAGCTGCAGCCATAGTGCGATTCGGCGAGTAGCGTTGCAGCAGGCGCTCGGCTTCTGCTATATCGGGGCGAACGGCATTACCGCTTAGATTTTGTAGTGCGGCGCGTACGGCGACATCGCCGTGCAGCGAGCAATCCGGATAGCCAAAACCGCGCAGCAGCACGTAGTTGACGGTCCAGGGACCGATGCCCTTGATCGCCAGCAGCTCGCGGCCGATGTCGAGCGGGTCGCGCGTACGCTCCAGCAGCAGGCTGCCGTCTTCGACCATGCGGGCGACGCGCAGGATGGTGTCGGCCTTGGCGTGCGAGAACTTGCGGCCCGTCAGCTGCTCGATGTCGAGGCGGGCGACGTCGCGCGCTTCC
>Ga0265797_10008439_pt1 | contig 13724 bp, 15 predicted proteins | sample P2T30metagenome_FD_192433 | JGI IMG/M metagenome (GOLD analysis project Ga0265797, IMG submission 192433) | Plant litter microbial communities from East Loma Ridge, Irvine, California - P2 T30 | ecosystem: Environmental > Terrestrial > Plant litter > Unclassified | place: USA: California... | reverse complement strand
CATCGATAGATTTCCCCTGATAATTACGACAACTTTTGATCAACACCCACTAAAGCCCTGAGCAACCAACTCTTAGACTACTCGTCGTCTACTGGCCCGGCCTTTGAACGTTCCCACAACCTCGGCTGGCGAGCCAACCAGTTATCCATGGCCGGAGTTCTTGAGCCTGAGGCTGGAATTTTCTACGGCGTGTGCTGGATCGTCGTCATCATCCGCCTTATATCACGAAGAATACATCGTGGATCATGGAAATTATTGCAATTAGATGATTACTTAATACTTGTAGCCATGGTTTGTGACCCGCAGCATCGAGCGACAACAAGTACTGATTGGTGACACAAGGCTACCGACACAGTGCTTATTGCCATCATGCACGAAGTCACAAAGACTAGCAGTACGTCTTTCCATGTGCAAACTGCGAGAGAGACACATGCTGACTCTGTACCGGTATCTAGGCAACCTAATACCGCCTGGAGACGACGTCTCTCAATATTCAGATGCCGAAATCAAGATGCGTATATACGGATCCAAGCTGGTCTTGGTAGTAGAGCAGATGCAACTCCTTACCATATGGCTGGTCAAGGCATGCCTACTCATTATGTACAACCGTATGACGATGGTTCTCCCGCAACACAAGATCGTCATCGCCACCTCCATATATGTCGCTGTCGCATTTGTGGTCATGGAAATATTATACCTTGGGGTTTGGTGTCGGCCGTTCTCGCAATATTGGGCAGTACCGCCGAATTCGAGTAAGTGCCTTTGCAACATCTAATCACACGATATTGACGATACCAGAACAATGCTCGGCAGCGACCAATCATCTCATCACAAACGCCGTCTTCAATATTTCCAGTGATCTAATCATCATAAGCATACCCATGCCGTTGCTCTTCAAAGTACGCCTACCGAAGAAGAACAAAACGATCCTTTTCGTGATCTTCTGTATAGGAGCGTTCACCATCGTCGCAGCAGTCCTCAACAAATACTACTCGTTCACAAATCCCTTTGGAACTGAGTGGACGATCTGGTACCTTCGAGAGTCGTATACAGCGATACTCTGCGCGAATCTGCCCTTGACCTATCCGCTTATACAACGGGTTCTCGGTCTGAGAAACTGGAGCTCCAATACATACACCGCGGAGAACACATACGGGCCCAATACCGTCACACGCGCGACACAGTCCGCACACACGCGCGCCTATTGGCCGGAACCTAGAGCAGAACCGATACCTAGAGGCTTCCGGGATATCTTCAGGCGGACGGAGAGCCAAGAAGACATGAATGGCGGTCTTGGGAAGCAAAGGGAGGATCAGGATCCACAGTTCATCACTAGTGCAATCGAAATGGAGGACGCGAGATCACTACGAGTGTCGAGCGTGAGCAATCCTGCCAGTTGGCGAACGTCCGCAACGACGGAGGGCCACAAGGATCAGGAGATTTTCCATGCCGTATGAATGAATACACGAGTTCTTATAAACACAATAGGCTACACTTACGCCCACACATGCGCATGGTTGCTACTTTCAGACAAGCTTCGATTGAACATGTGCTCAAATTCATATGAGCCTCTGGCATCGGTCCGTCTTGTACGTGGAGTCGTGTTCTCGTCATCGTGTGTCTTTAGCACCATGATGGATGCACCCGATTTGGAACGCTAGCCATCAGGTACTCACCTGGGCACGAGACCACGAAGCATTTCGTTGTTCCATAATATGTACACTCTTCAGACTCTCAAAACTTAACTCACTGGCTGCAACACAATGCATATCCACGACGTGCTCATTATCGGTGGAGGCCCGGCTGGCCTAGCAGTAGCAGCACGGCTCCGTGAGCAGACACCCTCGGCAACCTTTACAGATGATGAACATCAACGTTACCACTGGATTCGGAAGCATGGTCGGAAAATGAACATCAAAAACTACCGAACAAATAAGGACTCACTACCAACCCCACCGTCAACACCCGGGAACTCAGACTGTGGCTGCGACCATGAGGTAGCACCCGAAGAAGCGATAGATATGCTAGTACTCGATGCCGATGGTGCAGACTGGATGTCAAAGTGGAAACGCCTCTTCAAGACTTTCCACATTGACTACCTTCGAAGTCCGATGTTCTTCCATGTCGATCCTGCTGATCGAGATGCATTGCTCGGGTATACGTACGAGAAAGAGAGAGACAAAGACATCCAAGCACTACCTGGAGTTGCCGGGAAGGAAGTGAGCAAGCACAAAAAGAAGAAGAACCTGAAGTCGCAAGGAAGGTTTTTGGGCCGCACGCCAGACGTCGATGAAAGGGACCGAAAGGACTACTTTGTACCACGTACCGATTTGTTCGACGCTCACTGTGAAGAGGTCATCAAAAGATATCGGCTTGGCAAGGATTTATTGAGGAAAGAGAGCGTCGTGAACATCGAATACGACAATATCTCAAAGTTCGATGAAGCGGACCTTGACAGTGTCGTCCCAGATGATGTGATGGCGGACGAGAGAAAAGTCTTCCGCGTCTCCACAGACCAAGGCGTGCGTTTCGCCCACCTCGTCATTTTGGCTGTCGGTCCTGGAAATGCGCCCTCGATACCTCCTGTCCCTGGTCTACCAGCTCAACGTCCACATGAAGGTTTCGCGCATGCGATGCAGATCAAGCAGTTTCCCCCACCTCACGTAATGACCAAAGTCAAGGCTCGCCAGTCGACTAGTATGCTCATTGTTGGTGGCGGCTTGACAAGCATCCAGCTGGCAGATCTAGCAATCAAGCGAGGCGTGAACAAAGTATGGATGCTCATGCGCGGTCCGCTCAAGGTTAAGCACTTTGACGTGGACCTAGAGTGGGTGGGCAAGTTTCGGAATTTCAAGCAAGCCGAATTCTGGACGGCAGATACTGATGAAGGTATATCAACGCTTCTACTTGGTGATCGCATCTAACAATCGGTGATAGAGCGCTTTGAGATGATAGTGCAAGCCCGTAACGGAGGAAGCATGACGCCGCGGTACCGGAAAATTCTCGATACGCATGTCGCACACGGGAAGATCGAGCTTCAAACCTATACTCAACTCCAGTCCGTATCGTGGGACGAAAGCTCGAAAACATGGGCCTGCGAAGCCGCGTCCACAGATTCGGAGCCCAAACTGCCGTCTATCGACTACATGGTCTTTGCTACTGGCATTCAGTCAGACATCCGCACCATCCCCTACCTTCAGAACATCCAACAAGAGTATCCGATCAAGTACGTTGGCGGCCTGCCATGCTTGAATGAGGACATGATGTGGGACGATGACGTCCCTCTGTTCGTGACAGGACGACTGGCGGGATTGAGACTTGGCCCTGGCGCGCCGAATCTGGTCGGCGCAAGAGTAGGCGCTGAACGAATCGCTTGGAATGTGGACGATGCTTTGAAGAAACTGGGGAAGCTGAGTAGCAGAACGCAGGATGGAAGCGACGACAACAGTGGCGACGAGAAGATGGCGGCTTATGCTGCAGCGAGGGATAACCGGTTCGATAGCTTGTTCGAGTTGGATGATGCGGCAGCGTAGTCACAGTAGGCGAATCTGCCTCGGAATCAATGAAACATAAGTGTTTAAATGGATTGGTGCTTCTGGAGTCCAGTACTTTCCGGTATCGCGTGTGTTTAAAAGGTCGGGTCCACGGGCTTCCGTCCAGGAGCCCTGAGAAGGCCCGCTGACGTCATGCACCACACGATACAGTTTGGACTACCTCAGGAGCCTGAATATGCGCGGGAAGTGCGCAAGAATGCAAATTGAGTTCGAAGTAGCCTCTCCCATGGCCGTGATATCATTCGGCTCGGCGCGTCGTTATCGTGTTCCATGGTCGATGCCGCTGAGGACACCCGGAACGGAACCGCTTCGGCTATATCTGCATCTTTTCTGTCGACCATCCCGAGGTCACTTTTCATCACAACATCATCTTTATCCCTATTTTCCTAGACGCAAATGGTTTCAGGCGGCGATGTAAGCTCACGCGCAATGTCTAAAGATCAAGTTTAACAATTCAAAGGACAAGAACACACCTGCGGTAGTCTCTCTGGCCGCCGGCGGCATAGCTGGCGGTGTGGAAGGCTTTCTTTCGGTACGTCCAAAGAGGCATTCCGGCCCAGATCCCGTGACTCACACTACTCGCAGTATCCTCTAGAGTTTGCGAAAACGCGTGTGCAATTAAGAGCTGAGAAAGGCGTACCGACACCGCGGAATCCCTTCCTAGTCGTGACTCAAGTCTATCAGAATGAAGGCATTAGAGCGCTATACAAAGGCTGTGGAGCGCTGGTCTTTGGCTCAGTAGGCAAAGACGCCGTTCGCTTTCTCTTCTTCGACCAGATCAAGTCGTCTTTTGCAGACCCAGAGACGGGAACGCTATCCCCTCTGCGCAATTTGTTGGCCGGCATGACTGCGGGAGTAATCGCGTCGATCACCGCAGTTACACCCACAGAGCGCATCAAGACTGCCCTCATCGACGATGCCAGGAACGAAAAGCGCTTTCGGTCCGGTTTCCACGCTACCACCACCATTTGGAAGGAACACGGTATCCTCGGTTTATACCGCGGGTTCGCAGGCACTACCCTGAAACAAGCATCAGCAACCGCTTTCAGAATGGGGACCTACAACATCCTCAAGGATTATGAGAAGGCCAAGAATATCGAACAAAATACGCTAGTGAACTTCGCAAATGGATCAGTAGCAGGCGTTGTGACAACGCTTGCAACGCAGCCTTTTGACGTTATTAAGACGCGTTCACAGAGTGCGAAAGGCACGAGTACTGCCGAGGCTGTAAAGAGTGTTTTGTTGGATTACGGGATCAAGGGTTTCTGGAAAGGCACGACGATGAGGTTGGGTCGCACGGTATTTAGTGGAGGTATTCTATTCACAAGCTACGAGGCTGCTGTGAAGATCATCCTGCCATTATATCCTGGCACAAAGCAGGCCGAGTAATCCTAGACGCAAAGACATCTAAAACACCGCGTACATACTCAACCAGTTCAGCCAAGTGCCGGGCCTGGCGCTCATGCCTTTCCGTCATATTCGTCGATAACGCTAACAGGCTTCACAAACTTGCCCAAAGGCTTGTACTCCAGATGGTCCAACCCAAATGCCTTCGGGCCACCGATCTCAATACCCTTCGGACTAGTCCAGCGCTCACTCGCAGTGATACCGATGACCGAGACCAGTAGTCCGTATCGATACTCTGGCGTTCCGATGGCCTCGCCATTTTGCGCATCAATGACCGCGATAAGGTCGGGAACGATAGCCAGGACATCTTCATTCTTTTCCTCCCCAGTCGTGCTTTCTCCACTATCCGGTATCCGGATCGCAGCAATGTTCTCGTTCTTGAACGGTATCTTGATCTTGCCCTGGTACTCGCTTCCCGTAGCTTCTATGATCACCTCGCCGTACACATGGCCCATGTACAGCTTGCGCTCTACACCGACAATCTTGCCCTTGAAAAGCGCACGGCCTGTTTCAGAACCTCCAACCGCATCGATGATTGATTGCGCGACGTTGTCAATTCTGTTCTCTTTGCGCGCGCGTGCTACTTCACGTCCTATCCTCCACGACAGCGAGATCGTGTGTTCAACGGCCCAACGTCTTGTTTCAGCGCCTGTAACCGGGGCATCGGCTGTTCCGACGGAGCTGCCCATCTGGCTCAATGCTGCTCTGATGACCTGTTCGACTTTGAGGTCACTCGTTGCGGTCGGCATGTACAGCGTGTTGCCATTGCCATCAGCCACTGCAACAGGCGCGAACACGATTTCTCGCTCCCCGAAGACTACCGGGGTTGTCTGCCACTTTGTTGGATACGCTCTGCCCATCCAGTCGCCGTCTACACATGGCACATTCATGTTAGTTGATGCACCTAATACAAGACCCTGCAAGCCGTTTGAGCCGCCAATCTCGAGAGGGATGATGTGCGTCGCGTAACCACCCTTGATGAAATCGTAGAGGTGATTCTGAGCATCCATCATTCTGAATGAAGGTCAGCACAGACATGGCGTGATGCCAATACATGACTTACTCATCAGCGGACAGCTTCTCGATGCCGACAGTTGGGCTACCAGCACCACCACCACTTCCCACTCGCGCATCATCTTTGAGATCATCTGGACTGACGACGCGAACTTTCCCACCAGACCGTAGAATACCACGCACTCTGAGCATGGTGGAGTAAGGAGAACCTCCACCGCCAGTACCAAGAATGTAGCAGCCGATGGTGATCCAGTCCAGATCGGTCTCAGATATCCACCACTCTCGGTTAGCCACTTTGGGCTTATATGCAACGATGTCAACTTCTATTGCTGCATCAACTTCGCTAGACGCCTCTTCGGTCGAAGGTGCTGCGATGGCATCGTTCGTACCCTTTGACCCAGTCTCTACGTTGCCTCCTTCCTGAGTGACGTTCAGGTCTATGAAATCTCCAGCTCGTGAGAAGTCAAAGTCTCCCGCAGCTCTGACCATAAATCGCGTTTTGTGGGCCACGTATTGTAACGGCAGATCCTCCACTTCGACGATAGAGACCGTCTCCGCTGATGCGCCTGCTTCGATGGTCTTTCGTTTCGCCTCCTCGCATATCTCAGCTAGTAGTTCTTTCTGCGTCTGCTTCTCGGTAGACTTGACAGTATCGACTACGGCACTCACTCGCGCCATCGCAGCACCTATAGCGTTAGCTACACCGGACCATTGAGGTTTGATTACTCTGCTTGCTCCCTTCAATTCGTCCGGAGCTATGACCGCACCACCACCGACAAGCAGAACGGGAAGATCATCAGGTGATGTCTTCATCTTGTCAATGATCGTTTCAAGCATCCTTGTCGTCTCGGCTTTGAAGGCTTGTATGTCATCGTCTTGCAGCTTCCCCCGTACCTTTTCCGGCTGACCAATCGCAATATCGGATGAAGCAGCGACGGTATAGTCTGTCGCTGTTGGAACGTCACCACCAAAGACGAGCGCCTTTTCTGGTAGCCTATAACCCACAGACTCAGGCCCTACTTGCATCTTCTCTCCAACTCTTCTCACCAAGCTACCGCCTCCTAGTCCTATACTCTTCACATCGGGATACGAGAAGTTCATCCTCACACCAGAAAGCTCCGAGTACGCGGCCTGTTGCCTGGGAAAGCCGTTTGCGAGCAACAAGCCCACGTCTGTGGTAGTTCCACCGACATCCACAACCATCATTGCTTCGCCATTCTCTTGCCTTCCGACAAGGAAAGCAGCACCACGCATACTGTTCGTTGGGCCGGATGAGAAGGTTCGGATCGGTAGTCGGCTTGCGGCTTCGCCACTCAGTATTGTGCCGTCGTTTTGAGTAATGAAGACAGGGCAGTTTAGTCCGAGTTCCTTGATTGGTGTCTGGAATGATGCTATCGTCTTCCTGGCGAAAGACAGAATAGAGGCGTTGAGTATCGCAGCGTTCTCGCGCTCTAGAAATCCCAGGTTTGCGACGGTCTTGCTAAGAACGATATCGACACCATCTCCTAGCTCACGCCGAAGGATGTCCGCAGTACGCTCTTCTTGCTTCTCTACCGTGTCGATAGGACTGAAGACACCGTTCACGACTACACTTTTGATTCCCTTCTCTTTGATGATCTTGCATTGCTCTACTATCTCGTGCTCTTTGATGTCAGAGATCAGGCTTCCATCCACCTCTAGCCCTCCTTTGATGAGCGCATAGTGCCCAAGGATGATGTTACGCAGAGAAACTGGCCAGTCGACACATGGCGGTGCATGTTTGCTGAAAGACCCAGAAAGACGGAGGACGGCGACTTGAGAAAGACGTGTTCGGTCGCGGGTTACGACTGCGTTGACAAAGTGGGTCGTTCCGATTGTCACACTCGCAACGGAAGAAGGGTCGACCGAGGCGGATTTGAACATGGTGGTGATGGCGTCGGCGATGCCATGGCTTGGGTCGGTAGTAGTGGGTGCCTTGTGCCTGAGTTATAGTATAAGCTCGCGTTCTCATCAGGGGGTGATCGACTTCCGGTAGGCATCATTATGGGTGTTCTTTGGGTCTTATGAGGGGGTGGGCTAAGTGAGGAAGCGTGATGCTCAACGTATGGGTATAGGACTCGTACCAAGCAACAATGCCCCGGTCATCTTCACTCGATCTTATAGGATCAATGATGACTCCGTCAGTGTTGGTTCTACGCGCGGTATTAGCCTCATGGCTCCCGAAACTCTGATGTACAGTACGTGCCCACCGACGTCAACGCCTATTCGCAGATTCTGTCCTGTCGTCATCGTAGCCGTGGATACTTCCAAGATGAAAGCCTGTTCTAATCGAATTGGAGTTGGCTGATCACGATGCGTCCAGAATCCATCTGATAAGATTTCGATTGGTGGGGCGAGCTAGCTCCGGGATTCGGACGTTCGCGCCCTAAGCCGCCTTCCTACTTTATCGCTCACCCATACCCCACTTTTGGAGTTACTTCCTACTCCAACTCTTTACCCCGTCATCAAGAGCTTGCCCATTGGTAGCAGCAGAGCTTGAGATGGAATTTCTTCGGTGCTGATCACTGCGCTCGGATGATCAGATAAGATAGGCGCAAATACCCCTCTTTCTAACGGATAAGGTGTTCTTCCCGCGTATGCTGCATCGTCGCCCCGGTCGGCGCATTATCATCTTCACTAAACTTGGGTCGGCGTTAGATCAGCTAGATTGGGGTGACTCCGAGCGTGGTTGATAACAAGGGTAGCAACACTAAGATGGCGGAAAGAGCTCACCACTGGCGTTCGTCGCAATTACTTCTCTCCCAGCCTCCTTGACTAGCGACGCGTCCCTCGATTCGCGTTCATCATGACTTTGAGACAGCGCTTGAGGAATATCGATGAGAAAGTACGTCTTCGTGGCGACGATGCGAAGCATGAGCAAACAGATGCATGGAGCAACCGCGACTTAATCCCTCTCCCGCCGGAGCGTAGGACATGGGGCTGGTTCAATTTCTTCGGGTTTTGGGCGATTTCATCGTTGAACCTCGCGAATTGGCAAACACCAAGTACCTTCTTGAGTAAGCTACACCACCTGGCTGTTGTCGCTCTCGATCGCTGATATCTCCGAAGCTATGGGGTTATCTGTCTCACAATCTATTCTTATCATCGTTGTGAGCTGCCTTTTGATCGCTTTCTTCTCCACACTTATTGCTTGGGTTGGATTGAAGTGGCATATTGGCTTCACGGTACAGAACAGGTATAGTTGGGGAATGCGCGGAAGCTTCATACCTTTGTCGCAAAGAATTTTGCTCAACTTCATTTGGAACGCCGTTCAATGTAAGTTGGAGTACTTGAGGATGAGCCTGGTACTATGGTGCTAATCTGAACCAGGTTGGAATGGTGGCCGTCTAGTCGCTGTATGCTTGACCGCGATCTGGCCTTCGTATGCCCGTATGCCGAATACTTTTAGCCCCAACTTCCCTGCTACCACCGACCAGTTCGTGGGATTCGTCGTGTTCTGGTTTATATCGACACCATTCTTGTGGCTGCGACCGGAAAAGTTTAAGATCCCGTTCCTCATAGTCTGCCTCTGGTGCGGCATCGGAATGTTGGCATGGATGATCTGGGCAGTGACGACTGCTAAAGGTGTAGGCCCTCTATGGAATGCCGGCGAGAACATTCCTTCGGGTTCCGCTTTCGGTACCTCATGGCTCATCATGGCTGGCATCAATCAGAGTCTTGGCGGAATTGCTGCTGGCATTACGAATGGCAGCGACTTCTCACGCTACTCGCGTGGAAGAACACCCTACATGGTCGGTACTATCACTAGCTGCGTGATCACCAGCGTCATCGTCTCTCTAGTTGGTCTTGTTACAACTGCGTCGGGACAAAAGTTGTATGGAGAGATCTATTGGAACCCACCGGATCTACTCATGCGCATGATGGACAACGGCAACGGCTCATCGAAGGCACGTGCGGGGGTATTCTTCCTGGCTGCAGGTTTCGCATTTACTGCAATGTTCGAGAACATTTGCGGAAACGCTGTCTCTGGTGGTATCGATCTCGCTGGCCTTTTTCCACGTTACATCAACATACGACGTGGTGCCATCATTACGTTTGTGGCGGCATGGGTCGTTCAACCCTGGCAACTTATCAACCGTGCCACTACATTTATCGCAGTACTGTCTTCCTTCTCGGTGTTTCTAGCACCAATCATCGGTATAATGGCATGCGACTACTTCCTCTTGCGAAAGAGAAGGATCCGCTTGAGTCATTTATATCGAACGGAAAATTCGTCGTATTGGTTCACCAAAGGTTTCAACTGGCGAGCGATACCCTCATGGCTATGTGGCTGGATCCCGACGATTGGGGGTCTTATAGTGACAGTAAGAGGAGATGTCGATCCACCACGGGCTTTGGTACAGCTCTACAATATGGCTTTCTTCATAGGTGAGTAAATTGTCTCACGACAGTGGAAATTGAAGGGCCACTGACACCTTGATAGGATTCTTCATCAGCGCTTTCGTCTTCTTCGTCCTCAACAAGATCTTCCCAGTTCTAGATATGGACCAGATCGATCCTATCGATCTATATGGTACCTTCACAGAAGCGGAGGCAAAGCGAGCTGGTGTAGCTCCGCTAGACGACAGCCCTATTCTGAGAGGGGTATCTGGGCGAAGATCGACCGAGCATGTTGTCATTCATGCAGAGAAGGATGTGTGAGTGGGGTAAACACATAGATTAGAACCATGTAGAATTCGTCACATGGAGGCTTGCAAGGTAGGCTCGGCCAATCATTTGACGTTTCACAGCCTAGCCACGCCGCAATACTGCATAAACATCGCCCAAAGAGCTATCGAGGACTTATAGGCTTTGGCTAGATGGCGGGGCTGAGCACAAGAGGGATGCACCACAAGAAGTACCTGTTACCTTGGAATCTGTCGCGCATGTTCTTCGTTTCGTTGCTTCGCTCTCACCTACGCTACCAGCTCGGTACATCTATACTATTAATCCTGGTCTGAGCTCTAACACCATAAATCGCAATGGCTCACCGCCGACATGATAGCGCAATGTCTCAAACGGACATACCGCTGATACCCCATGCAAGCGATGGCGGCGCTGCATCTGCTTTGCAATCACTGACAGCTAATTCTGGGCACAACACTAACCTGCGAACACTTGCAAAATCCCATTGGCTCACTCCGACAAACATGTTGGCTTCTTATTTCTTCGGTATTGCTCTCGCAGTAGGACACCATCGATATTACACAATGCTGGATGGAGATGTGATAGGCTCGACAGGGCGACAGCAGTGGTCGTTACGGTATGTACCAAGACATACGCCCACGTTCATGACTGACCCTTGTAAGGTTCGGTAACGCTTTCGCAATCAGCATCGCTCTGAGCCTCAAGATCGCCGTCGGCATCGCATACACGCAGTTTGTGTGGATGCGTCTCCGGAGACGATCGATAAGCTTGAGATCTATCGACGACTCTTTCGATATTTCGAGAAATTTGTCTGCCTTCTTTAACTTTGAAGTCATCCGGAAGCTGCACCTAGGGCTCGTTGTCGCACTCATATTATGGTAAATGATCGATGCACCGTTGGACGATTGTAACTGACGGTTCAAAGGTGTCTACCGTTACCAACATTGTTCGCTCCCCCAACATTATCAGTCGAGACGAGAACAACGCAATCACACTCTATAGAACAAGCGCTAAGCGCGGATATAAACAACCTCAGCATGTCAGACGCGTTCGTTCTTAGGAATTCGGCGTACCTTCCCTGGATCTCGGGGCCTTCAGCTCGGCTCGGACGAATCGTCAACGCAGTCGCATCTTCCGGTAGTCGTCTTCCATTCGAAACGCCTCATTCTCACCTAAACACATCTTACGAGACAGAAGCCTTTCTGCCGGTACTTAATTGCACCGCAGCAAATAACACCGTGCACGACGATATATTGCGATTCGCCAACGAGACTAGAGTCGCCGCGGTGAACAACTTGACTACTGACAGTCTGAAATGGACGAATTCTAAGATTCCTTCTTACGGAGAGATTGGGTACCTCGGACTCTCATATCCAAGGACCCTGGAGAAAACTCCACTAGGTCTGAACTGGAACAATACTGAGCAAACCACCAACGAGTTTGCTTTTGCTATTCAGAAAAGGCCAACTGATGTACCGTATCAATCTGATACGGAGTATTTGTCATGCGAAGTGTGGAACGCTACTGTCTCATACACCGTCAAAACCCGCAATAGTGTAGTCGGTATCGAGAACATTCATTGGGAGTTACTCAACAAGTACGATCCGAAGGATGCGTGGGTCAATAGCTCTCTCTCGCCAGGTCAGGGCTCTCCTGCCTATTCTGGATATACCATAGGCCTAGCAAGCTATTTGCTTGGGTATGTCGCCTGGCACAGGGATAACACGCGAATGTCACTGGATTCGACTGGCCGGCTTGACGCGACATCTCTTTCTACGGGGGCGCAGTTTTACAACATGACTCGCGACATGAACCAGGCAATTCAAATTGTGAACACTCTCCAGAACCCGTCCAGCGTCCGGGATATTTCGTTCCGTGAGGACGTCGAAGCATTTGCGCTGAATGTGTCTTTGAGCATGATCAACGATGCTTCGCTTTGGTAAGCTACCATCCCATGATGTGTTCGAGTGCTAACGCAACGAAACAAAGTATCAAAGTCCCTGTCAATGTCACCACGTTCACCTCTGCGGTCGTCTACGCCTATAATCCACAAAACCTGCTCCTATCGTACGGACTGGCCATTCTTGGTAGTACCATCGCCATTGCCTTTGGACTGTTTGCGATGTGGAAGAACGGTGCATGCTACGATAATCGAATGTCTACTTTCGGCACGGCAATGCAAGGTTTCGATGCAAGTGCGAATGGAAAAGATATACTCGATTAGTAACTAACAGCAAGCCAGGTCAAGGAGGTGTTCGAAGATTCTAAAACCCGTGCGGCACAACCGCTGAGAGGTCAAGCTGCGAAGACAAAGCTGATGTTCGATGCGGAAGAAGGTTTCGTACTTGGCCACCGCAAGCGGCCTAGCGAAGGCTCAAGTATCGGCACGCCTATAAGAGAAGAAGGTTTCGTACTCGGCCACCGCAAACGGGCCAGCGAAGGCTCAAACGTCGGCACGCCTATCAGAGAATGAGACCCCGTCGGTCGGTACGCGACGTACGCATATGGCGATTACACACGGCCTCGATGCTTTTGAGATAATTATATAATTGTCATTCCGTACAGGAAGCTCCGCTGATCACCATGAAGAGTATCAACTATACTAGATCTCATACATCTAATTAATCTCCGAAGCCTTCACAACTGTACCAAACATATCATCAATCTCCGTCAGCGCAACCTTCTTAACCTGCGCAGCCGGGATATCCTTCATATCGCGCTGACCAACACCGTCTTCCACAACAAGAGCCTCGTATCCCAAAGTAGTCGCTTCGCGAGCGGTACTCGACACACAACCATGTACCATGTATCCCGTGAGAACAAGTTTCTTAAGCCCGGTCTTCTTAACAACTTCGGCTAGATCTGTCTCTGAGAAAGACCCGGCGTGCTTCTTCCACACGATAGATTCGCCGTCGATAGCTTCGATGCCGTCCATTTCCTTGGTGAGCTTGCCATTAGGCTTGAAGATAGCTGCTTCGTCATCGCCCGTGTTGTGCAGGACGTGGACGATATGGCCGTTTTGCTTTCGGTATTTTTCGAGGAGGCTGGAGATGGCGACGTTGACCTCCTTGTAGTCTTGAGCAG
>Ga0265797_10008438_pt1 | contig 13725 bp, 8 predicted proteins | sample P2T30metagenome_FD_192433 | JGI IMG/M metagenome (GOLD analysis project Ga0265797, IMG submission 192433) | Plant litter microbial communities from East Loma Ridge, Irvine, California - P2 T30 | ecosystem: Environmental > Terrestrial > Plant litter > Unclassified | place: USA: California... | reverse complement strand
CCATCGTAGCACATGGTCATGCATTAGTACAATTCCTGATGACTTGCAATGCCGAAAAGCTGCAATTGGGTTGACAGAACCGGTGAGCCTTCCTTGTGGCTGTACCTTGTGCTTCGATCGACAACGCTTGTCATACCAAGGCTTCAGCTCGGCCAAACAGCGTACATATGTTCTCGAAGCCAGGGTTACATCCTTAAATTGGGAGGCGCACAGTGGTAATGGGTGTGGCATGATACTGATCAGCCCACTCACATCTGCTGTAGAGGTTTGCTGTATTGAAGTCCTCCAGCTCATACGAATTATGAACATAAGGACGCGATAAAGCGGACCTAAATCCTTAGGTGGATGGTTTTGCCGGCTTATCATATTTGCGACGTTGAGTTGAATGCTGCACTTGGACTCAAAAGTCGAAGCTCCATACCAAAGCCGCCATGCCAGACTCCATCTCCCAGCAAATGCTAGCAGCAGCATGCCGAGGCAAAAGCAACATCGACATCATCGCCGTCGGCGCCGACTCGCAAATGTATCACAACCTCTGGGATGGCACCTCATGGCAGCGAGGTTGGAATAGCCTAGGAGGCTCGTTCGCGAGTCTTTCTCCGTCGCTGGTCTCTTGGGGCCAAGATCACCTCGAAGCCTTTGGTATCGATGAACAGACGAGCGCATTGCTTCGCAAGACTTGGAATGGAGATGATTGGGACGACAATTGGAGCGCGCTTGAGGGGCCGACGTTTGATAGACCGGTGGCTGTTGATTCTTGGGTGGGTGTGATGTGGTGGTTCCTAATGATGCGTGGACATTACGCTGATGCACCGTTCGTACTAGGGACCAGACAGGATCGACGTCTTTGGCGTAGGCGCAAAGGATGAGATATTCCACCAAACAGTAAGTGTTCACCTAAAAAGCCTCCCTGCAATCAATCTCAACTGACACGCCTCAGTTCTCCGACTCAACCTGGGAAAAGAAATGGGAGCCCATCGGCGGCATCTCCATCGCCAACCCAGCCATAACATCCTGGTCAACCCAACGCTTGGACATCGTCGTAGTCGGCAGCGACAACTCCCTCTGGCACCGAGCCTGGGACTTCAGCATCCGCGACGAAAACAACGGCTGGACAGATTGGGAAACGCTAAACGGATCCTTCCTGTACAGCCCTGCGATGGTCTCTTGGTCGGCGAACAGGCTGGACATTTTCGCCATTGATGCGAACAGCTCTATGCTTTCCGAGCGTGGGAAGGCGATCATTGGAGCCCTGAGTGGTTGAGTCTTGGAAATTATTTTATTAGTTCGCCGAGTCTTGTCAGTTGGGGTCCTGGGCGGTTGGATGTTTTCGCGCTCGATAAGTGGCACCAGATGAAACATCGGGCCAGTGATGATGAGTGGAAAGGCTGGCAGCATGATTTCAGCACAATTGGCACCAAGAAATTCCGAGAGACTCCGCTGGCAGTGTCGTGCGGACGGGGTCGCCTGGATGTTTTTGCCATCGAACAGGATGATGGGCTGGTATGGCATACGAGTTGGAACTCGTCGAAGGGGAGTGAGAGTGCCGATGGGACTGGGTGGGGAGATTGGGAGTCGATCGGCCAACTTTCGATCAAGGTTGCTTCAAGTCAGCCCGTTTCTTCCACTGGAGCGACGCAGACACCAGTCGCACGTCCTACAAGCACCAGTCGCGCGACACAAACCTTGTCGACGAATCCATCGACCACGACCAGGGTAAACAAGTCAGCCAGTCATAGGATTGGTGGACAGAGCATGTTGACGCTTCTCATAGCGATGGCAGTAAATGCGGTTTTCGCAGCATGAGGTTTGTACTGCTGGACATCGGCGTCAATTCACAGCTGAACTTGTGCGTTGATGATGTTTTGACAAACTTGTCTCTCTGCTTCTATACATGTATATCACGCCGCGTACGACGTCTTAGTATCCTCTATTTCCACCATGATATGGGCCTCTGGAAAGATGACCATGCCCCTCCTTTTCAAACTGCACAATAAGTGCACACACATGCCAGCGCCCAGCGAAACCATTAAAAATAAATAACGCTCACAAACTCAAAGAAAACGACTCAAAGCAGTCAATCGGTAATGTGACAGAAAGAAAACTTTCCTCTAAGGGCTGCCAGTCGACCTGGTGGCGTCCCACTTGGGAATCTTCATGGTGCCGTGCTCGTTGAGGTGCTTGTGCATGTCGAAGGCGTTCCACAGAAGGTGGGGCTCGTGACCCCAGCCCTTGCGCAGACACTCGAACTCGGCGCGGTCGAGGTAGTCGGTCAGGATGGGCTGGTAGTCGGGGTGGGTGCACTTCTTGATGATCTCACGGGCGCGCTCGCGAGGAGACATGCCGGTGACGTCGGCGAAGCCAATTTCGGTGACGACCATGTCCACTGTGAAAATTGTTAGTATCGCCATTTCTCCATAGTAACAAGAATTTGACTTACGATCGTGCTCAGTCTGGTCGACGTGAGTGCACATGGGGACAATGCAGGAGACACCAGTGGGGTCGGTCTTCGAGGGGCGAGTCGAGGGAGTGTGCATGATGGAGTACTTGGAGTTACGCAGGAAGTCGGCGGAGCCACCAAGACCGTTGAGCATACGGCTGCCCATCACGCAGGTGCTGTTGGCGTGTGCGTAGATGTCAACCTCGACAGGGGTGTTCATGCCGATGATACCCAGTCTCTTGATAATCTCAGGGGAGTTGGAAACGGACTGCGGGCGGAGAAGAAGCTTGGGCGCGTAGCGGTCGTAGTTGTCGTAGAAGCGCTTGAAACCTTCGGGGCTGAAGCGAATAGAAGTAGCAGTGGCAAAGTCAAGGTTGCCGCTGTCGAAGAGATCGAGGAAGCTATCCTGGAGCACCTCGGTCCAGACCTTCAGGTTCTTGAAGTTGGCACCGCCAGAGGCCAAACCACCAACAACTGCGTTCGCAATGTTGCCAATTCCGGACTGGACCGGAGTCAAATTTGCAGGAAGGCGGCCGTGCTTGACCTCGTGCTGCAGGAACTCAACAAGGTTGCTGGCAATCTTGCGGCTGGTCTCGTCCTCGGGAGCGTTGGGCTGGGTCTGATCCATGTAGTCGGACTCGACGATGGCAACGACCTTCTCGGGGTCAACCGGGATGTAAGGCAGGCCAATGCGGTCTTCAGGCGACATGACGAGGTAGGGCTTCTTGTAAGGAGGAACATCGGTACCGACAATGTCGTGAAGGCCAGTAAGATCGGGAGAAGCAGTGTTGACCTCGATGATGATCTTCTCGGCCATCTGGACAATCTCAGGGCTGGCGCCAACGGAAGCACCAGGAATAATGCCACCCTCAGGTGTGATAGCAGTAGCCTCAATGACAGCCACATCGAGCTTCTTGTTCTTCTTGTGCTTGGTGTAGTAGCCATAGACCAGGTCAGAGGGACCCATTGACAAGTGCTTGTCGAAGAATTTGATGTTGCCGTTGTTGATGCCCTTGGCGATGTCCTTGCCGACCTGGTGAGGGCTTCTCCTCTCAATCATGTTGTTGCGTGCCCATCTGTTCTCGGTCTCCGCGCCGGATGAGGCTCCGACGAAAAGGTTGTACTTCAATTGGCCCTGGAGGCCGTTCTTCTCAACATGCTCAGCCAATGCGGTGGGAGTCTTCTTGGGGTAGCCGACGCCAGTGAAACCACTCCAGCCCTGTGGTGTGTTGTCAGTAATCGTGAACCAGGGAAGCGAGCAAGGTTGTCGGCTGTCCAGGGTAGATCGGACAAGATGTTCCCAGTATCAAGAGACCCATTGGAGAGGAAAAGATGGTATAGCTTGATCGACTTACAATCCAAGAGTCGTGAGGGAAGTGCTCGATCAAATCCTCAGCCTTCGCGAGCTTCTTCAAGTAAGAAGGGCGCGCGACACGGCTCTTCAACAGAGCAGACGCAGACATGCTGGGGTACAGTATGGGGAGAGTGGAGAGGTGGTTGGTTGGGGATGGAGAAGGAGAAGGGTAGACAGAGAGGAGAGAGAAGGGCTTCGACTTATTTTTCGAAGTCCAGCTAAAACACTAAACCTTTGGGGTTCTGCGGAGGAGGTACGGTATCGAACTCTTGGTACCTGTTGGGCGACACAGCACGGTGGAGTGAGAGTCTCAGCCGGATGGATTGCGGATCAGTGAGCTCGTGTGATGTCAAGGGCATGCTTGGAGCTCGGTTGTCGCTACTATCTCGCGATACCACGTGATATCGAGGCTCGGGAGAATGGAACGACTGTCTTGTAGGGCTGCTTTCATCGCGACTGACCTCATCCTGACTCTCGCCGCGGGAGTGCTTGCATTGGCAAGGCTGTTAGTGCCTTCGATGCCGAAGATGTCACAGTTTCGGTGATTTCTGGGACTAAAAACGCGCCTAGCCGAGAACGCGGCGCCGGGGAGTTGCGCCCGCTATGAAAGTCATGCTTGGACCCGGAGATGGCCTTGTGTTTACGGCTACCAAAACTACGCTCCATCAATGTCGGCGCGTGTTCGTTCGATATCGACGACATCTGTATGCTCTTCGTTGCCAATGCATCACTGCCGTTCTGCAGAAGCGTACCGGCAGCTGCAATACTTTTAAGATGACCAAACCAAAGCTCGTCCGTTAACGACATATTACTGGTTGCAGCTGTCTCAACCGGACAGCGGAGCCGATGCAGCTCCAACGCGCAGGAGCATTGTTCCTTCACATGCAAACAAGAAGTAGTCGTGCCATCACCACTGTTGATAATAACATTGGCGCTCTGTCTCTGTTTCTGTCCTCTCTTCCCCTTTCTCTCTTCCCGTAGCAACACCACCCTCTGTAGTACCACAAACCACAGCTCATCAGCACCGCAACAACATCCTCAATGGCGTCCACAGGCAACCTCTGGTGGTTTACACCCCTTCAGGTACGCTCTAAGAACCTAGCAAACTGCTCCTAACCAAACCATGCAAACCGCTGATACCGCATGTATAGTCCTTCGCAGTAATCGGCACAGCCGTCAACTTCGGTATCGGCAACCCCAATCACCACTCTAACTAACCCACCATCTAACCAAACACAACCCAGGCGGCTCCGTCCTCCAATCCCCCCTCATCATGCCCATGCTCCAACTCCGCGACATCCCCGCGCACCACGCCGGCACCATGACCGCCTACCTGCTGCACAACTCGGAGAAGTTCTTCCCGCCACTCAACGGCGCCTGCACGCTCACCAACCTCGTCCTGACCATCACCGCCTACCTGCACCGCAACGACTCCTCTCTCGCAGCCTCCAAACTCCCCTGGCTCGGCGCCTCGCTCGCTCTCAACCTCGCGACGACCGCCTGGGCGCTGGGCATCATGGTGCCGATGAACAAGGCTATGGCGCGCCATGCGGGTAGCTTGCAGGCGAACAATGCGGATGAGAAGAGCGAGAAGGAGTTGAGGAGGTTGCAGGCTAGGTGGCAGAAGTTGAACTATGGTATGTCTATCTTTGACTGGTTTAATTTTGGGTCGTTGAGAACGATGAAACTGACTTTTTTGCTTTCTTACAGGTCGTGCTTTCATCATGATCGCTTCTTCCATCACTGCTCTGTACGGCTTGCTCGAGGACGGTGCCGTTCTCAGGGTCTAGAGACATTCTATCTTGGCCGAGAAGAGCGAGTATAGAGTTTCGCTATTTAGCACCCAGAATGTATAATTGGAAGCTTTATCTTCTTGAGTCTTGTATACCCTGTTTTCCCGTTTGATCGCTTGGAAAACGCTGCCTTAGAATACCTTAGTCTCGAAGATCGCCAACGTGCTGTAATTCGCCTTCAAATTGTTTCCAGTGAGAGCAAGGCATTTTCCAGACGGGATTTGCAGGCATAGAATCGAGACGCCATTCTTGCATTGCGATTTTGAAGTCGCTAAGCGGTTAGCATGCGAACACCATCGCGCATAGATATTAGCAGTTTACATTGAGATGAAACCATGTGCGAGTGATACGGATATATCACATTCTCCGTAGACATTAAAACAATGTAGATGTTCGCGATCAAAGCCGCAATATTACACTTCCTGATTCGACCATTCGGGTATATATTATGCATCACCACATCTCACTTTCCCTCAGAGACCATCTTCTGCACTTTCATCAGAAGCACATTGCTCTCTCTTCCAAGCTTCCTCTGCCCGTTCACACCGCCCTTCCTGGCTTTCGCCATGGCGCGCTGCATCTTCTCTCTCTCCTCGATCTTCCTCTTTCGCTCGCGATGGCCCTCCTCTATGTCTCGTCGCCTTGCCTCCTCTGCCTCTTTCCTCGCATTTGCTTGTGCGTGCTCCTTGGAGAAAGGCTGGAATTTAGGCTTGCGCTCGCGGGGTTTCCGCTCTCTAGGTGCTCGTAGCACGGGCGCAGGTTCAGGTGATAGCGAAGGGCGTGTCATGAGGTGCTGGCGGTCGGGATGGGGCGCGGATGGTGGCGAGGCTTCCTTCGGTAGTGCCGCAGACTCGTCCTTCTCGTCGTCATTTGTGGTTGTGGTTGTTTGGTCCAAGTGTGCTGAGGCAGGAACAGGGATGGCGTCGTCTTGAGCATCCGGGATTTTTCCTTGTCGCTTCAGGCGGGCGTATTCCTTCTGGATCAGAGCGCGCTCGATGAGCGAGTCTTTGATTTTCTTTGCTTTGCGCTTGTAGGTGCCGTCTGGGAGGTTGGCGGGACCGACTTGGAAGCCCTTCTTGACTTTCTTGCGGTCGCCATCAGGCGCCGAGGCGGAGTCGCGTTTGCGTTTCTCGGCGGGCATGGTTTGTTATATGTGATGGTGTTATGGAAGCGATCAAAGCGATCTCTTTGGCAAGCCTTAGAAAGTCTCGACTTGAACTTGAACCCTGAAAGCACTTTCTCCGGATAGTCGTATCAATTTTAGCGCGGCGATAAGAAACCCTAATCCAGCGATCGCAAGCAAGCAGCCTGCCTTCACACCGACAGCGCAGAGAAAGCTAAAGCGAGCACTTCGGATCGCGTGATAGCAATCCAAGACGCAGTGTGACTCTTTGCACAGATTGCGTCGCATACATACTGCAGCACGAGATCGAGAGGGGGCTTGCTGCGACTCGCGATCCTTTGTCGTACACCGCTCGCACGAGGACTCTGACGTCTTCGCCTCCGCCCTCACCTCGCCTTTGACTTCCCGTAAGAGCCATTCGGGTGCAAGCCTGCATTCTTGAAACCACGGCACATCCCACGAAGAAGAGCTTCTGCTTACCTCGCCTTTGACTTTGTCTGTCTGCTCACTGAAGGTCAATTCACAGGCGACCACTAGAACCCCTCGACACTGCAGTACCTGCAACGCTGCTTTGTGAAGCCATCCCACCTTGACCCTACCTTGCTTCTGTACGCTGTACTGTACTGGTGACGCTTTGTGGAGCGCTCGGAGTCTGATCGTAGGCTCCGAGCGAAAACAACCATGTCCATACATAACAGCATGTGCCCGGATCCGGGCTGTCAGTCTACCGAAGACACTGATCGCAGCGGTGAGCCCCGACTCAAGGGCGAGGAGACCGAGAGAACCAGTCACAGCCGCCATGCCAGTCCAACAGGAATGTTCAACCCTTACTATACTGGACGTCCACGGTCGCCGAACACCACCATGAAACATGAGCCCATAAACCGCCAGGAAATAATCCGGAGGATCAAGAGTCGGGAAAATGGATCGAGACCAAGCTCGCCTGAATTGGAGCGCCCATCGAGTTCAAGTGGCTGGAAAGGAAGGGAGGCCATACCACTACCTCCGGTTGTAGACTCTACGTTGGCACGCCCACGGTCGAGAGAGGAGCCGTCGGACAACCTGGCTGCTGGCATGCAAATCGAGAGGCCGAGATCGGCTTTGCATAGCGGTGATTTTAGAGAAAGAGAAACTGCCAATACTGGATTTGGCCGATTTACAGATGTCGTGCGAGAAGAACAACAACCGTCGATTTTGTCTACATCCCCAGTCGCACCATGGCACTCTGGATTTCCTGCTGCTGCATTCCGTCAAGCCTGGTTGGAAAGACGTCAACCACCGCCACCACAGCCAAACCTCGAGTCTCAACGGCCTGCAAGATCGCGCGCTCTTTCGAACGCTACACTGGCCAATAGTTTCACTTACAAGGCGCCCACCAGTCCTTTGGTCCATCAGTCAAGACCTGATACGCCTGATCCACAATCACGTCCGATGTCTCCGATCTTAGACAAGTCGCGCAGGCACACTTTCTCCCCGGAAGCCTTGAAACGGATGTCTTCAGCCGCTCTGGAATATCCTGCCTCTGCGCGTGGCCAAGAAAGTAGACCGATTCCTGCGTTGCGGAAAGAAACCACATACCCGTACCAGGCTCATCAACCACGCCGATCATTGCATTCCTTCAACAGCTTACCACAATCACCTCCTATTGCATCTCGGAGGCCTTCGATATCGGAATCGCCGATACAACATGCGCACATGGTCGGGTCTTACGAGGAATCTATCTTACGAGGTCGCATGTCTACAACACCATCGAAGCCTCTGAACTTTGTTGCACAGATTGGAGTACTGGGTAAAGGAGACTGCCCTTCAAAGCTCAGATGTCCCCCACACGCACATATTCCATTTCCAGCGGTATTCTACAGCTATGGTTCAGCAGATGGGCAAGGTTGGCAAAGTGATCAGCCTAGTCCTTACGTGGGTCTGGTCGATTTGGAGAACAACCTTCCCAGCGCCGAACCAGCTCCAGAGAAACGCAGGCAAAGGATGGAGGAGCGCCTGCAAGTGCCTCGAAGCAATGAAGGAAGTCGAGCTAGCTCTCAGACCCGTGGCGACGAGGCCTCAGGTACTGACCCACAGGCAATTCGTCGCATTCGCCAAAAACAGAAACGTCGGTCAGGTTCGCCAAAAGCTCCACCTGGAGGTAGCTACCGGATACCACGCCAAGGACAATTGCAGATTGTGATCAAGAACCCCAACAAAACTGCTGTGAAGCTGTTCCTTGTTCCTTACGACCTATCAGACATGGAGCCGGGTCAAAAGACGTTCATCCGCCAACGAAGCTATTCGGCCGGACCCATTGTGGATATGCCGCTCTCGTCTAGGAGCAATTTGGGCACCGATCGTCCTGAAGCATCTTTATCGACGTCTGATGACCCTAATGAGAGGCCCACACTTCGCTACCTGCTTCACTTGCATATATGCTGCCCGGCGAAGGGTCGCTACTTTCTCTACAAGAGCATTCGAGTCGTGTTCGCCAACCGCGTGCCCGACGGCAAAGAGCGATTACGAAACGAGATACAGCTGCCGGACCCAAGGTACAGTGCTTACAAGCCTGCTCGTGACTCAAATGTCGCTCCGGCAAGCACGATTGGCTTTGGCGACACTGGATGGGCGAAACCAGCGGCGTTCGAAGCTGGACCTCGAAGCACTCCGACTGCTATCTCACGCAAGACTGCGCCAATGGATGTCGACAGACCCTACGTTCAAAAAGCTAGCCTGCAAGCTGAGGGTGTCTCGCCACGACAAATTCCCGCGTCGCGCAATCGAGGTGCGGGTAACGTTCGACAACAGCAAGACGAAGACCCATTCACTTTCCAGCGCGATCGTAGCTGGGAATCTGGCAACGCAGGCGAAGTCAGGAACGAGAGTCTCTTGAGCAGGCGACTGAAAGGCTTGGAGTTCCGAGGAATGAATGGAGAGCATGAGATGTTCTTCGACGATGAAGGCGACGTAGGCAATGACCGGCTCTAACGATTTGGCTTCTACTATTGGATGTCACAATTGCATAAGCATGGAGTTAGTTGCAGCAGTCTGCAACACGGGTAACAGCACGCGAGCTTAGCTGGGCGTTGATAGTGTTTGATACGTCTAACGCATCTGGGATTAAATTCCTTATTCAGTGCACATTACTACGTACACGCTTGAGCAAATCCACAGATGCCGTCGGGTAGCGACTTAATTGTTGATGCCAGCCATTGAAGCACTACAATATCTAGAAAAGTCACTATTAGAGGGCGGATGTTCCCTGACAATAGCAATTCCCAAAGTGAATACAGGCTATTGACATGTGACTGCCATTCACGTTCGTTCGTATTGTCGACGGAAACAGTCACCGCTGAACTGCGACTCATCAGGCGTCAACGTCTCTCTCCAAACCACTTGAGACCACCTCACACTCACCAACATTCTCACACGACATCTCACGCTTTGAATATCTTCGTCTGCATCAATTCATATCTATCTCAATTGACTCCACGACTTCGCGCGCTACCGCATGACCAGCCACACAGATCACGCTAGTCGCCCCGCCTTGCGAGAGCTCTCCGCGAAATTTCAAGTCGGCGCGATTGAGCTTTGCGATTTGCGACAGCAGCACCACCACCCTCGCCTCACACATCACACACATTCACAATGGCCGACGTCGCAGAGAACAAGCCTACCGAGCAGGTCGCTGACCAGGCTCCCGCCGCTCCCGCCACCACCGAGGCTGCTGCTGAGAAGCCTGCCACCACCACCACTGAGGCCGAGAAGCCCACCGAGGCCAGCGACAAGCCCGCCGAGGCCACTGCTACCACCACCACCGAGGTGAAGACCGAGGAGAAGCCCGAGCAGAACAACGACCGCAAGCGCCGTGGATCTTTCCAGGACCGTCGCGGCGGCGACTTCAAGCGCGGCCGTGGCCGTGGCGGCGCCCGTGGTGGCTTCAAGGAGCGCCAGAACAAGTCGCGCTTCGAGACTCTGCCTGAGTCCGACGATGCTGGCGAGATCCGTCGCCAGGTCGAGTTCTACTTCTCCGACTCCAACCTGCCTATCGATGCCTACCTCCTCAAGCTGTCCGGCGGCAAGGAGAACAAGGCCGTTCCTCTCAAGACCATTCACGACTTCAAGCGCATGCGCCACTTCCAGCCCTACTCTGCCGTCCGCGATGCCGTTGCTGCCTCCAAGTTCCTTCACTTGAGCGAGGATGACCAGATCACCCGCAAAACCCCTCTGTCCGACAAGTTCGGCGACAACGCCGACGAGAACAAGCAGATCGCCAGCACCGCCAACATGGCCCGCAGCATCTACGCCAAGGGCTTCGGCCCCGAGGAGGAGAAGACCCAGCTCGACATCGAGGAGTACTTCGAGCCCTACGGCCCCGTGACTGCTGTGCGTCTGCGCCGCGCCGACGACGGTCTCTTCAAGGGCTCCGTCTTCGCCGAGTTCGAGACTGAGGAGGCCGCCAAGGCTTTCCTCGAGCTCGACCCCAAGCCCGCTTTCAACGACAAGGACCTCCAGATCATGAGCAAGCAGGCGTACGTCGACAAGAAGAACGAGGACATCAAGGAGGGTCGCGTGCGTCCCCGCTCGCCCTCACGCAACGGCGGACAGAAGCACCACTCTACCAACCGTGACGGCGGCGACAACTGGAAACAGAGCCGCGACAACTTCCAGAAGGGTGGACGTGGCGGTCGTGGCGGCCGTGGCGGTCGCGGCGGACGCGGAGGTGACCGTGGAGGACGTGGCCGCGGAGGCCGTGGCGGCCGCACCGGCGACAGGAACGCCGAGAGGGAGGCACAGGAGAACGGCGAGAACAAGAAGCGCTCGCGCGACGAGGGCGAGGGTGAGAGCAAGCAGCCCGAGGCCAAGAAGGTCAAGGAGGAAGCCCCTGCTCCCGCCGCCGAGGCATGAGCGTGGACTTTACTTGAAATTGGAAGTTCAGATGATCAATGTACGAAGAGACCGGGAACAAAAGCATAGCACTGGCGTTTAATAGGGGAATGGGGTCTCAATGATCTTTGCTTTGAAAATGGGGAATTTGACTCTGATTGCTACAAGACTTATACTGTGCAAAATGCCTCTCTTGAAGATCTCACGTCTGATGTCTCTCACCTTTGAGCTTGACCACAACGTGAGCAGGGTTTCCCAGCCAGTCTGTGATCGATGGCAAAGGCATGTGTGACGTCCCTGGCGGAACGAGCAACGATTGGAGTTCGTCAATCTTTGTGTATTCGTGTTCATGCTAAAATTGTAAGAGAGAATGACCGCTAATCTAACAAATACCCAGACAATACGACCTAACCAAATCCCAGAACCACTCTCATTCAATCACATCTCCTTCATCAACTCCGCCAACGTCAAAGGCTTCCTCACAGCATTACTAAACCCTTCATGATACGTAATCCACACCCTTCCCTCCACCTCGCCAGCCTCTTTCCGCCTCCTCTTCTCCTCCTCAGCCTCCGTCTCGCCCGCGGGCTTCTCCACAACCACAATACGCCCAAAGAAATCCTTGACAACTTTCGTGCGCTTGACCGCCGCTTCCTCGTCGCCCATACTCGTCCCGCTGCGCTTCAACTGAGGCGCCGCAACCGCTGCTCCAGCAGGCATGCGTTCAAGACGAGCCAGCTCAGCGCGCCGCTGCTCTTCCTTGCGGAATTCTTGCTCGAGGACCTGCCTCACCGCAAACCGCGTAGACTTCCCGCCCGCAACGCCGAAACCCGCGCCGCCGGTGGCGAAAGCGCCGAGCTCGTCGAGCGCGGGCTCCATGCGGTAGACCCAGCTGCCTGCTTGCTGTGGGCCCGGGCCATCGACTTCCAGCGGCGAGACGCGGGTTTTGTCGAAGCGGACGCCTGAGGCGCGCATGGCGGTTACGGAGCGGGCGACGAGGGCTAGTTCGGAGGCTTTGCGGACTGCGGCTGTGGATTGGCGGTCGGCGCCGTTGCCGGTTATGAGGGTTGGGTTCACGCCGGGGGAGAGCAGGCGGAGGAGGTAGGGGAGGAGGTCGGTTGCGAGGGAAGCGGGAGAGGTGAAGTTGCGGGATAGGGATGGGGAGAGGGTTGAGGCGAGGGAGTGGAGGGTTGCGGTGTTTGTTTTGGTGGCTTCGGAGGCGGCGAAGGGGGCTGAGGAGGTGCTGAAGGGGTGTGGTGCGGGAGTGTTGTCGTCTTCTCCGGGTTGTTGGTTTTGGGGTTGGGCCCATGCTCGAGTCTGTGAGGCAAACAGATGGTGGAAGCCGAGGATTGGTGTGGAAAGGTAAGGAGCCAATTCCCACTCGTTCTGGGCGAAGACGCGAGAGGACAGTGTGTCGTGGAAGCTGAGCCACTCGTAAGCTGCGTCTGGTTTCGACAGGAAAGTATCGTCTTGGAAAGGGTGTGTTGGATAGGCTGAGAAGGCGTCTGTCATGATGCGATCCGAATCGCCGTTGGTGTCGATGAGTTCCCGTAGACGAGCTGTGGCAGTGCGTTTGAGAGCTTCAGCTACACCCTTTACTCCAGTATTGCCACTGTTCTGGTTCTGAGGAGCGTCCACATTGGTTGACTTGGGGAAACCTGCGCCTTCGCGAAAGACGCGCTCCACAATATCTCGAGGTCCACCACGTCCAATGCCTCGTGCTGCACCACCGCCGTGGTTTAAATCCGAGAGGAGGTTTTCTTCAACCCAGCGGCGGGTCAACCGAACGTCGCCAGCTGTTTCGTTCAGTGCACGTAGCTTGCCGGCTACCCATTCACCTACAACCATGATACCACGCATGTCACCTTCGCCAGATCCACTTCCTGCACGATCCTCCTTGCGATTAGTGACACCCCAGGCAGCCTCACATAATCGCCGAACACCATCTCCATCGCAAGGAACGCCTTCCTTTTGGAAGATATCTTGCATGCGTAGCGAGATTGTTTGTAGTGGCGGCTTCTTGACGTGTATGATCTCTGCTAGATTACTCTGCCGTAGTGGGCGAAGCGCAGGATGGTAGACGTCGTTGCAAATGAGGATCATAGGTCGAAGCATGCGGAAGCGATAGCCTTTCTTTTTGCGAGCA
>Ga0265797_10008437_pt1 | contig 13725 bp, 9 predicted proteins | sample P2T30metagenome_FD_192433 | JGI IMG/M metagenome (GOLD analysis project Ga0265797, IMG submission 192433) | Plant litter microbial communities from East Loma Ridge, Irvine, California - P2 T30 | ecosystem: Environmental > Terrestrial > Plant litter > Unclassified | place: USA: California... | reverse complement strand
GCAGCGAACGGCGCAGCAATTCAACCATATCGTCCAGGCTGAGCCAGGTCGCCAGCTGGCGATGGTTGCTGGCTTCCGGGAAGCAGTAGCCGATGCGGATGCACACGGTTTCGATGCCGAAACGGTCCCAGTAATAGCGCGACAGCGATTCGCCGAACACTTTCGACAGGCCGTAGTAGCCGTCGGCGCGCGGTGGCATGCCGGCGTCGACCACGTCGGTCGTCTTGTACATGCCCATGGTGTGGTTGGAGCTCGCGAACACCACGCGCCGGATGCCCAGCTTGTGCACGGCTTCATACAAATTGGCCATACCGAGGATGTTGGCCTGCATAATGGGTGCGAACTCGACCTCGGTGGAGACGCCGCCGAAGTGCAGGATGGCATCGACGCCTTCGCACATCGCCATCACGGCGTCGCGGTCGGCCAGGTCGCACTGCACGACTTCCTCATGCGCTTGCGCATCGTCGATGTGGGCCAGGTCGGCCAGGCGCACGATGTCGGCGAATTGCGCCAGGTGAGGACGCAGGCGGCGTCCGAGGCCGCCCGCGGCGCCGGTGAACAGGATGCGTTTGAATGGTTTCGTCATTGGTATAAACAGTTAATACTAAAAAGCGAAGGGTACTTCGGGCAAGCCCTGCACGTCGGGATGCAGCAGGACCGTGCTGCCGGCCCAGTCGTCATCGACGCCCGGGTTGATCGAGGTGACCAGCAGGCTGTCCAGCTTGGCGCCGCCGAAGCAGGGCATCGAGGGCTTGGCCATCGGCAGTGCGATCTGGCGATCGAGCCGGCCGTCCGGGGTAAAGCGCAGCAGCAGGCCGGCGTCGTTGGCCGCGGTCCAGTAGCAGCCGTCGGCATCCACCGTGGCGCCATCGGGCCGCCCCGGATGCAGGTTCATGTCGACGAACAGGTGCCGGTTCGAGGGTACGCCATCGTCGAGGTCGTAGTCGAAGGCCCAGATTAGCTGGCGCTGCGGGTGCGAGTCGGACAGGTACATGGTGCGGCCGTCGGGTGACCAGGCCAGGCCGTTCTGGGTCAGCAGGCCGGACACCAGCGGTTGCGACAAACCCTGCGCATCGTAGCGGTACAGGTGACCGTCGGCGCGGCTTGCCGCCATGTCCATGAACATGGTGCCGCTCCAGAAGCGGCCCTGGCGGTCGCAGCGGCCGTCGTTGAAGCGCATGCCGGCGGTGAGTTCGTTGGCGGGCGGTGCCGCCAGGCGTTCGGCCTGCACCGCGCCGCCCGGCTGCAGCTCGAGCCGGAACACGCCGGTTTCCATGCCGGCCACCAGGCCGCCGGACGCGCGCGGCGCCATGCAGGCCACCATCTCCGGCATGGTCCAGCTGGCCGTGGCGCCGCTGGCGGCATCCAGGCGCCATACGGTGCGTGCCGGGATGTCGGTCCAGTACCAGGCTTGTTCGGCCGCGTGCCAGACCGGGCTCTCGCCGACCTTGCAGGCCGGCGCCGCCACCTTCACGACTTGACCGACTGCGTCAGTGCGCATTCGCCAGCTCCGCCGGCAGCGGCGGCACGGTGGTCGCCGGGATCAAGAGCTTCATGATGCCCCAGGCTACCAGGTAGGCAAGCGCGCAGAAGCTGAACATGATCATGTAGCCGGTCTGGATCTGGCCCAGCGCGCCATAGTAATCGAACAGGCGGCCGCCGGCCTTGGTCACCAGCACGCCGCCGATGCCGCCCAGCAGGCCGCCGATGCCGACCACCGAACCCACGTTATGTTTCGGGAACAGGTCCGACGCCGTGGTCAGCAGATTGGCTGACCAGGCCTGGTGGGCCGAGGCGCCGATGCCGATCAGGATTACCGGGATCCAGAAGCTGATGCCGCCCAGCGGCTGGGCCAGCAGCACCACCAGCGGGAAGAAGGCGATGCGCAGCATGGCTTTCATGCGGCCTTCGAATACGGTGTCGCCGCGCTTGATGAAAACCGTCGGCCACCAGCCGCCGGCGATCGAGCCGACCATGGTCATGCTGTACAAGACGGTCAGCGGCAGCACCATGTCGGTGGTCGCCAGGCCGTAGGTGGCGGACAGGTATTTCGGCAGCCAGAACAGGAAGAACCACCACACGCCGTCGGTCAGGAATTTACCGGCCGCGAAGGCCCAGGTCTGGCGCATGCTCAGGAGTTCGCCCCAGCCGGCCTTGCGCACCGGCGCTTCGGCGTCGGCCGGCACGTGGGTGCGCGGCGCTTCGGTGTCGGCCTGGATGTAGGCCAGTTCGGCCTTGCCCAGGCGGCGCTGCTTGGCCGGGTCGTCGAAGAAGATAGCCCAGAAGATCATCCACAGGAAGCCGATCGCGCCGATCCAGATGAAGGCCGTCTGCCAGCCCCACAGCGCGGCGATGATCGGCACCGTCAGCGGCGCCAGGATCGCGCCGATGTTGGCGCCGGAATTGAAGATACCGGTGGCGAACGAGCGCTCGCCGCGCGGGAAGTACTCGGCGGTGGCCTTGATCGCGGCCGGGAAGTTGCCGGCTTCGCCGATGGCGAGGATGGCGCGCGCCACGATAAAGCCGGCCACCGACACCGGTACCGCCGCCAGGCCGAGCGCCGCGAACACCGTGTTGACGGCTTCGCCGACCCAGAGCGAGTAGGCATGGGCGATGGCGCCCAGCGACCACACGGCGATCGCCAGGTGGTAGGACAGCTTGGTGCCGAGGCGGTCCACCACGCGGCCGACGAACAGCAGCGAAATCGCGTAGATGAACTGGAAGGCCGCGGCGATGTCGGCGTAGTCGGAGTTGGACCAGCCGAATTCCTTCGACAGGGCCGGGGCCAGCAAGCTCAGGACTTGCCGGTCGAGGTAGTTGATGGTGGTGGCGAAAAACAGCAGGCCGCAGATGGTCCAGCGATATTTGCCGATTGCGTTAGTCCGGGTCATGGTCAGATCTAGGTAGTGTTGGTACTGACATGCTTCACTCGGCGGCTGGCGTCTCCTCCAGCCGGTACTTCTGTACGATGTGCTGATTGCCGCACTCGTAGGGTGGACAGCTCCGCTGTCCACGCGTGACGTTCGCGTCATGCCGGCTTCCGCGTGGGCACACCGTGCCCACGTATCGCCGTTACGCCGCGGTCTGCAGCGTACCGTCGATAATCCGCGCCAGCTTGAGCGGATTGGCATCCTGCAGCGCCGGCGGCAGCAGTTCCGCCGGCACGTCCTGGTAGCACACCGGGCGCAGGAAGCGCTCGATGGCGGTGGCGCCGACCGAGGTGCTGCGGCTGTCCGAGGTGGCCGGGAACGGGCCGCCGTGGACCATCGCGTGCGACACTTCGACGCCGGTCGGGAAGCCGTTGAACAGGATGCGGCCGGCCTTGCGTTCCAGCGTCGGCAGCAGGCTGCCGGCCAGGGCGCGGTCCTCAAGCGTGGCGTGCACGGTGGCGGTGAGTTGACCCTCCAGGTGGCGCGCGACGGCCAGCATCTCGGCTTCATCCTGGCAGGCGATCAGCACCGAGGCCGGTCCGAAGATTTCTTCTTCCAGCGCCGGGGTGGCCAGGTAGGTGGCGGCGTCGCAGCGGTACAGCGCGGCCTGGGCGGCGCAGCCGGTGCCTTCGGCGCTGCCTTGTCCGACCAGGGTCAAGCCGGCGATGCGGGTGCGCTTGCCGATGGCGTCGGTATAGGCTTTGTGGATGCCCGCGGTCAGCATGGTACCGGCGCCCTTGGCGGCCAGCGCTTCGGCGGCGGCGGCGGCAAAGGCCTCGAACTGGTCGCCGGCCAGGCCGATCACCAGGCCCGGGTTGGTGCAGAACTGGCCCACGCCCATCGTCAGCGAGTCGACGAAGCCGGAAGCCAGCTTGGCGCCGCCGGCGGCGATCGCGCCCGGCAGCATGAACATCGGGTTGATGCTGCTCATTTCCGCATACACCGGGATCGGTTCCTTGCGGCCGGCCGCGGTCTGCACCAGCGCCAGGCCGCCGGCGCGCGAACCCGTAAAGCCGATCGCCTTGACCGCCGGGTGGGCCGCCAGCTTCTGGCCGACCTGGCGGCCTTCGCCGATCAGCATCGAGAACACGCCTTCGGGCATGCCGGTCGCCTTGGCGGCGCGCTGCACCGCCTTGCCGACCAGTTCCGAGGTGCCGAGGTGGGCGCTGTGCGCCTTGACGATCACCGGGCAGCCGGCCGCCAGTGCCGACGCGGTATCGCCGCCGGCCACCGAGAACGCCAGCGGGAAGTTGGAGGCGCCGAACACCACGACCGGGCCGAGCGGCACCTTGCGCATGCGCAGGTCGGCGCGCGGCGGGGTGCGCTGGGGCAGTGCCGAGTCCAGCGTCGCTTCCTGCCAGTAGCCGTCGCGCACGACCTTGGCGAACAGGCGCAGCTGGTTGACGGTGCGACCGCGCTCGCCTTCCAGGCGTACGTTCGGCAGGCCGGATTCCTGCGAGGCGCGCTCGATCAGTTGCGGGCCGATGGCCACGATCTCGTCGGCGATCGCTTCCAGGAAGCGGGCGCGCTGCTCGGGATCGATGTTGCGGTAAGCGTCGAAGGCCTCTTCCGCCAGCGCGCAGGCCGCATCGACATCGTCGCCATTGGCCAGGCCGAACTCGGGTTCGAGCTGTTCGCGGGTGGACGGGTTGAAGGCGCGCACGGCGCCGGCGCTGCCGCGCACGATGCGCTGGCCGATGATCATTTCGCCCTGAATGGACATGTTGTCTCCGTATTTATGTAAGGTCGCTCAGTGTAATGATTATTGGGCGCCTTGTGCGACCATCAATTTATGCAGCATGTCGCATTCTTCCGGCGTCAGGTCGGTCAGCGGTGCGCGCACCGGGCCGCCGTCGTGGCCGGCCAGGCGGGCGCCGGCCTTGATGATGCTGACGCCGTAGCCCGGCTTGCGGTTGCGGATTTCCAGGTAGGGCAGGAAGAACTCGTCCAGCATGCGGTTCTGGGCGGCGTGGTCGTCGCTGGCGATCGCGTGGTAGAAGTCCATCGCCAGCTTGGGCATGAAGTTGAAGACCGCCGACGAATACACCGGCACGCCCAGCGCTTTATAGGCGGCGGCATACACTTCGGCGGTCGGCAGGCCGCCCAGGTAGCTGAAGCGGTCGCCCATGCGGCGCCAGATCTGCATCATCAGTTCGATGTCGCCCAGGCCGTCCTTGAAGCCGATCAGGTTCGGGCAGCGGTCGGCCAGCTGTTCCAGCGAATTCGGGGTGAGGCGGCATTGGGCGCGGTTGTAGACCACCACGCCGATGCTGGTCGACTTGCAGACCTCTTCGACGTGGTTCATCAAGCCTTCCTGGCCGGCTTCGGTCAGGTAGTGCGGCAGCAGCAGGATGCCCTTGGCGCCGAGGCGCTCGGCTTCCTGCGCGAATTTGATGGCGGAACGGGTCGGGCCGCCGGCGCCGGCCAGGATCGGCACCTTGCCGGCGCAGGTGTCGACCGCAGTCTTGATCACGTCCGAATATTCGTCATGGGTCAGCGAAAAGAATTCGCCGGTGCCGCCGGCCGCGAACAGCGCGGTCGCACCGTAGGGCGCCAGCCACTCGAGGCGCTCCGCATAGGTGCTCGGGCGGAAGTTGCCTTGGGCGTCGAAGTCGGTGATCGGGAAGGAGAGGAGGCCCGAGGACAGTACTTGTTTCAACTCTTGCGGATTCATTGCGTCTCCAGATGGTTGTAATTGCGGTGTGAGCTTGTTGGCGATGTAAGTTGTATGTCATCGTACAACTGAAATCCGAACTCCGCAACAAAATAGTTGCCGCGGTCCTTGTTGTGGCAGATTCGTCGCTGTGATGCAGCGGTGGTGCCAGTGGCGGGCCGGTGCCTTGGAGGGCCGGCGCCATGGAGGGCTGGGCGCGAGGTCCTGGCCCGCTGCCTCAGCTAAGTGTGGCTTCCAGCCGCTGCTGGGTCTGGCGCAGCCGTTCGCGGCTGTTGGACAGGTGGGTGCGCATCGCCGCGCGCGCCGCTTCCGGATCCTTGCGCAGAATCGCGTTATAGATATCCTCGTGCTCGCGGTTGACGCGTTCGAGGTAATCGGCCGGCCGTTCCGGCTCCAGTCCCGGCGTGTTCAGGCGCGCGCGCGGGATCAGGGTATTGCCGAGCTGGCTCAGCATCTCGACGAAATACCGGTTGCCGGTGGCCTCGGCCACCAGGCCGTGGAAGCGCACGTCGGCTTCGACCGATGACGTTGCAGATGAACCTGTGCCGGATGTCAGCGCGCGCCCCATGTCGGCCAGCGCTTCGCGCAGTTCGGCTGCCTGCTCGTCGGTACGGCGCGACGCCGCCAGCCAGGCGGCCTCGGTCTCCATGCTGATGCGCAGTTCCAGGATCGCCAGCACGTCGCGCACGGTGACGATGCTGTCGGTATCGATGCCGAGGCTGCCCTGCGGACGCTCCAGCACGAAGGTGCCGATGCCGTGGCGGGTCTGCACCGCGCCCGAAGCCTGCAGGTGAGAAATGGCTTCGCGCACCACCGTGCGGCTGACGCCGTACTGTTCCATGATCGCGGACTCGGTCGGCAGCTTGTCGCCCGGCTTCAGCAGCGACTGGCGGATGCGGCTGTTGATGTCCTCGACCACGCCCTGCGCCAGGTTGCGGTGTTTCTTGCGGCCGGCGGGCACGGCATTGGTGGCGGAGGCAGAGGCGGCGGACGAGCTCATGGGTTCGGTTCTGGGAAAGAGGCAGGATGACAAGCTCCATTATACCCACGATCGCCTTCTGCCACCCCGTGATATGATGTCAGACGACTTGCTTTGAAATCGAGGATTCCCATGTCAGCCGACACCCCGCGCACCATCAGCATGCACCCCAACGATAACGTCGCCATCGTCGTCAACGACGGCGGTCTGCCCGAGGGCACGCGCCTGGCCGACGGGCTGGTGCTGCGCGAGGCGGTGCCGCAGGGGCACAAGGTGGCGCTGCGCGACCTGGCGCAGGGCGAGGCGGTGCTGCGCTACGACGTCGCCATCGGTTACGCGCTGCGCCCGATCCCGGCCGGCAGCTGGGTCGCCGAGCAGTTGCTGGCGATGCCGGCCGCGCGCGGACTGGACGAACTGCCGATATCGACCCGCGTCGGCGACGCGCTGCCGCCCCTGGAAGGCTATACCTTTGAAGGCTACCGCAACCCGGACGGCAGCGTCGGCACCCGCAACATCCTGGCCATCACCACCACCGTGCAATGTGTGGCCGGCGTGGTCGAGCACGCGGTCAGGCGCATCAAGGACGAACTGCTGCCCCGGCACCCCAACGTCGACGACGTGGTCGCCCTCGAACACACCTACGGCTGCGGCGTAGCCATCGACGCGCCCGGCGCCGAGATCCCGATCCGCACCGTGCGCAACCTGGCGCTGAATCCGAACTTCGGCGGCCAGCCGATGCTGGTCAGCCTCGGTTGTGAAAAGCTGCAGCCGGCGCGCCTGTTCCCGAAAGGTTCGATTCCCTCAGTTATCCCCATCGTGGGGGATGCCGCCCCGTCCCACGTCTGCCTGCAGGATGCCGGCCACGTCGGCTTCCAGTCGATGATCGATTCGATCATGCGCACCGCCGAAGAAAAGCTGGCCGTCTTGAATGCGCGCCGCCGCGAGACTTGCCCGGCGTCGGATCTGGTCGTCGGCGTGCAGTGCGGCGGCAGCGACGCCTTTTCGGGCGTCACCGCGAATCCGGCGGTCGGCTACGCCACCGATCTGCTGGTGCGCGCCGGCGCCGCCGTCATGTTTTCGGAAACGACCGAAGTCCGCGACGGCATCGCCCAGCTGACCGCGCGCGCGGCCACGCCGCAGGTGGCCGAAGCGATGATCCGCGAGATGGCCTGGTACGACAATTACCTGCAGCGCGGCGGCGTCGACCGCAGCGCCAACACCACGCCCGGCAACAAGAAGGGCGGCCTGTCGAACATCGTCGAAAAGGCGATGGGATCGATCGTGAAATCCGGTTCGGCACCGATCGCCGGCGTGCTGTCGCCGGGCGAGAAGCTGCAGCAGAAAGGCTTGATCTACGCCGCCACGCCGGCCAGCGATTTCATCTGCGGCACGCTGCAGATGGCGGCCGGCATGAACCTGCACGTGTTCACCACCGGCCGCGGCACGCCCTACGGCCTGGCCGCGGTCCCGGTGATCAAGGTCGCCACCCGCAGCGAACTGGCGGCGCGCTGGCACGATCTGATGGACGTGAACGCCGGCCGCATCGCCACCGGCGAAGCGACCATCGAGGAAACCGGCTGGGAACTGTTCCGCCTGATGCTGGACGTGGCCAGCGGCCGCAAGACCTGGGCCGAGCAGTGGAAGCTGCACAATGCGCTGGTGCTGTTCAACCCGGCGCCGATTACCTGAGACGCAGCTGATCCGTCATTCAGGGCGCGGGTGCGCCGGGCGTGACACCGGTGGCCAGCAGCTCGCGCGCGTACTTGCCGCCGTCGCCGAAGTGGCCGGGCGCGCTCAGGTAGCCTTCGATACGTACGCGCGGCTGCGATTCGGACCAGTGCCCGTCGGCGAAGGAGGCCAGCCACCAGGTCTCGCTCTCATTTTCTTTCTCGTGCGCTTGCGGCAGGAAGCGGGCGCCGGCGCCCTCGCGCGACCACACGCCTTCGACCGTGATGCGCGTGTAGCCATAACCGCGCGTGATCTCGTCACTCCGGTCGGGCGCCTTGCGCCGGAATTCGTTGCCGGCGGTCCAGGCGGTTTGCATGTACTTGTCGCGCGGCCGGTTCGGGCCATCCGGGTGGGCATAGCCCTCCAGGAACCAGTCGGCGAATTCCTGCACGGCGTCGCCGCGCGCCCGGGCCTGGGCAGCTTCGGGCAGGGCTTGCGCCACCCTGGCAATGCGCAGCACGAATTCAGGCGCATCGCCGGCACGCGCCGTGCCGGATGCAAGGAGGGAGGCGCACAGCAGGGGTGCTATCCGCAGAATCGGTTTCATGATGGGAGGTAGCGCGCAAATTCGTTCAGGGCGGCGATGCGCTGGCTGGTCAGCAGCGTCTTGATGGCGTCGGCGCCGGGACCGGCTTTCAATTGCGCCGCAAAGGCGATGAACGCATCGGCGTAGGCGATCCAGGCGCGTTCGGTGGCGCGCACGTCCTTGCGCTGGATCGTCGTGTCGCCGAGCCGGTCCGGCCAGTCCTCCTGGGACGAGCGTGCCGCCATCAGCTTGCGGTACACCGCATTCAATTGGCGGTCGCACGCGGCTGCTTCCTGCGCCGACGCCCCGGGCAGCTTGCCGTCGGCTGCATCCAGCGCCGCCTGCATGAACTGTTCGCGCGCCTTTTCCTGGCGCTGGATGACGAACGACGGCGCCGCCGTGCCCTGCATGTCGACTTCGTCGCCGGCGGCGATGGCATACCGTTCGGCCGCCGCCTGCAGGCGCGCGAAGGCGGCGCGCGCCGGCGCCGGCAGCGTCGCCGCGATATGCTGCAGGCGGGCGCTGCGCACCCGCTGGTCCTGGTCCTCGCGGATGAACGCGCATACCGTGCCCATGTGGCCGCTGGTGATGTCGTCGCACTGGTCGAACAGGGCATGCGCGGGCAGGTTGGCGAGATGTTGGATACGGTATGTCATCTCCGCCTCGGCGGCAAACGTCACGTGGCATGCGTGATGCATCGCGATATCCGTGTTGCGCGGCACGCCGAAGCCGTTCGCATACAGCATCATCAGCACGTTGTTGTCATCGTGGGCGATGGCGCAGGCGCGCACCTGGTCCCATTCCGCCTGCGAGGTGACCGCCTGGCTGCGCTTGCGGTAATACAAATCGCCGGCGTCGCAGTCTGCCGGCGCGGCGATGGCCGGGCGCGATGCGGTCTGTTTTTCGACGCGCATGCACCGCCGGTGCCAGTCGTCGTCCGTGGGAGACGACGCGCCGGCAGTGCCGGTGGCCGGATAAGCGGCTGCCGCTAGCGGCGCCATGAGGCAGGCGAGCAGGGCGGCCACGAAAGGTGTCGGGAAGCGTCGGCGCATGGCATGTTCGGAACGTGGATGGGCCTCCATGCTAGCGCAAGCAGCCCCGGCCAATCTACGCGCTTTTCCACGCGTGCGCCGGATTCACGTTTCGGCGTGCTCCAGCTTGCCCAGGCAACGCCGCTGGAAACTGGTCAGCCCATCCGCCACCAGCGCATCGTCTTCGCCGATGACGTGGGCATCCACCAGCATGCGCAGCTTGGCGATGCGGTCGCCCTGGGCCAGCGCCTGCGCCAGCACGGCCTCGCCCGGCGCGCCGGCACGGGCGATGGCGGTGCTGACTTCGAGCGGAAAATCCCAGTGCGCGGCGATGCCGGCCGAGATTTCGCGCGACGTGGCCAGCAGGGCGGCGCCGAATTCGGGCGAGGCGGGCACGCTGCCGGGGTGGGTGCGGTCGGCCAGGCGTAGCGCCACCATCAGGCCGACGTTCTGCATCAGGCCGGCCAGGTAGGATTCGAACACGCCGGCGGTGAGGCCCGGCGCCATCAGGCTGGCGGCCAGCGCGCACTTGACCGACTGGTCCCAGATGCGCGGCGAGGCGCGCTTGGCGAAGCCTTCGGCCTGCATGTTGACGATGGGCCGGAAGGCGATGCGCGCCAGCAGCATGCGCAAGCCGTTCTGGCCGAGCATCATGATGGCGGCTTCGGCATTCTTGACCGGCGTGATCGGGCGGTAATAGGCGCTGTTGGCTTCGCGGATCACCTCGGCCACCAGCACCACGTCCTGCGCCACCTGGCGCGCCAGTTCGCTGCTGGACGCGTCTTCGTCGCCCAGGCTGCGCAGCAGTTGCGGCACCACTTCCGGTACGCGCGGCACCAGTTCGGCGGCCGCGGCCGGGTCGCGTGCCAGGCCCTGCACCTGGTCGAGGATGCGCTGGGCCATGTCGTCCGGCACCTCGGTGGCAGTGGGCGCGGTCAGCCAGCCGTACCAGGCGGCTTCGATGGCGGCGCCCACCGGGTCGGCCGGATCGGCGGATCGCGTGGGCGGTTGATGGCCGGCAGCGTCGGGGGCGTCGGCGCGGGGTTTCAATCGGTTCAGCCAGTTCTTCATGGGCGCATGCATTCGTACGACGGGTCAGGCCGCATTGTAGCGCGCCGCAGCAAAAGAGGGCGCTGGCACGGCAATCGCGATCGATCACGATGTTGATTGTCAGGAACGATTTTGGGGCGAACTGAGCTGCTAATATTTTAGTAGACCAGTTCACCCCTACAGGATGTCCATGAAGTCACACCTCGCTCCGCTGTCCCGTTCTCTTTCGTTGGCTGGCCTGCTGGCCGTCTCCCTCGCACCGGCGGCCCACGCCGAGCGCGCGCTCTACGATTTCAATCCCGGCTGGAAGCTGCTGGTCGGCGACCCGTCGGCAGCGGCGCAGCCGGGCTTCGACGACAGCGCCTGGAAAGCGGTGACGCTGCCGCGCGCCTGGAACGAGGACGACGCCTTTGCCAAGGACATCGTCGACCATTCGACCGGGATAGCCTGGTATCGCAAGCATTTCAAGCTCCCCGACCTGCAGCCGGGGCAGAAAGTGTTCCTGGAATTCGAAGGTGCGCGCCAGGCGGCCGAGGTGTATGTCAACGGCCAGCGCGTCGGCCTGCACGAAAACGGCATCAACGCCTTCGGCTTCGAAATTTCAGGTCTGATGCAGAAGGGTGACAACGTGGTTGCGGTCCGCACCGACAACAACTGGGATTACCGCGAAAAGGCCACCAACCAGAAATACCAGTGGTCGGACAAGAATTTCAACGCCAACTACGGCGGCCTGCCGAAAAACGTGCGCCTGCACGTGACCGAGCCGCTGTACCAGACCTTGCCGCTGTACGCCAGCCTCGGTACCACCGGCGTCTACGTGTACGCGCGCGATTTCGATATCGCCGGGCGCAGCGCCACCGTGGCGGCCGAGTCGCAGGTGCGCAACGACGGTGCGCAGGCGCGCACCTTTACCTATGAAGTCGAGCTGCGCGACAAGGACGGCAAGCGCGTGGCGCGCTTCGCGGCGCCGGCGCAGACCGTGGCCGCCGGCGCCAGCGCCACCGTAAAAGCCAGCGCCAAAGTCGATGGCCTGAACTTCTGGAGCTGGGGCTACGGCTACCTGTACGACGTGGTGACCACGCTCAGCGTGGACGGCCAGCCGCTCGACAGCGTCACCACCCGCACCGGTTTTCGCAAGACCGAATTCGGCAAGGGCATGGTCAAGCTGAACGACCGCGCGATCCAGATGCACGGCTACGCCCAGCGCACCTCGAACGAGTGGCCGGCGATCGGCCTGTCGGTGCCGGCCTGGCTCAGCGACTACGGCAACGGCGTGGCGCTGGCCAGCAACGCCAACCTGGTGCGCTGGATGCATATCGCGCCGTGGAAGCAGGACGTCGAATCGCTCGACCGCATCGGCCTGATGCAGGCGATGCCGGCCGGCGACTCGGAAGCCGACGTCACCGGCAAGCGCTGGGACCAGCGCATCGTCGCCATGCGCGACGCCATCGTCTACAACCGCAACAGCCCCAGCATCGTGTTCTACGAAAGCGGCAACAAGGGCGTCAGCCTGGACCACATGCGCGAAATGAAAGCGCTGCGCGACCAGTTCGACCCTTATGGCGGGCGCGCTTCCGGCAGCCGCGAAATGCTCAGCAGCGAGCTGCAGGCGGTGTCCGAGTACGGCGGCGAGATGCTCTATATTAACAAGAGCGCGCGCACGCCGATGTGGGCCATGGAATATGCGCGCGACGAGGGCGCACGCAAGTTCTGGGACGAGCTGACGCCGCCGCACCACAAGGATGGCGACGGCCCCCTGTACAAGGGCCAGAGCGCGGCCAGCTACAACCGCAACCAGGACAGCTTCACGCTGGAAGACGTGGCGCGCTGGAACGACTATTACCGCGCGCGGCCCGGTACCGGCACCCGCGTGTCGAGCGGCGGCGTGAACATCATTTTCTCGGACAGTAACACCCACCACCGCGGCGCCGAAAACTACCGCCGCAGCGGCGAAGTAGACGCCATGCGCATCCCCAAGGACGCCTTTTATGCGCACCAGGTGATGTGGGACGGCTGGGTCGACGTCGAGCGCCCGCGCGCCCACATCGTCGGCCACTGGAACCATGCGCCAGGCACGGTCAAGCCGGTGCACGTGATTTCGAGCGCGGAGACCGTGCGCCTGACCCTGAACGGCAAGGACCTGGGCACGGCGCGCAAGAGCGACGGCTTCGTGTTCACCTTCGACAAGGTGAGCTGGCAGCCGGGCGAGCTGAAGGCGGTCGGTTACGACAGCAAGGGCAAGCAGGTGTGCGACACCGTGCTGGCCACCGCCGGCAAGCCGGCCGCGCTGCGCCTGACCCGGATCGCGGCGCCGCATCCCTTGTATGCCGATGGCGCCGACCTGGCGCTGCTGCAGGTGGAAGTCGTCGATGCAAAAGGGCGGCGCAACCCGGTCGCACTGGATACCGTCAGCTTCGAGCTGCAGGGACCGGCCGAATGGCGCGGCGGCATCGCCCAGGGCCCGAACAACCACGTGCTGGCGCGCACGCTGCCGGTCGAGGGCGGCGTCAACCGCGTGTTCGTGCGCAGCACCACGCAGCCGGGCAAGATCACGGTGCGCGCCCGCGCCGACGGCCTGGCGCCGGCCGCACTGACCATCGATTCGGCCGCCGTCAGGGTGGTCGACGGCCTGGCGGCGCCGGCCGCGAACCTGCCGGTGCGGCTGGAACGCGGGCCGACCCCGGCGACGCCCTCGTTCAAGGTGTCGCGCGTGGCGGTGCCGGTGGCCTCGATCGAGGCGGCCAGCAATGCCGAAGATGCCGGCAAGAGCGTGGACGACGACGAGACCACCAAATGGACCAGCAGCA
>Ga0265797_10008436_pt1 | contig 13727 bp, 14 predicted proteins | sample P2T30metagenome_FD_192433 | JGI IMG/M metagenome (GOLD analysis project Ga0265797, IMG submission 192433) | Plant litter microbial communities from East Loma Ridge, Irvine, California - P2 T30 | ecosystem: Environmental > Terrestrial > Plant litter > Unclassified | place: USA: California... | reverse complement strand
GATGCTGATTAATCACTACGGCGGCCAGGCCGTCGGCCTGACGGGCAAGGACGGTGGCCTGATCCGCGCGCGCAAGATGGCGATGCCGGACAAGCAGAACCCCGGCCAGTACCTGGACATCGGCTTCGTCGGCGAAATCGACGCGATCAACCCCGCTGTCGTCAAAGCACTGCAGGACGACGCGTTCATCCCGATCATCTCGCCGATCGGTTTCGGCGAGGATGGCCAGGCGTATAACATCAATGCCGACGTCGTGGCCGGTAAGATCGCGGAAATCCTGAAGGCGGAAAAGCTGATCATGATGACCAATATCGCCGGCGTGCAGGACAAGAACGGCAACCTGGTGACCGACCTGTCGGCCCGCGAGATCGACGAGATGTTCGCCGACGGCACCATCTCCGGCGGCATGCTGCCGAAGATCTCGTCCGCGCTGGACGCGGCCAAATCCGGCGTCAACACGGTCCACATCATCGACGGGCGGATTGAACACAGCCTGCTGCTGGAAGTGTTGACCGAACAGGCGTTTGGCACTATGATCCGGTCTCACTAAAAAATCCGGCGGCGCAGTAGCAACAACGCGCTGCCCGGTTTTTTGAATGCCCTTTTAGCTCAGTGGTAGAGCACTCCCTTGGTAAGGGAGAGGCCACGTGTTCAATCCACGTAAAGGGCACCATCCGGATTTACTATCCCGCCCCGCCGCACCCCTCCCCCGCTTGCTAGTACACCCGCTCCACCCGCAATCCCTGCTTGCGCAATAATTCCGGCACGCTGCCCGCGCCCACCAGGTGCAGGACACCGATGGCGGCCACGCTGCGCCGTTCCGTCTTGAGCAGTCGCGCGATGCCGTCCGCCAGGCCCGGATTGCGCTCGGCCAGCAGCACCTGGCTGACGAATATTCCTGAATATGTCGTGTCAGCCGCCGTTTTGGCCGCGATGCGGTCCAGCGCCGCCGCGTCCGCGTTCTGCCATGCCTGCGCAATGGCGCGTGCGTCGTCCGCCTGCTCCTTGTCCTCGATCGCATCGATGCTCTCACGCAGAAAGCGGGCCTGATCGGCGACGCTCATGCGGCCGAACAGCGCCATCTGCCCACTCACCGATTCCAGTTCGATCACCTTCTGACCGCGCGCGTGCGCCTGCTGCGCCAGCCAGGCATCCACGGCCAGGTCGGCCTGGTAGCCCTGCGCCTCGAATTCGCGCACGGCCAGCAGGCTGGCGATCATCCACGGTTTCATCAGCGCCACCGTGCGCGGGTCGATGCCGTACTGGCGCAGCAACCGGTCGAGCCGCGGCCGGTATGCCGCCGGCAGTTCCGCGCTGGCCGGGCCGCGCCCGTTCTGGTACATGCCGTGTTCGCGCACGGCGCGCGCGATGTCGTCCTGGGGTCCCAGCGGATCGACTTCCAGCGCCAGCGCGTCGGCCTCGCGCAGTGCCGTCATCAGGCGCGGCTCGAGCGGATAAAAACTTTGCGCCCCCACGTGGATGGTGCCGAACAGCCAGGCCACATGGCCGCCCTGCTCGACGCGGAACAGGGCGCCGCGATCGGGCGCCGGCCCGGCTTCCGCGGCAACGGCAAAGCCCGTCGTAAACCAGAGCAGGCTCGTAAACATCACTATAATCAGGCGTCGCATGCTGTCCTTCTACTTTCAACAGACGTGAATATTAAACCCTCCGCACCGGTCTGGCTGTTCGACCTCGATAACACGCTGCACAACGCGTCGCACGCCATCTTCCCCGCGATCATGGTCAACATGAACACCTATATCGCCCGGGTGCTGGGCGACGGCGTCACGCCCGCCGGCATCGACGCCGTCAACGCGGCACGCACGCTGTACTGGAAGCGCTATGGCGCCACCCTGCTGGGACTGATCCGGCATCACGGCGTAAGGGCCGACCACTTCCTGCGCGAGACGCACGACATGGACGACCTGCTGTCGATGATTCGCCACGAAAAAGGCTTGGGAAGCTTGCTGCGCCAGCTGCCGGGGCGCAAAATCCTGCTGACCAACGCACCGCACCGCTATTCGACAAAGGTGCTGCGCCACCTGGGCATCCACCGCCAGTTCGCCCACCACATCGCCATCGAATCGATGCGGGTGCACGGGCAGTTGCGGCCCAAGCCGTCGAAGCTGTTGCTGCGCAAGGTGATGCGCCACCAGCGGGTGACGGCGCGGCGCTGCATCCTCGTCGAGGACACGCTGGCCAACCTGCGCACGGCCCATGCGCTGGGAATGCGCACGGTATGGGTCACGCAGTACCTGAAAGTGGGGGACCCGATCGGCACGGCCCATCCGCCGAAGCGGCTGACGCGACCCGGCTGGGTCGATGTCAAAGTAAAATCCGTGCGGAAGCTGCCGGCCCGCTTGTCCCGGCTGCTCTGACTATCGCGTTTTTTTGAAGAGATCCCATGGCAAGCACACCTCCTGGCCAACGCAAGCTGCAAATCCTGCAAGCCCTCGCCGCGATGCTCGAGCATCCGAAAGGCGAGAAGATCACCACCGCCGCCCTGGCACGCAAACTGGAGGTGTCCGAAGCGGCGCTGTACCGCCACTTCGCCAGCAAGGCGCAGATGTTCGAGGGCCTGATCGAGTTTATCGAATCCACGGTCTTTGGCCTCATCAACCAGATCGCCGAACGCCAGCAGGACGGGCTGGCGCAGGCCCGCGACATCCTCGGCATGCTGCTGCAGTTCGCGGCCAGCAATCCAGGCATGACGCGCGTGCTGATCGGCGACGCCCTCGTCAACGAGGACGAACGCCTGCAGCAGCGCATGAACCAGTTTTACGGGCGGGTCGAACTGGCCCTGAAAGGCGCGCTGCGCCAGGCGGCGGCCGAAGGTAACGGCCACGAGGCCGATGTGGCCGCGCGCGCCGACCTGCTGGTCAGCTTCGTATTGGGGCGCTGGCACCGTTACGCGAAAAGCGGTTTTCAGCTGGCGCCCGGCCAGGAGGCGGCGGTGCAGATCGCCCTGCTGCTGCACTGACGCCGATATCGACAGCACGATGAAACCATTCAACGCTGTGGCGTTCGCCGCCCTGCTGGGCGGCGGCGTGGCGATCGGCTTTGCCGGCATTTTCATGCGCCTGTCCGACGTCAACCCGATCGCCTCGGCCTTCTGGCGCATGTTGCTGGCCGCGCCCGTGTTGTGGGGCTGGGCGTGCATGACAGCGCGGAGCGACCGCGCCGCGGGCCTGCGCACGGAGCTGTCCAGGATCCTCGTGCTGGCCGGCCTGTTCTTCGGCATCGAGCTGGGAATCTGGCACCTGGCGCTGCACTACACGACGGTCGCCAACGCCACCTTGCTGTCGAACATGGCGCCGCTGTTCATCGCGCTGTGGCTGTGGCTTGCGCACGGCACGCGGTTTTCGCGCGGCTTCCTGGGCGGCATGGCGCTGGCATTGACCGGCGCCGTGATCCTGATCGGCCCGAGCGCCAGCAGCGGCGGCACGCACCTGCTGGGTGACGGCTTTGGTTTGCTGTCGACGACCTTCTATGCCGCCTACCAGCTGGTCATCAAGGACGCACGCACCAGCTATTCGACGGCGCGGCTGATGGCATGGAGCACGACAATCACCGCCATCGTTCTCTTCCCTTTCGCCCTGTGGATGCCGGGCCCGTTCTGGCCGGCGGACGCCGCCGCATGGCTGCCGCTGCTGGGCCTCGCGCTGATCGCCCAGATCGGCGGCCAGACCGTGATAGCCTACGCGTTTGCGCACCTGCCCGCGTCGCTCGCTTCCGTCAGCCTGCTGGTTCAGCCGCTGACGGCGGCGATTGCCGCGCTGGCCATTTTCGGCGAGCGCATCGGCTCATGGCAGCTGGGCGGCGGCGCGTTGCTCCTGTGCGGTATCTATTTTTCCAAGCGTGGTTTTTAAACAATGAGTACCGAATGCTTTGCCCTGCTGGATGACGCCGGCGACGGCCGTCGTTCCCGCCTGTTCAGCCGTCATGCCGGCACATTGACCTGCATGACGCCGGGCGACTGGCCGGCGCTGCTGGCGGACCTGCAGGTGGCGCTGCGGCGCGGCCAGTACGCCGTGCCGCTGCTGACCTATGAGCTGGGCCATACGCTGGTCGGCGTGCCGCCACGAACGCCGGCAGCGCCGCTGGGGCAAGTGCTGCTGTTCGACCGGTGCGACCTGCTGTCGCAGCAGGACGTCGCGGCCTGGCTGGCGGAGCAGACGGCAGGCGACGACGCGCCCGCCGGCATCGCGGCCATTCATCCCAATGTCACGCCGGCGCAGTTCACGACGGCGATCGAGCGCATTCGCGCCTACATCGCCGCCGGCGACACGTATCAGGTCAACTACACCTACCGCCTGCGCTGCGACGCGTTCGGCTCCCCGGCCGCGTTGTATCAGCGGCTGCGCGCGCGCCAGCCCGTGCCGTATGGCGCGCTGGTGGTGCTGCCCGACGGCGCTGCCGTGCTGTCGCTGTCGCCCGAGCTGTTCATCCGCCACGATGCCGGCACCTTGACGGCGCGGCCGATGAAAGGCACGGCGCCGGCGGCAACGCCCGGACCCGATGCCGGGGCGGACAACGCGCGGCGCGCCGCGGACCTTGCGGCCGATCCGAAGAACCGCGCCGAAAACCTGATGATCGTCGACCTGCTGCGCAACGATATCGGCCGCGTCGCCGTCACCGGCACCGTGCAGGTGCCGGCGCTGTTCGACGTCAACCGCTATGCCAGCGTGCTGCAGATGACGTCCACCGTGCAGGCGCAATTGCGCCCGGACGCCACGCTCGCCGAGATTTTCACCGCACTGTACCCGTGCGGTTCCATCACGGGCGCGCCGAAGCGCCGCACGATGGAAATCATCGCCGAGCTGGAGCCGGCGCCGCGCGGGCTGTACACGGGAGCGATCGGCTGGTTCGATCCGGCGCCTGCCGGTAAAACCTTTGGCGACTTCTGCCTGAACGTGCCGATCCGCACGCTGTCGCTGCAGCCGCCACGGGACGGCGTGCGGCGCGGCGAGATGGGCGTCGGCGCCGGCATCGTGTACGACAGCGTGCCGGCCGACGAATACGCCGAGTGCCAACTGAAAGCGCGCTTCCTGACAGGACTGGCGAACGACTTCGAGCTGTTTGAAACGATGTACGCCACGCGCGAGGACGGCGCGCGCCACGTCGAACGCCACCTGGCGCGGCTGGCGGCGTCGGCCCGCTATTTCGGCTTCGCCTGGGACGAGGCGGCCGCCCGTGTGTATATCACGATGGCCTGCGCGGCCCTGCCTCCGTCGACACCGCACCGACTGCGGCTGGCCACCAACCGCGCCGGCGCCTTTGCCGTGCAGACGGGCGTCTTGATGCCGTTGCCGGAGCCGGTGCGCGTGCTGCTGGCGCCACAGCGTACGACGTCAACGGATCTGTTCCTGCGCCATAAAAGCACGCTGCGCGCCGGCTACGACGCGGCGTGGCGGGCGGCCGAAGCGCAGGGCGCATTCGACCAGCTCTTCTGTAACGAGCGCGGCGAGATCACCGAGGGCGGCCGCAGCAACGTGTTTGTCCGGCTGGACGGCCAATGGCTGACGCCACCGCTGGCGGGCGGGCTGCTGCCGGGGGTGATGCGCGCCGTCGTGATCGAAGCGTGGGGCGCGCGCGAAGCCGTCATCACCCCCGCCATGCTGGCCGCGGCCGAGGAAATCGTCGTCTGCAACGCGCTGCGCGGCGCGTTGCGCGCCGTGCTGGTGCCGGTCGCTACAGACTGACGAACGGCGTGAACCCGCCCATGATCATGCGCTTGCCGTCAAACGGCATCGTCTCCATCATCTCGCCCATGCGCGGGTCCTGCATGACTTTCGCATTGACGGCATCGCGCTCCTCGCGCGAGTTGTAGACGATCCACGAGAAGAACACCAACTCGTCATCCTTCAGCTGCACGGCCTGGGGAAAAGAGGTCAGTTGTCCCGGCTTGACGTCTTCGGCCATACATTCGCGAAATTCCAGCGCACCGTGTTCGCGCCAGATGGCGCCGGCTTTTTCCGCCAGCGCGCGGTAGGCATCCAGTTGAGATTTCGGGACAGGTACGATAAAGCCATCGACATAAGCCATGCTGGTCTCCTGGTGGTGGTGGGCGGTCAGCCACCAGCTTAGTCAACGGATGCGCCTGCAACAAGGAATGCTTTGCGATAAGCTCCGGGACTCGTGGCCAGCAGGCGACGAAAATGGTGGCGCAACGACTCTTCCGAGCCGAAACCCGCCCGCTCTGCCACCTGCGCCAGCGGCAGCGGCGACTCCAGCAGATCCTTTGCGATGGCGATGCGTTCGCGCGTCAGCCATTCCGTCGGGCCCAGGCCCGTGGTGTCCTGGAACTGGCGCTGCAGCGTGCGCGGACTCATGGCCGCGCGCTGCGCCATCGACGCCACCGTATGCGCGCCAACCGGATGGCGGCGCAGCCAGTCCATCAAGCGCGCCAGCCGGCCCGCCTCGTCGGCCGGCATGGGTCGCGGCAGGAACTGCGCCTGGCCGCCGGCGCGATGCGGCGGCACCACCAGCCGCTGCGCCACCAGGTTGCCGACGCGGGCGCCGTAATCGCGCCGGACGAGGTGCAGCAGCATGTCCAGCCCCGCCGCCGAGCCGGCCGACGTGATGACCTGGCCGTTGTCGATGTACAGCGCGTCCGGCTCGACCTGCACCTGCGGATAGCGGCGCGCCAGCCGCTCGGCATAGCGCCAGTGCGTGGTGGCGCGCTGGCCGTCCAGCACCCCCGCCGCGGCTAGCACGAACACGCCCGAGCAGATGGAGCACAGGCGTGCGCCACGCCGGTGTGCCGCGCGGATCAGCGCCAGCAACGCCGCGGGCGGTTCCTCGTCCGCGTCGCGCCAGCCGGGGATGACGATGGTGTCGGCCTTGCGCAGCAGTCCCGGCGCATAGCGCGCCTGGACGGTAATGCCGCCGGCGGCGCGGATCGGTCCCCGCTCGACGGCGGCAACGCTGAAGTCGTACCAGTCCACGCCCAGTTCCGGACGGTCCAGGGCAAACAGCTCGACGGTACAGCCGAATTCAAACGTGCACAGGCCGTCGTAGGCCAGGGCGACAACGCGATGACGGGAGTTCATGGCGCAATCTTAACGCACGTTGTCGTCCGCGCCAGTGCCAGCGTAACGGCGCCGGCCCGACAATGGCTGCTCACCCATCAGGAGGAACCATGTCGATCGTAACGGAAGTAACTGCGGCCGCCAGCGAGGAAGCGCTGGCGCATTTTGAACGTTCGCTGCGCTTTGAAACGGATTGCTGGGACGTGCACAGCGTGCTGGGTACGCCGCAGCAGGACTTCGTGCTGCTCGACGTGCGCGGCACGGAAAGCTACGCGCGCGGCCACGTGCCCGGTGCCGTCGATCTGGCGCAGCGCAAGATCATCGCGTCGAAACTGGCGGACTACCCGCCCGATACGCTGTTCGTCACGTATTGCGCGGGGCCGCACTGCAACGGCGCCGCCCGCGCCGCGATCCGGCTGGCGCGGCTGGGGCGGCCCGTTAAGATCATGACGGGCGGCGTGACCGGCTGGCTGGACGAGGGCTTTACGCTAGTGGTCTAGCCGTCAACCGGCCAGCGCCTTTTCGACGGCGCCCACGAGGTCCTTGTCGGTCGGCTTGACCTTGCTGGGGAAACTGTCGAGGACCTTGCCATCGCGGCCGATCAGGTACTTGTGAAAATTCCACGCGGGGGTCTTGCCGGTGGCCTTGATCAGGTCCGTGTACAGCGGGTTCGGCGCACTGCCCGACACGACGCTCTTGGCAAACATGGGGAACTTGACGCCGTAGGTGTTATAGCAGAAGTCGGCGATCTCCTTGCTGCTGCCCGGCTCCTGCTTGCCGAAGTCGTTCGACGGGAAGCCCAGCACGACAAAGCCCTTGTCGGCATATTTGGCATACAGGCCCTCGAGTCCTTCGTACTGGCTCGTGAAACCGCAGTAGCTGGCCGTGTTCACGACGAGGACGACCTTGCCGGCGTACTGGCACAGGTCTTGCGGCACATCGTCCTGCAAGCGCTTGAACGACTGGCGCAGGATCGCCGGGCAGCTGGCGGGACGGGCCGTCAACGCCGGGGCCGCCGCCTTGGCGGGCTGCTGCGCGAAGGCGGGTGCCGTGCTCAGCAAACCAAGCAGCGATAAGGACACAACACGAAGTGAAAAAGTCATGGTGGGCTCGACAAAGTGGACGGGAAAGACCATTGTATGTCACCGTCACGTGGGCCGTGAAACGGACGCATCCTGCAAGCCGCCGGCGGCACAGTGCGGTTCGCGTCGACGCAGCGTGGCATTACCGCCTGCCGATACGATTGAGCGACAATTCGGCACCGGGATTTGCGCGACACTGGCGTCTTTATCCGGGCACGCAGCATCCGACGCCATCGCTATGGAGAGGTCCGCCATGTATCGCATCAGCCGTACACTTCTCGTTCGACTTCTGATCGCCCTGGCCATGCTGGTGGCAACCTTGCTGCTGCCGCCGGCGCTGCGGCCCACGCAGGCGCAGCCCATCAGCCTGCCGGCGCTGAAGGCGGATCAATTGTCCGTGTCCGGCCTGTCGTCCGGCGGCTTCATGGCCGTGCAGTTCGACGTCGCCTATTCGGCCAGCATCGTCGGCGCGGGGATCATCGCGGGCGGACCATATAACTGCTCGCGCGGCAGCGTGAACGTCGCCACGATGATCTGCAGCTGCACCAGCGGCCTGCCGTGGTGCAGCGTGTCCGAAGGCGGCACGGGCGTGGCCAATCTCGTCGAGACCACGGCGCTGTACGCGTCGCGCGGCCACATCGACGCCACGGCAAACCTTGCCGCGCAGCGCATCTGGCTGTTTTCCGGCCGCGCCGACACCGTCGTGCCCACGCCCGTGATGGACGACCTGGCGGCGTACTACCGCCACTACCTGCCGCCCGACCGTATCCGCTACCGCAGCGACATCCGGGCGCAGCACGCGATCCCCACCGATAACTTCGGCAACGGCTGCGCCCAGTTGGGCGCGCCGTACATCAGCGACTGCGACGTGGACGGCGCGGGAGAACTGCTGAACTGGATTTACGGCGGCCTGAATCCGAAGTCGGCCGAGGCTCCGGCTGGACGTTTTATTGAATTCGACCAGGAAGAATTCCTGCCGTCGCCACGCCGCCATGGCATGGCCAGCACCGGCATCCTGTACGTGCCGCCCGGCTGCGAAGGCGACGCGTCCGGCTGCCGGCTGCACGTGGCCTTCCACGGCTGCAAACAGACGGCCGCGCTGGTCGGCGAAGCCCACACCCACCACGCCGGCTACAACGCGTGGGCGGACACCAACCGCATTCTCGTGCTGTATCCGCAGGCCGCCCCCGTCTACCCGTGGGCCAACCCGAACGCGTGCTGGGACTGGTTCAGCTATGACGACGCCAACTACGCCATCCAGTCGGGGCGGCAGATGCGCGCCGTGAAACGCATGACGGAGCGGCTGATGGGAAAATAAGATGGTGACTGGCCAGTTGGCCGCAGAGGTGCCGGGGACTGGCTCCTCTCGGGCCGAAGGGCCCGCGAGGTGCCTGTCCCCGACGTGAAATCCCCGACGTCGTTGCCGTCGAACTACCCGTCACATGCCTCCGAGGCAAATGTACTTGATCACCAGGTAATCATCGATACCGTATTTGGAACCCTCACGCCCCAACCCCGACTGCTTGACGCCACCAAACGGCGCAATCTCGTTCGAGATCAACCCGGTATTCACGCCCACCATGCCCGACTCCAGCCCTTCGGAGACGCGCCAGATGCGGCCGATATCGCGCGAGTAGAAATACGCGGCCAGCCCGAACTCGGTGCTGTTCGCCAGCGCCACCGCTTCGTCGTCCGTCTTGAAACGGAACAGCGGGGCCAGCGGGCCGAACGTCTCTTCGCCGGCCACGATCATGTCATTGGTCGCGTCGGCGATCACGGTCGGCTGGAAGAAGCTGTGGCCCAGCGCGTGACGCTTGCCGCCGGTAAGCAAGCGGCCGCCCTTGGCCACTGCGTCCGCCACGTGCTGCTCCACCTTCTGCACGGCCTTCTCGTCGATCAGCGGGCCTTGCGTGACGCCCTGCTCCACGCCATTGCCCACCTTCAGTTTGTTGACGGCGGCGGTAAACTTCTCGGCAAACGCCTCGTACACGCCGTCCTGCACGTAAATCCGGTTGGCGCAGACGCAGGTCTGGCCGGCGTTGCGGTATTTGGAGGCGATGGCGCCTTCCACGGCCGCGTCCAGGTCCGCATCGTTGAACACGATGAACGGCGCGTTACCGCCCAGTTCCAGCGACAGCTTCTTGATCGTCGGTGCGCACTGCTGCATCAGGATGCGGCCCACGGCGGTGGAACCGGTAAACGTCAGCTTGCGCACGATCGGATTGGCGCACATCTCGGCGCCGATCTCTTTCGGCGAGCCGGTGACGACGGAGAACACGCCCGGCGGCACGCCGGCCTGCTCGGCCAGCACGGCCAGCGCCAGCGCGGAAAACGGCGTCGCCTCGGCGGGTTTCAGCACCATCGGGCAGCCGGCGGCCAGCGCCGGGCCCACCTTGCGGGTGATCATCGCGATCGGGAAGTTCCACGGCGTGATGGCCGCGCAGACGCCGATCGGCTCCTTCGTCACGATCAGGCGGCGGTCGGGCCATGGAGAGGCCAGCGTGTCGCCGTGCACGCGCTTGGCTTCCTCGGCAAACCATTCGATGAAGCTGGCGCCGAAGGCGACTTCACCCTTGGCTTCGGCCAGCGGCTTGCCCTGCTCCGTCGTCATCAACAGGGCCAGGTCGTCGGCGTTCGCCATGATCAGGTCATACCATTTGCGCAGCACGGCGGCGCGTTCCTTGGCCGTCTTCTTGCGCCACGCGGGCCACGCCGCGTTGGCGGCTTCGATGGCGCGGCGCGTCTCGGCCGCGCCCATCATCGGAATGGTGCCCAGGTGTTCGCCGGTGGCCGGATTGGTCACGGGGTGGGTTTCGCCGTTGTCGGCATCGAGCCAGGCGCCGTTGATATACGCCTGCTGGCGCAGCAGGGTCGGGTCTTTCAGTTGCATGGTCGTTCTCCGCATTCCAAAAAAAAGTGAGAATAAGACAACCACTATGCCACATCGTGCCCGCCCTTGCAGGCGACGCTAGCGGACCCGGATCTTGGACAATTTGGGATCCCCCGGCGGCCAGTGCAAGTCCATGTCCTGCAGCGCTTCGACCAGCAACGTCGCCACGGCCAGGTCGCGGTGCGGCTTCGAATCGGCCGGCACGATGTACCACGGCGCATGCGGCGTGTCCGTTTCGGCGATGGCCTTTTCGTAGGCGCGATGGAAATCGTCCCACCGTTCCCGATGTTTCAGGTCGGCCGGATCGAACTTCCAGTGTTTTTCGGGATTGTCGATACGGGCCTGCAGGCGCGCGCGCTGCTCGTCCTTCGAGATGTGCAGGAAGATTTTCAGGATCGTCGTTCCCGTCTCGGCCAGCATGCGTTCGAAGTCGCGGATCTGGGCATAGCGCTGGCTCAGTGCCGCCGGGTCCAGCTGGCCGTAGACAAACGGGTGCAGCACGTCCTCGTAATGGCTGCGGTTGAAGACGGCGATCTGGCCGTTGGGCGGCACGTGGCGGTGCACCCGCCACAGGTAGTCGTGGGCCACGTCTTCGGCGTTCGGCACGTCGAATCGGACCGCGTCCAGGCCCATCGGATTGATCTTGCGGAACAGCTGGTGGACGGTGCCGTCCTTGCCGGAACAGTCCACGCCCTGCAGCACGATCAGCACCTTGCGGTTGCGCTCCGCATACAGCTTTTCCTGCAGTTCGGCGATCGTGTTGTGCAGCCGTTTTGCTTCGGCCTTGTCGTGTTTGGCGCCCTGGCCGTCATCGTCCCCGGCGCACAGCGGCGTGGCCGCGGCATCGGCATCCTTGAAACGGGGTTGGGCGGGGGTACGGAATCGATTGCTGGCCTTCAAATGCACGTCTCCTGGTACGCGCAAGGTCACCTGGGATAACGCAGCGCCGCCACCTCGCGCAGGGCCGCCAGCATCGCTTCCGCGCCGGGGGCCAGACGATGCTGCCTGCGTGTGACGATACCATACAGGTCCATCCGCAAGCCCAGATCGTACGGCAGTACCGTGAGCAGGCCCATGTCCAGGTACGGGCGCACCAGCTCCTCCGGCAGCGCGACGATCATGCGGCTGCCGATCAGCAGATTGGCGATGACGGGCAGCGCCAGCGACTCCACCGTCTCCGACGGCGGCTCGAGACCGTGCGACAGGAACAGCGCCGTCAGGCGGTCGCGCAGGATGCTGCCGGCGGGCGGCATGATCCACGGCTCGCCCGCCAGCTGCTCCAGGCTCAATGCATCGTGCTGCGCCAGCGGATGACCGGCACCGGCGATCAGGCAGTGCGGTTCATCCGTGACGGGTTCGAAATGCAGTTCGGCGGCGGCGTCCGAATCGAGCACGCGGCCGATGACGAGATCGAGTTCGCCCGCGCGCAGCTTCTCCGTGAGGATCTTGCTGGTATCGACGGTCACCGACACCTTTACTCTCTCGTGGCGTGTCTTGAGCAGCTTGATCGCATCGGGCAGCAGACCGGCGGACGGCGTCAGCACGGCACCCACCGCCACGGTGCCGGCGATCCCCGCCAGCAGTTCCATCACTTCCTGGTAGCCCGCATCCATTTCGGCCAGCGCGGCGCCGGCGCGACGGATCATCACTTCGCCATACCACGTGGGCTGCACGCCGCGCGGCAGGCGCTCGAACAGTTGCACGTTCAGCGAGTATTCCAGCTCCGCCAGCAGTTTCGAGGCGGCGGGCTGCGTCAGGTTCGCCGCCTGCGCGGCGTGCAGGATTGATCCATGCCGGCCCAATTCCACCAGCAGGACCAGCTGGCGCATCTTCAGGTGAGAGCGTACGAACCGGTCGGAGTGGATGTCAGGCATGCGATCTATCGGGGCAAAGGCTTACTCATGATAGAGCTGCGACCTGCCCCCGTCAATCAGGATGTCCGCCGCGTTGATGAAGCGCGCTTCGTCGCTGGCGAGGAACAGCGCCGTATAGGCCACTTCCTCCGGCGTGCCGATACGCTTGGGCGGCAGCAGCGCCGCCTGGCGCGCTTCCTCGGCGGCCGGGTCGGGACAGCCGTCGAGCCATGCGCGGATATTGTCCGTCATGATCAGCCCCGGCGAAATCGAATTGACGCGGATGCCGCGCGCGGCGTACTCGATGGCGAGGGACTTCGTCAGCCCCAGCAACGCGTGCTTGGCAACCGGGTACGGGAAGCAGCCGGGAATGATCTTATGCCCGTGCACGGAGGCGATATTGACGATGCTGCCCGCGCCCTGTTCCAGCAACGCGGGCAGCGCGCTGCGGATCACGTTCCACGCGCCTTCCAGGTCGACAGCGAAGCAGCGCTGCCATTCCTCGGGCGTCGTTTTCAGCGGATCGGTAAATACGTTCATGCCGGCGTTGTTGACGATGATGTCGATGCGGCCGAAATGCATCAGCGCCTGCTTCGTCATCGCCGCCACCGCGTCGCGGTCGGCGATGTCCGCCACGATGAACAGCGTGTTGGCGCTGCCCAGTTCTTCCCGCGCCGCCGCGGCGTGCTCGTCGTCGCGGTGGCTGTTCAATACTACTTTTGCGCCTTCGGCCAGGAACAGTTTCGCCACTGCCTTGCCGATACCCTGCGTGGAGCCAGTGACGATGGCTACCTTGTCTTTCAGTCTGTCGACCATTTGATTTGTTTTTCCTTTTTTATTTTTCAGCTTCCTGCGCGGGCGCCGTGTGTAC
>Ga0265797_10008435_pt1 | contig 13729 bp, 8 predicted proteins | sample P2T30metagenome_FD_192433 | JGI IMG/M metagenome (GOLD analysis project Ga0265797, IMG submission 192433) | Plant litter microbial communities from East Loma Ridge, Irvine, California - P2 T30 | ecosystem: Environmental > Terrestrial > Plant litter > Unclassified | place: USA: California... | reverse complement strand
CTACGTCAACGTCCAGGACTAGATCACTACTTCAGAATCGCTGTCGCTTTTCATGAATGCAGAACGAAGTACCTATTGCTCTCCATCATATCGCTGTTGTCATTCTTGCTAAAGCCGCACAACAACATGCAACCACCACTCCGTCGGTGCTCAAGCTCTGCTTTATTAAACTCAAGGACTCGCCATATCCGTATCCATAACAAAACACAGCGCGCCCAAAGAGTCAGGCTCACGAACAAGGCCGTACGAGACGGTCGATTTCTAGCAGCGTCCAGAACTGTTCCAACGCTGCATTCTCGTAGCGCATCATGTGCTCATGAGAGACTGATGTGATGGCCTCTAAGCCATGGACCACAAGTGAAGAGCAGGAGCGCTAGAACAACCTCAAGTCGGTACATTGAGAGGTGAGAGAGAGGAAGTACAAAAATCTTCACGGTGACGTCACAGGCACAGCCCTCTATCTCATCAACACCAAAAAAGATAGTCTTGCGTCACACAAGGCTATCCTACTACTACGTAGGGACAGAGCGCCGCTAGTTGCCACCGAGCTTACTTCGTACACTGTAAGCCGCCGGGGGAAGGGACTGCATTTCCCATGAAGGTGGTGATTGTCAGTCCCAACGTTCGGTCTTATGTCATGCATACTTACGCCACGGTTGATTCCGCAACAACGGCGAAACATCACAAGCCCGCGACAATCCGCTCCTCTACCCCGGCCCCAAGCACATGTCAAGAGTACAGAAATTTGGGTGACTCGCGCACGGGCCCCCGGTTCCATCGTTCCGCCGGATAGATCTATCCAGTAGACTGGGATCCAGGGACCCGCCAAGTTAATATCCCGCGACCCCAAGATCAGCACCCCCTCTATCAAATCACCGATTTGCGATGACATCGCCTACCCATGTCTGAGTCCGATCTTCGCCGCTTTGACTGTGTATTTGTGACGAGGTCGCCGATAACACGTTGCGAATGATAGGATTGAGGCCTGAAAGTGAAGATGTAAGAGATATTGGCAGTCGGCTAGATCGGCACCTCTTACACTTAGCGCGTCAGCGTATTTCTCAACACCAAGCGGGATGTGGAGGAATGGCTGGCAACGGCGTGTTCGGCTATCATGACCATCGTATCGGACGGTGTCGCCCACTATTGCGGCAGCAAGGGGAGGCGACACGCAGAAAGCGTCGTAAATGATCGTTCAACACGTATTCTCGGGCTGCGCGAACTCGGCGTGTTCGCCTCTGATCTCACGTATGCATCTGACTTCCTCCAGACTGTGCTCGTGGACACCGAGACAACACATCACTTTCGGCAATGCCTGTATAGGCAGTCGAGATGCCGTGGGGGCTGGTTTCGGCGGTGGATCGGCAGCAAGCATACTCAGTATCCTGGAGTACGTGCGAAAACCTAAATATCTTCGATAACATCTTAGCTCGAGCCCAACCACGAGGCATGCACGTTGCCAACCTACCACGCAGCAAACTAACTCGTGCGTTCTACCGCATGAGGTTTAAAGTAGCGCTGTAACATAGCGCCTGAGTGTTCTGACCTACTGTTCCGTTGGCTGGGACTAGAGCTCCGCTAGCGAATTGAAACTTCTGTCACACTCTTGAATGAAGTTTACGCAAGACTCATTCCGGTTGAGACATATCATGGGTCCAGGGTAATGAGGACTATTTCGGCTATATAGATGTCCGTAAACAAACATCTGAGGTTATTCAAAAGCAGATCCATACGTCATTCTCAGACCACAATTTCTCACACCTACTTTACGCGTCCTGCGTCTCATCTCCCAGCACACGGCTAAACCGCGGAGCCGCAACGAACGCCACCCAAAGAGGGAATCCGATGGCCCCTACACCATCAGCTTGCCCGCGCACTAGTGAAATGCATGAAAACCTGCAGTAGTGTACACTAGGCGCCGTTAAGCCTCACTAACCTGCAGCAGGAAATCTTCGAGAAGCCCTTGTATCCTATCCCTCGCTTATCCAGCGTTTGATGGCTACGCCATCGTGCATAGGTGGAAGCGGTGTCTTGCTTGCATGTGCATATGCATCGCGCTGCAGCTCTAAGATTGCAAGACTTGGAGGCAGCCACCATCCGGTCAAGTCAAACATCGATTTCTTTTAGCGTACTTGGAGCGTTGCGGTGTAGAATGATGCATAACGTTCATACGCTGTAAACGCCCTGTCGGATATCCACAGTACTCGTCGGCTATCCACAGTACTCGTCGGCCATACTCTATATACGAAGGATTCAAGGTGCATGATTATGATGTCATGAAGGGCAGTTCCCGACACTTTCGCCAGCAAACACGTGCATATTCAAGGTAGGGGAGCAATTGTGCATCATCAGACTACCAAGCATCCTCCACAAAGCGTCCGCCAAGACACCGAGCCAGGATACCCCAATGGTAATATCCCGACTCGTTACGAGGCACGCACCTCGTTTCTTCCCGTCCCAGGCGTTTCCTCTAGAACCAAACTTTAAACCACGTTTCTCTATTCGCCGAGCGTCCTTACCAAATTCGCGTCCGAGATGATCAGCTAGTCTTCCACATACCTTTCACGATTTACGCAGGTCTTGTGACAGCAACTTTCCATGGCGTGCGCAACTGCACTCACATCTGGTGATTGTGATATAATGATCTTCAAACCGCCGAAGCACCGCCACATTGCACCGCCGGGGAAAAAGTCCCCGAGTAACGAACCGCCTGCTGCATCCCAGGGTGTCTCAGACTCTTTCCAAGGTATACCACGCATTATTAGGCATGCGTCATATATCGCTAATCCCAGCACGCGGATTGGGCCGTGATTGCAAGGCAATATATGCAGGGCACTCAAAGGTGTCTCGCGCGTACTATGGATACTGCCATCCGGTCGCGAACCGGATCCGCACTGGCGGCGAAGAAAGAAAAGTGGGGGTGCAGCTGGCTTGTCCGCTGGTCAAACGCCGACCGGTGTATGTTGTGCTTGCTAGAGGCGCGAAGTCTCCCTTCCAGAAGGAAAACTCAGGCCTAGTTCACAGGTAGAGTATCTAGAATCTCTTGGTTTCAGAGTGGGTATGGGGTAATGAGAAGCTATTCGGATAAGACGGCATCAAGCGGTAGCGGTCAAGGAGTTCATGTTCGAAGTGATGTTGTCATGTTGTTGGTGCATGTTGTGATGATGCAGTCGGGCTGAGAAAATTAGCAGGTCACGTTTGCATATTCGTAGTCAAGGAAAATATTCTGCAAAGCGCGATAAGCTTCTATTCGATCTCTATGTATGCTTGTTATCTATGTCGGATGCAGGCTAATACTGCAATCCTAATCTTCCTGCTATCTGATCCTTCTTTACACGCTTCTTCCACAATCTGAAGCTGCAGCCCGTGCGGTCGCATTGCAGCAGACCGTCCGATCATCGGCGTTGCGCTCGATGAGGTCTGGGCGACCTGTGTCGGTTTTGGGACTGACAGTTCGTGTTCCTCTAGTCTTCCGATAGTTCCCGCACCATGGACAAGGGCCAGGCGCACGCTAGTAGTGGCTTGTACGGGACCTCTGCTACCCAGACTAAGCTGTCGGTAGTACCTAGACTCATGGCTGAGGCTGACAGCAGGAGGCTGGCGGCGGGCTTGCTAAAGGGCAAAGTTTGTGTGGCTGTTGAAGCCTCCAAGTGGAGTGCTTCATGGTACCAGACCCTCTGATTCTTCTCCTTGCCACTGCTCGAACAGCTGGCGCACGCGGTAGTCCGTGGCCCAACCAATATCGGACTCAATGTCACGTAGAAGATGTAAAACGACTTGGCGTTCTCGTGCGTCACTGAGGCACTGGCCAGCAGTGAACAGGGGTTGCACGGAGTGGATCCGGACCGCTTCGTCAGACCGAGCCAGCGAAATGCCAACAATTTCGCGGCTGTGCTTCTGGCAGGTGGCCAGAACCGACTGGTAAGAGTTCATGCGGGCGACGACAGTGCTGCGCCCCTGGGTGGACTCGTGTGGCTTGTTCATGAACAAGAGAATTTGTGACATGTGGTATGTCTGCATGGTGGAGGCGCACATAGGTATAGAGTACCAGACCTCTGTGAACATGGACACGTTATCGTTGGTGGACATCGGCCCGGATGCTTGCGAAGGTACCCTGGCGGAAGGTTTGAATGTGACCGGGAGGCCATCATGCCAGACCTGGAACTGTTTTCGTAGACCGAACCAGTAATCCAGGAGGGTGCGCTGAGGGACGCCTGCCCATGCCATGCCGGCTTCATTAGAAACTTCGTCGCCTGCAGCCATGAAGTTGACTAGCTTGGCCATGAGCCAGACAAGGGCATTGCAGATGAGGTCTTCCCTCATCACGTCGTTATCTTCCGGGAAACCACATACTGTCGTATTACTGGGCATGATGTAGCCTTGATCATCGATCTTGAGGCCAGCTTCTCTCCATAATGAGAGGTCCTCGGTGTCCAGTCGTGTGTTAGTCTTGTTGATAAAGGCTGCGAGCATATCCTGTCTGGCAATGTTCCAAAAGGTTGCTCGTCGAGCCTTGGAGGCAAAGTTGAAGCTTGCGGATGGTACCGAAGATGTGGGTGTTGGTAGTTGTAATGGCATAACGTGCTCTTGGGAAAGCACGAGCAAAGACTTGGCACCATTCAGATGCTTTGTCCAGTCTGAGACGGAAGTATCTAAGAACTCGTAGACACAAAGGATGGCCGATGCTGCTAGTAGTTCGTCGGTGTTGGATACAAATGAGGTGTTGCTTGATGTTCGTCGTCGCTTGGGTGCTGGTCCATCGTAGGCCGAGTTGGTATTTCTTAGTTCGCATTCTGACTCGTCGGGAGAGGAGGCGACATCCATCTTGAGAGCATGAAGCAGTAGTGATACAGCTGTGTCGTAGTATACTGCTGCCTTGTGCTTCCAATCCACCATTGATGCCTCGGGGTACTGTTCCATGCGAGCTTGACGCGTTACGCTACCTCCCATGACGGGTTTGCGGCCTTGAACACGTGCAAGAGACTTCGCTGCACAAGCAACAGCTGCGTACTTGAGCAGTGGGTTCTCACGTGCCTGTACAGGAACGTAAGACGCGAAGTAGGTGCCGAGGTCGTACAAATCCATCCAGTAGCCAGGACCTTCTGAAAACCACCGGAGCAGGAAAGCAATCTCGTGATCGTCTTGAACGATAGAAACACCGCTATCGGATCGAGGTGGTGAGCGTCTTGAGCTTGCTATTGAAACGGAGCGGTGCATGTGGTCGGCGGAGTCGTATGGTGAGTTGAGACGGGGGTCTATTGGCGGCGAGGCTGTCGAGGCAGTAAAGTCCATCACGGGATGTATGCGTCGGTTGCATAATGAAAGAGGTGGAGAAAGGGGCGTTCCTACAACTGAGGCTGGTGGTGACTGCATCAGTGGTGGTAAGGCTTCGAGGTCAGGTGTGTAACAGAAAGGAACGCTGGTCGGAGCCAGATCTGGCCCCATGCTGGAAGGTGTGCTGGTAACTGAATGAAAGTTGCTGTGAGTGCGCCATGAAGGCAAAGAGCGAGTCTCGAATGGTCCCGGCGACTCCATCGACGCCGTCGACATGTTGTCGAAGTCGGGTGTGCCAGGATCAAGGTATGGGTTGGTGGTGTTGATGAAGGTTACTGCAGAGCATTAGCCGAGCTGCATGGGTGACAAGAGGACCTTAGAAGGTCTCACCATGCTTAGGAATGTCCATCCAGATGGCATCCTCGTCAAATGTGTTTTTGTACGCGTAGAAGCCTTTCAGGGAGTTCTCATCCCCTGAGTCTTCTCCGTTCATGGAGGCATTGTGCTGGTGGCGAAAGACGATACCTGAGCTGGGAATGCATTCTCTTGAGGCCTTGGTGCACTGCCCACACACAGGTTTCTTTTCATCACACTTCAGCTTCCGCTGACGGCAAGTGAGACTATGGCGAGGGTCAGTAGGCGGCGATGTAGAAGCACAAGTACACGTACCATCCGGTTCGTGATCGCATTGCAAGTAGTTCTATCGTGTGGGTCTTGTTGCGAAAAAGCTTAAGATCTCATAGCCTCGTGCCGAGGGAAGTGGGTAAGAAAAAGCATCCACATGAGTCGGAGAGAGCTGCCCTATATCTATACCAGTATGTCGAGGGCGATAAAGCGTTTGATACTCGATGGTTAGATGCGGGGTCTAGCATGGGTTCGCGCCAGTTGCGGATCCACCGTCACCATGAGCAAGGTTACGAAAATCGACGAAAGGATTGCTCCTGGGCTAGTGCACAAATCTGAATCGCGCTCGCGTTGCTCAAATTAGCTGGTGTGTGAGAAGCCAGACTTCAGTGTAAGGAACTAACATGGGCCCGCCGCGCCCACGCCAGGTCGCGTCAAGCGCCGCAGTCAGCCGAGCCACGGCCGAGTTGCAATGCAGACACCACTTGTAGACGCTGCAAGCATTCGCTGGGGGAGGACTAGCCGGATTATGGACGCTAACTTGCCACTGAATTTAAACTTTTCTCCTGGTCGCTGCGCGTTCGGCTAAGGATGCAGGTCGGCCCTTCTACCTGGACTACCTACGCATTAGGGGTGCTTTTCCCTGTCTTCACGACCGGAACTTCACTTCCTGCCATCCTGCCAAGTTTCACAATAACCTATGAGAAAGATCGGACCGTCCTCCACGACCTGGGCGAGCTTTGACGATAACGCGCTCGAAGCGTTAACAGCGGCAGCGCGACGAACCTCATCATCATCGCATTCCCAATCTTCGATGAGCACGCAAGCATCGGAAGATGATGCGGCGCCCCTTCACCGCCGTCCACCCGCGCCCCCATGCCCGCTTATGGTCATTGCAAGGGCTGTCACTATTGCGACACCTTCTGCTTCTTCTTAGGACGTTCTGGTACCGCCTCCCCGGCGTCGCCGTCACTCTCCGCATCGTCCATTTCAGCATCGCTGTCGGAACCGCTGCTTTGATGATCGGAGTCAAATTCCTCACCAACTTCCGACTCCGAGTCTGCTTGGAAGTCTTCATCTACACTTTCGTCATCCTCGTCGGCACTACCGCGGTTTGCTGGTGCTCCATCATCGCTGGATGCAAGATCTTCATCTTGAAGAGCAGCTGCCAGAATGGCTCCGGACTGTGTATCACTATGTCAGCCAAGTTTGCGTAAGAGGAAATGATATCACTAACATCGTCTGCCATCTCATTCTTAGTTTTGATACCTTTGGCACGGAAGAAATTCTCGAGTGGCTGTTGCTCCTCCCTACGTATTTGTCAGTTTCAGCATCTTTAGTCTGAGATTAGTATTACCCACCGGTTGATGTTGGAGAACTGATGCTCAGCCTGGCCGTTCTTCATGCTGAAAGTAATATCAAACGTACGGCTTGCAGCCATAGCTCCACCAACACGCGACATGGTCACAGAGGCGATGTTATCCATGCTGATGTAGGTTGCCGGCTTGGGAATGAACATGAATGCCTTGTCAAGGCAGAACAAGTGACCTTCGTTGGCCTTGATCGAACACTTGACACCCGACTGCTCGTGATGGCTGATGAAGTCTCGAGACGGTCTAGTGATACGCTTTCCACTGAGACCACGGAAGATGTCCGCTACAACTGTAGCAATGGGAGCTTCGTAGTGGGATTGCAGCTTGTCTTTGTATTTGTCCTCCAACAGATCTCCCTTCATGTTGAGATCAAGGTTGACCTCCTCATCGCGCTTGAACTGCATGACGAGGAAGGGGTATCGCGTCTGGCCCTGTCGGAGGGGAGGATCCAGACCAACGGTGATGAGAGTATGCATGTCGTCGGGTTTTGGCAAGACCATGAACTTCTTGACCGAATCGAATTGGATCTTGTAGTCGTATGTCTTACCGCGTAACCGGAACGAGCTTTCGTACATGTCGATATCGAATCGACCTCTGGGCGTGAGATGTAGGATATCCAAAAAGGTAGCAAATGTGTCACCCGCGACTTCGCCAATCTCAGCCTTCTCCATCAGTGTCTCGTAGAATAGGTTGGCAGCATTTGTCTCTTCGACATCTTCAGCGCCAGAGCCCTCTTCGCCGTCTTCTGTCTTCTCCTTCTTCGAGGCGGTACCAGGGATGTAGAAGCGCATCTCGACGAGCTGGTCTCGAGCACCTGCGGACTTCTTGCCTCTGAATCTGGCTCCTCCCAGGTTTCCATTCGCGCCAGCATCGCCTTCGGCAGGCAGTGAAAAATCGACGGCCACTTCGTTCTTGCCTGCCAAATTTGTGTTGGAGACCTCGGTATAGGGCACTTCGAAGGCAGGGCGGTTGGCGACGTTGAAAGTAAGTTCGGCCTTACCGAAGTCGGCCTTTCCCCAGTTCCAGCCGCGCAGGGCATGCTCCCGGTTATCAAGACCTATGCCGTACCAAGACTTGAAGACCTTGGATACGCGGTCAAAATCCTCCTGCTTGAATCCATCGAGTTGTATGACGCCGTCGTTGCGCGAGAGGATCTTGATTTCGTAACCGCGCGCAGCTCGGCTCCACTGCGCTTGTTGGATCTGTGACTGGTCGCAAGTGTAGGTTTCGCCACCGTTTGCAGGCTTCCAGCCAAAGCCCGAGTCTGAAAATCGAGCCGCGCCAGGCTTCCGCGAAAGGTTGAGATAGATGTCGTTGAACGCCTCCCTGCACCACGTTAGCTCTGCCATCCAGGCCTGCCGAGAAGCTGATTTCTTTACATTTTTGCGATCGCGTCAGAATATACAATACGGTCAAAGGCGGAGGATTGCGACAATTGAGAGATGAGGCGGTGACGGTCGAGAGTCGTTGCCGGACAGCTGTTGCTCTCTCACTTCGCAAACGCGCTGTTTTGCTTACGTAAAGACGCTAGCTGCTGATCGCACGTGACAGCGCGTCAGTACTTTCGCGTCGTCTGCGAGCAACATCATCCACGTCCATCTTCACTTATTCCCAATGGGTGCAAGAGCTCGGTGGCCGTCTCGGTTCACCATGCTGGCTTGTGGACATGTCACTTCTCAAAGCCGAAACCCTTATCTTTCGGTTAGCACTTACAGTTTCCAGACCTAAATTCAACACCACGGCTTCGTTTCTGATAAAGGAAACCTTGGCCTCCTGCTTAGCATTCGTTGCGCGTCCAGCCGCACACTGTTTTGCGCCGCATCGAGACCCTGACCTAAATCAAGCTACCGCAGAGTATACTCGGTCCCACATTCCAACCTCCAATCGGACGGTTACCGGACGCTTGCCCTAATGCGACCACGCATTCGAATCTCCAACGGTCTTAGCAACAACAACCTCGGTCTGCTTCATGCACTAGGCTTCTTCTGTTTGAATACGGCATACGGTGGACGGAAGGTTCCACGGTTTGCTCCGGATCTCCTTGTCAGAACACTCCAGTTATCTCTGGCTATGACTGGTCTCAGGAGCCGGTGATGTGGCCAGATTCGACAAGGCGTGAACCTATTTCAGAACAGGCGTACATGTCACGAGCTCAACAGTCAAGCATACATTATGGTGTATCCGCTGCCTGTGACGAAAGCTTAATGTAGTCGTGACCCTTCCATGCGACCCTGCAGTAGTTCATGGACTACAGTGCTCCTCTGTCGTACGACATCCTTATCACCATTATGTGGTTTGTACGGCATCTCTTCCTGTCTTCCCCGACCCACCCTCTGTTGTCTGGCGTATTCTGCAAGAAGAACGTTAGCTTTGGTCTACATACTAAACTCAAACACCTTAACCTTGGAGAGCGGAGACAGAATGTGAAGGAGCATTTGGAATACACTTTACTCCCGAAATCTCCGAAAAGAATCAGACCATCATTGACTATTCTCAACGTGATCCTAGAATACCATTATCTAGACCCTAGTGCCGTTACACGCCTGGTGGACTAGATGTTTTGAGCTAAAACCAAACGTTGTATGCCGCGATTCCGACCATAGAACACAACTCGTTCGAATCGACTGTGTGTTGCACACAACGGAGTTCCCTCAGCATTGGATAGAACTCTTCGTGAAATCTCTCGCGTAACCAAGACGTTAGGATCAACGTGTCCCAATCGGTCGAGTGAGTTTGTTTAATGTACCATCCTCATTGTAGTGACGCGTGATCAAGCCATGGACAATCATCGGCGTCAACATGTCTTTTAGACAACTCGATCTTTGCTTAGCTTGCGAAGCGGTTGAGATCGAAGTGAAAGATACTTTCTCCATACCCGGGTAATTTGGTGACGCTATGACTGTAGCATACACCTGGAACAAACTTCGGAAATCGTATCATCACTTAGGGGTCCTGCATACTCATGGCGAGATACCCAGATATCTGGAGGGTCAGGGTAAAAAGGACCCATTTTTCTAGCGGAATGATCAAGCACCCGAAGCCGTCAGGCACTATATCTCGGTCTCGAAACGGATGGGGCGTTGTTGTTCCAGAACCTAGAACTCTAATTCGAGGGCCCTCGCACGAGGGCGCTGCGCAGGAGAGTACTGGAAGATAGTTTATCCTCATAACTGTGCAATTTGATCGTAAATGTGGAGCGCTTACGAGGCGATGCTGAAGGTCGTTGAAGTGTAGACGTTGTCAGAAATTGGTACGTACCGGTGCATGTCTTACTCATCAGTGAGGGGAGGTTTGCTCGGAGCTACCCCGCCACACGATGGCTCAGCTCCCATGCAGCGAGGGGACGACTCCATCATGCCACCATGACGGATACGAGTGCACAACAGGCAGAGAGCGATTATTTCGCCAACGAGCCGCCCCCAAAAGACCTCAAAACGAACACGACTCTTGCGCGCGAATTCATCACGCGACATGCCGATGAGGGTCGTCGCGTCGTCCTAGTCACTTCGGGTGGCACCACTGTACCTCTAGAACAGCAGACAGTCCGCTACATCGACAATTTCTCTGCCGGTACGCGAGGAGCCACCAGCGCCGAATACTTTCTCCAGAATGGCTATGCCGTCATCTTCCTGCACCGCCAATTCTCGCTCCTGCCCTTTTCGCGGCACTACTCGCACAACACGCGCTCGTTCCTCGATTACATGAAGGAGGAGAACGGACAAGTAGTGGTGAATCAAGAGCACCAGGATCAGATGCTGCGCGTGCTGCGGCAGTACACCGAGGTGAAGCGAGAGAACAAGCTATTGATCTTGTCCTACGTGACTATCACCGAGTACCTGTGGAATCTGCGCGAGGTTGCGCAGCTCATGCGTCCACTTGGGCCGAAAGCCATGTTCTACTTGGCTGCCGCTGTGTCCGACTTTTTCGTACCACAGGACCGCATGGTTGAGCACAAGATACAGTCAAACGAAGAGTTTCACCAGACCGCGGATGGAACTCGTGGGGGCGATGTAAAGCCACCAGCCGCGCGCACCGAGGGCAAGAGCTTGATCATTGATCTCGAGCCTGTTCCCAAATTCCTTAAGCAGCTCGTTGATGGCTGGGCACCCGATGCAATGATCGTAAGCTTCAAGCTGGAGACTGATCCTTCCCTACTGGTTACCAAAGCCAAATACGCGCTGAACAAATACTCGCATCATCTCGTCATCGGAAATTTGCTGCTCACCCGAAAATGGGAAGTCGTGTTCGTGTCAGTCCTAGATGGTGAGAAATGGATACGCGTACCTACTAGCCGCAGAACGAAGAGTTTGTCGGGCATGCCTTCGCTCGTCGGATTAGCTGATCAGAAGACAAGGAGGGATGCTCAGGCGACCGAGTCTATTGCAACAGAGAAAGGGATACCACAGGGCGAGCCATCGTTGGAAATCGAGTCTCTCATCATCCCTGAGATCGAGAAGATGCACACCAAACTCATAGAGCAATCCCAAGCAAAAGCCCGAGCTACATAGCGATCTCACATGCATAAAGAGTAAGCTTCGTACTGCATCAACCACAGCATATATTCCGATACGCTTTAATGCATTGCACAGCTTCTTCCACGTGCTGACTAGGCTGTTACTACACATTACATTGGTGTCCACGCGTTGCTCATTCCAGGATAACCCTCCATTGTGCTGAAGTGTGGCGTACAGTGGCGCCATAGATGACCAGCAACACAGCACCAATACCAACTATGCCAGCAAAGACACCGGCCATAGTACCAAAAGCGTTCACATAACCCGCCTCTTCAACCCATGGCACCACGCCATAGAGAAAGCCAAAAGCCACAATGTTCTTTAGCCCGTTCACCAGTAGTAGGACATCCGAGTTTACCGGCAATGCGCAGTCGCTGACATACGCCATTGTGATCGTCGGCACGGCAGTCAAGGCGAGTGAAATCATGCCATACCCGAAGAAGAGCGATACCCATGATAATTGGTTCTGCACACCGTAACCGAACACGAGACAGCCTGCTGTTGTGATCACGAGTGGGATGGCAACCAGATAGAGCCTGCTTTCTGGCTCGAAGATTCCGAGCATTCTTCGTGTCCGTCGCTTGCACCAGATGTCCACGAGATTGCCTAGCTTCAGTTAGCACACGTTCCATAGTACTTGAGCTCGGCTGCTCACCTCCTGCCCAAGCACCAATCAAGTTGCCCACAATACCCGGGATATTGATCAATCCATTGATTTGCGGGCTCCAATTGTATGGCGGAGCTTGCAGCACAAACGGATTGAGAATGTTGACCGCGACAGTGAGAACTAAAGAGATGGAGTAGCAGAGAAATGCGTATATGACTGCCGGATATACGATCATTGGAAACGGCCTATTTGACGTCAGTATTACATCTCCAACAAACTCAACATATAAATACCTTAGAAACATCTTCGGCAGACTCGTGTCTGAAACTCCACTCCATAGGCTCAATTCTTGCTTCCAAGTGTTCTTTGCATGTTGGTGCAGAATTCGGTTGCTAGACTTTGGCCTGAGGTATTTCTCATCTGCCATGACAATCTTATCGCTGCTTGGGCAGATTGCCACACCGACGCCTTTAATCTCTTCGCGCGTGTATCGCGTTTCAGGGACAAACAACAGGATGGTGAGAAAGTTCAGCGCCGTCAGAAGCACAGCGATCCACTTGTGCCATCGCCAGCTGAGGTTCGTTACAATGAAGCCGCAGATCAGCGGTCCCAACGTGTTGCCTCCTGCGATCGCGTTCATGTAAATGCCCATCTTGCTGCCTCGTTCATGCAAAAAGTACAGGTCGTTGACAGTCGCTGCGCCCAACGCTTCTGTAGAAGATCCTGCAAACGCCGCGATAATGTTGCTCCATAAAAGACTCTGGAACGAATTTGCCATGGCACCCCATACGTAGCATGCGCATAGCAGGGCACTGGCGAATACGAAGACCGGCCTCTTTCCGACGTAATTGGCGACCGGCACCCAGAAGAAGTTGAACGCGCCCAATACCAGAATGGGATATAGGAGCAGATGCGAAGTCTCGTCCATTGACTTGTCGAACTCGATCGAGAGGATGTAGAACGCTGGCGCTAAGCCTCCGATAGCGAAGTTTGTCAAAAACGTGAAGGCGCAAACCGAAGCAAATGCGACATGCTTCTTCCATCGAGGCCAGCGGAGAGGATCGTTAGGGTCGACCGGCGAAGGCTGCGGATAGAGAACAATGTCTACTGGCGCGTTCTCATCATACCCAGCTAGAGGCGCACAATCAGCCCCGCAATCAAGTTGACGAAAATTGTAAAAACCGTACCTTGCTGTAGCACCACCGTACCATCCGTCCGATCCAGATCGCGCAGACTGGTGAAGTTGAACCCCATCATGATACCCAAAGACCCCAGGAAACCGGCAGCGAACGCGATCCTTTAGTTCGGATAAGAGACAGACACCCAGGACCAGAACC
>Ga0265797_10008434_pt1 | contig 13731 bp, 15 predicted proteins | sample P2T30metagenome_FD_192433 | JGI IMG/M metagenome (GOLD analysis project Ga0265797, IMG submission 192433) | Plant litter microbial communities from East Loma Ridge, Irvine, California - P2 T30 | ecosystem: Environmental > Terrestrial > Plant litter > Unclassified | place: USA: California... | reverse complement strand
GGCACGATCCGTGAAGGCGCTAGGAGGGCGACGGCACGCAATTGCTGTTGCCATACTACTGCACATGCTAAAACTAAACGCGCTCCGAGAACCGAAGAGGGCTACCGTCCGGGGGTGGGCGTTTTTCTGGTCTCTTTTTTTGCAATAGACGAAGTGGACATGGAGGGTGCAATCCGGGTAGGCGAGCATCGCTTGCGCCATCAGGGTCAGGGACAGCCGGGGCGGACGCGAAGGAGCAGCAGGCTAGCAGCCGAGCGGCGCGGTCGTCTGATGTACAGTAGAAGTGAGATGGGCGAGACTGCAGTGCTGCTACTCGGTGACACAGGCTGGACGACAGGGCTTGGGAGCAGTCTTCAAGGGCTTGGATGCATCGTCCGCGGCGTCGGTCGCTGCCAGCCGCTGTGCAGGGTCTTTTCTGTTGACCAGGGTGGGTATGGTAATAGGTGAAGAGTAGTCAGTAGCAGGCTAAGGTAGTAGGTAATATCTCTAGCAGCGTCTTGGTGGTGGGCGAGGCAGCTGGCAGAAGAGGCGCAGAGAGAGGCTCAAGAGGCTAATCGCCCAGCATCTTCACACCCCCCAACCCAAGCATAAGCATATCGCAGGCTCGCCTACATCGCTGCTCCATGGCTCGCCCGCCTCGTCGTGCCTGCCGCATTTAAACCTGCAGTAGTCGCAGACGACATGCCTGGACCCTACCGGCAGCCACCGTGCGCCGACGGCAGCATTCATCAATCTTATATCTCGCCATGCTCAGTGGTGCCCGGCCTCAGACTACTCACCTAACAATCGTACCTCTTCCTCGTAGCCTCAATCGCTCAGAGATATATCTTGTTCGTCCCGCTCTGTCAAACTACACCCTCGCGCCACTCGATCGATCCACATTCGGACACAGGCCTTCCACCGCAGGACTACCACCATAGATCTACCATCCACCATGGCCTCTGCAGACGTCGAGAAACCCACAGAGCCTGCGCCTGCTCCTGCTGTGCCCGACTATCTCGCCTCGCCGAACGCTGTGTTTGGTGACGAAGGCGTGAAATGGCGCTATGGCCGAGCGCCCGACTACTCCAAGACCCGCAAAGTCTGGGAAGAAGGTAAGCATCCATCATCCATGACGCTGCTTACCCATGGGCCAGGTATCGTGTGGCAAACACATGGTCTTCTGTGTGACGTGCCACGCGTTCGAATTACCATGTGGCAACCGGATCACACGATCAGCAAGGGATGGTCGTTGGTGTAACGACAGGAGGTCATCTAAGCTGACCCCATCATGCAGGCAAGAAGATGAACCACGCCGCCGGTAGCTTGCCGCAGCTCGTGGAGAACCTCGTCAAGAACTGGGAGGTTGAGGCCTCGTTCAAGCCTCGTCTGGAGGACTGGCGTACCATCGACCACGCGAACTACACCTTCGCTATCAACGGAGGCCCACCGCAAACTGCTGAGCACATGCTCAAGGTCGGTACTTACAATGCCATCATTGCTCCCAACGAGTTCTACAGCCCGGAGAACTCGGACTTTGCTTCGAGTCACAAGACTTTCAAGCGCATGATGCCGACGTTTGCGTGGGAGGTTCTCGAGGTCTACAGCGGTCCGCCTACCGTTGCGTTCAAGTGGAGGCATTGGGGTACCATGAAGAACGACTATGTTGGATTCAACGAGTGAGTTGCAGTGCTGCCTCATAATCGAAGTACCCTTACTGACTTGCCGTAGCAAGGGAGAGAAAGTCACAGCCAAAGCCCACGGCGGCGTCATCGACATCCAAGGTGTCACTGTCGCCACCGTCGACGACAAAGTCCGTCTACAAGCCGTCGACACTTGGTTCGATCCTCTGGACATGTTCCGTCAGATCGCTCCTGGTGGCATTGTCAACAAGGAGATCATGAACCGTAAGGTCGACCCCACCGACGCCCTTGACACCGTCGTTCCGCAAAATGATGGCGTCAAGATCGCACAAGAGCACAACGACCCATCCTCAGAGCACGCAAAGGAGTCCGCACCAGAAGACATCCTCCCCAAGAAAATCTCAAACGGTACTGGCGAACCAGCAGACTCCTTCGTACCGCACCAAGGCGCCGACACCGAGAAAGCAGCCGAGAAGGTGACAAGTGATCCTTCAGGGCCCGCTCAAGAGATTGTCGCAAGTGCAGCCGACAACGGTGCTGACGCGGAGCTTTCAAAGCCTGCATCCAACTTTACCGAATCAACAGCCAACGGCGACTCAGCTATCAAAGACCCCGAGCAGACCATCAACCAAGTCGTCGAAACCCGCACCACAGGAACTCAAAACGGCAACGGCACCGACGAGTCCCGCGCCACTGGTACCTTCGACGCAGTCGACGAGCACCTCGAAAGCTCAGCAGAGAAAGTGCACCCTCACCCTCATGACATGGAGGAGACCGTCAAGCCTGTTGCTGGCGAAGCCGTTGCTGCGCCTGCGGACTCGACCGAGACGAGGATGACGCACGAGGAGATGTCGAGGTTGGGCAACGCGGGCGAGTGCCCTTTCTTGATGAACCGCGAGTAAGATAACTTGCCTGATTGTGTGGTTGTTTGCGTAGATGGCGTTTCTTTTTTTTTGGGAGGATGTCAAAAACTTAAAATGTTATTCTTCATCGCTGTGCTATCGTTTATTTTCACGAAACGCTAGAATATGATTCGGTGACGGGGCAATGAGCGAGCATCAACTTCTATCAGTTACGGAGAAGTACTACAAAAGCAAAGCAGGGCTCACGAAGTTACTGCGCAACGACGACCTACCACCGTTCCCTCTTACATGTGATCGTAAAGTTTAGGTTCCTTCACAGCGCTGCTGTCCGGATGTCTGGCTTGTTTGGTGCTTCGATCGGAGACATTCTCGGTCTCTTACTCTTTACCTGCCCTAATCCACTCATATGCTTATGTATCCTAGACTCGCATAATACTTGACACTCCGGGCGTATACCATCGGGGAACCGTTCCGACTGTCAATAGATACATCCTGTCGTGGCACCTGTCAACGATGCATGGTCGATTCGGGCTCATCGAGACACAGATCAGCCGTGTTTCGATGAGGTCGGTAGCCGTGATATCCGGCCAGGACGTAGGACTGTGCACCTGACTGCCAAATCTGTGTAACTTGCACTCTACTTCGACGGTCGTGTGGGTTCAAAGGGAGGGAACCAGCGGAAGCAATGTACAAACCTGGTTTGTGCGCCTCAACTGGCAGCACTGTTGCTTTTGCGGATACATACATGTGCATTCTTTTGTTGGTCCTCCTGTGTCACAGAAAGTTGCGATCATTTTTCTTGCCCGGTTGGTGTGACCTGGAAATGGTACGTAATCTATATTCTATCTTCAAAAACTGTGGCGTGGTGTTAGGCACTCATGTTTGGAGCTTCCCTTTACCGCATATCTGGGGAATTGTCATGACGAAGTGCTCGATTATCGAAGTCGTCCAAAAAATGGTAAGAATCCGTAGAAGCATGTCTCGATATTCAGAGTCAAGTCGCTATACCGTGAATTAAAGGTTGTTGTCTCCGTTGTCTTGGCACTCCGACGATGATGATGCTCCACCACAAACGTTCACGTCACCACATTGACCGGACTTAACCAGAGTCACGCACGATACAGCACTTTACCTCTTGACACCACAATCACCGTTGTGTTTGTCGTAGGCTATTAATGAGCATTCTCCGTCGCCTAAACCATCTAAACAGCACATTGGCCAGAGCAACCCGCTCCGCCAGCACCCTCACAATGCCCCAAGCACCCAAGATCAACCGCGTCAGCCCGCTCAGTGCTGATGAGGCCAAATGGACCGAGTTGAGGAAGATTGAGGTAAATCCAAAGCGGTTCATCTCTGATTGTACGAATTCTTACTGACATGGATTCTAAACAGTGGTCCGACCAGGTAAAAACAACAATTGCCACAAGAAGTCAAAACGACATTCCACTCACATTTCCAACCCCCGTTTGTAGGACGGCAAGCAACGCATCTGGGAAGCCGCCGCGCGCAAGACCCGCAAGTCCACGGGCGTCGACGCCGTCGCCATCGTGCCAATTCTCAAGCACCCGAGCAAACCCGTCAGCACCATGATCATCGTGCAGTACCGCCCGCCGGTCGAAGCCTTCTGTGTCGAATTCCCGGCCGGCCTGATCGACGAGGGCGAGTCTCCGGAGCAGGCGGCTGTGCGAGAGCTTAGGGAGGAAACTGGGTATTCTGGCAAGGTGTGTTGAGTCCTTTCTGTCTTTCTTTCTTTCCTTCCTTTTCTTTGCTTGTTTGTTATTGTGAAAGACGTGCCAGCTAACGTGGGACTCGGTAGGTGAGCGGCATCAGCCCTACTCTGAGCAGCCAGCCTGGCATGACCAGCGCTAACATGGTGGTACGTTCGTTCTATTCTAGGTCGTCGATTGCAGCCCGACTATCGTCAGCGATCCCGGGTTGACCAACGCCAACATGCAGGTATGCATTGAGAACTATGGCGTATCACGTGAGCAGAAGAAACAAGGGCAGCTAATCCCGACATTTTGCAGATGGTCACCGTGGAAGTCGAGCTCAAGGAAGGCGACGAGGAGCCCGAGCAGCACCTCGACGACGGCGAACACATTGAGCGAGTCGTGGTTCCCATCAGCGAGCTGTACGAGAAGTTGCAAGGTAAGCTGGAGCCCGTTTCTCTCCTAATATAATAGCAAGAGATGGTAACGTCCCCATTTAGCGATGTCCAAGGAGTCCGGCAAGATTGTGGATGCCAGGTAAGTGTTTCTTCCCTACAATTTTTCGACAGCATGGCATAAACCGACTAATGCATGAATAGGCTCTTTCATTGGGCACTTGGTCTCCACTGGAGCCAACGTCTGCTCTAAAGCTGACTGCGATTCCTGCAGACTACGCAGCCAAGGGCTTCACCAACGACCAATATGTCACGTTTCTAGCCTGGGGTTGGAAATGGGGAGGTGGAGCAATCGGTGCTGAGAATTGAAACTTGCCACTGCACTTCTCACTGGTAGTTGCTACAAGACACTGAGGTGAAAGAAGAGTCTGATGCGAATGATGAAGTCGAACGAAGTACGTAAAAATAAATGAATACAACCCGTCAACACGATGAGAAGCACCAACACGACAGTTACAAATATTGCAAGAAGAGCCAGTATCGAAATCTGTCGGTAGATATTTGTACATTTGCTGTCGATGATATTCTTGACACCCGTACACGTCCACGCGGATTCCGTCCGCGGGATCTAATGTTACATTTAAGGTCTCCTGACCACTGGCCTGGCCATCTGGACGTATTCCCCCTGTGGTCGCTCTCGTCGCTAGCTTGCACGAGCTATTTCATCGGTGTCTGGCTAGATGGACGTCTCCAGGCTGGCCGGATCGTCTGTGACTCTTGGGGTATACAGGCCGCGCCACAGCCATACCAAACTCCTCTGTGGCGCGGCGCGGCATTTCATGTTCCTTCTCTTCTCTGCTCCTCACTTCCCACTCTACGCAGCATTCGGGTCCTGAGGGCTAGTAGTTCCAGCGACCGAGCCGCTGGTGGCACCCTCAGCGGTGTCTGCTGGAGGCAGCTGTCCCTGTTGTCTCTGTTTCCGCACAGCATCTGTCACACCCTTGCCGGTCCTAGGTGCTTGTGTAGGGAAGCGGACAGCCTTGAGCGCGTTCTCGGTCTGCTCGCCTGAAGGGAGGTATTTGGGTTCCAGAAGTCCGATCTAAAGCGTTATCCGTCAGCATTTCTGTTTCTCCTTGCACCAAACTAGACCAGAATCCAACCTACCATAGACAATAACCTCCACACGGTGTCGCTCGGTTGTGCGCCCACGCCTAGCCAGTACTTCGCCCTGCTCACATCGAGCTTGACGTCTTTCTGCTGTCTCTGGCCGGGCTCTGCGCCGACGGGTGTTTGTGGGATAGGGTTGTATGTGCCGAGGACTTCGAGGGGTTTGGAGTCACGCGCGGTGCTAGAGTCGCATTAGCGATTGTTCCACGGGTCGAGAAGAGGCTCTGGTTGTCGCATACCGGGCATGTGCGAGGACGATGTTGTAGCGAGGGCGGTGCTTGTGGCTGCCACCGGGCGTGGCAGGGCGGGCGAGACGGAGTTTGAGGACCATGTTGGCGGGTATGTGGGTGTGATTGGAGTATGGTATTCGTATGCTATGCAACGGGCAATTGCTATCTCCAAGTCGCTGGCCGACTCCTACAATTTGCGGCAGCCGGAGGTTTGTCGAGAGAGAGATTCAGGGTTAGGGTCTGGAAGCTGCGACCGCGTTATTACGCGCGACTTTGGGGAAGTGAGGGAGCCTTGGAGCTTTAGAAACACCGCTGGAACTTGAAGATACAGAGTGTACCTTAGCTGTACACAAACACTACAACCATACCCACAATAATGGCAACAACCCTCCCACGGCCTACTTCTGGCCAGTTTGGCACGCCTAGTAAACGCAACCACGACCGACCAGCGAAACGCAAGGAAAAGCGAACCGACATCTGGACCTCCCTACTCCGCCAAACAAGACAAGCACAAGCCCGCAACCGCAACAATGCTATCGCACATCGCCAGATCGTAGTATGTGGTGGCTCAGCAGAAGATCAAAGACAATTCCTATCGTCCATCTCACGGCCTCCTCCGCCTCCGCCTCCAAGCAGGAACCGTGATCAACGCGATCAGAAGCCAAAGGGTCAACTCAATCTCTCAAATCGATACGCCTACGGATATGGTCACATGTCGTTGTACTCGTCGCCTCAAGTCGGCACTGGTGGTGCGGGCTTCGGGCAGGAAGCAGAGGAGGCGGCAAAGCTCGAGGCGCATACTGTTGCAGAGCCGGAGGCCGCATACGAGTTTGTGCTGAGGCGATTGCTGGCACCCAAGACGGAGGAGGCGCTCGAAGAGCAGGGCGATGACGACGAGGATATGCTCGGCGAGGAGGAGGAAAAACAAGAAGGACGTCGGCCAGCAGTTGCAATCCTGCTTTCGTGGAGAGAACCCTGGACGTTCCTCGCCAAGCTGAGAGCATGGTTACAATTGCTAGCAAAAGCCGTGGAGCCGGATGCTAGGCCAGAGGAAGACATTATGGAGATTCTGAAGGAGTCGAAGCTCAGTATCAATGTCGTGGTCCAGCACGTCGAAGCACAGCAGGATCTGGAGCGAGACGGCTGGCAAGAAGAGACATTTGACTTTGTCGCTCAGGTGCTCAGAACATCGATACTGCCTTTGCACCCACTCACGGCTCTGCTGTTCACTTCAAGTGCGGCTCCTCCACAACAACCCGGCTCTACTCTCACAGAAGCTCAGAAGACCGTGTATCAATCACTTGATCTCGATCTTGCAAGCATTGGTCCGAAGGCTACCGTAGGCGGCGCACCAGCAAAAGCCGAAGACTTGCTACCTAAGCATAACGTCGTCGATCGAATGAACATTGTTGTTCCACAAGGATGGGATAGCGCTGGCAAGATCAGACTGCTCTCAGAAAACTTCTCCCCAGAGGAAGTACTCGCAGCATGGCAACAAGACCTTGCACACCCCGTGATCATATTCCAATTCGCAACAACACAAGAAAACACCGAAGAGCTACCATCTGACCCCGCCCAAGCGGCCGGAGGCGCCAGAGTGACCGAAGAAACAGAAGTCTACGCATCCGCCGTCTCGCCGATTGAAGGCGAAAACGACATTCCACAACCCGACTCCTCGGACTCGCTATCAGCAATCCGCACCTTCGAAGCCCAAATCCAGGATCCAAACGCCCACAAACGACCGAAACCACCCACAATCACGGTCACCACGCGCAGCGACCAAGACTTTCTAAAAGAAATGCGCAAAGAGCTCGACAACCTTGTCGCCCGCGACCGCGAGCGCGGCGAACCCATGCAAGGCAGAAGCGGGACTTCCGTGATTCGAGGAGGCGCCGGCATGCCTTCTGGCGAGTCGACCGGCGCGCTCAACGATCTCGGCGACGTCAGCTTCAACGTTGGCGGTGTCAGCTACAACACTGTTTCTGCCGAGGCGGCCATTGAGAGGCTCAAGCGTCCTGGCACTTCTCAGCAGGCTACGGATGGCGCAGCGTCGAGTTCGCCGAGAGCCAGCACGCCGAGACAGCCTAGGAGAGACGATAGTGAGAGGCAGGTTGCCACGCCGACGAGCAACAAGAGTGACTTCCCGAGCGAGGACCTCGAGAAGTACTTTGCTAGTTTGGCGAAGAAGGCGGGTGGTGGAGATGCTAGCAGGTCTGCTACACCTAGTCGGCAATAAACCTAGCTGCTCGCAGAGGGTCGGCTGGGTTGAGTAGTTCTTCTGTAGGAGGTGACATGGAGAATGATAATAACAGCTATACGAACCTGCCTTGTATGCCTCATTGTGCATCCCTTTCCAAACAGTCACTTCATGTAGGAAAAAGAAAAGACAACTGCATACAGGACTAGTTGTACAGAAGTCCAAGGATATATACACGATACAAAATGCAACAGCCTCAAAAGACCCTCACCAAGAATCCCCCTGCACCTGCTCCCGCCACCTCCTAGGATCCGTAAAACTCCACTTCCGCCTCACCGTCGGTGGCGGCTTAGACTTATGCTTCTCCTCCTCACTACTAACAGCCCAAACCGTCTCCTCAAACGCAATCATCGCACAAGCACACCCGCACCCACTCGGACACTCCATCTCCTCCTCCCCACCACCTCCCCAGCCGTCCACAAACCCTTTCAAGCACGAAAGATGCGTGGTGTGCAGACACAATGAGCACAGCTGCTGCACGCCCTGGATCTTGCAGTAGCAGATGCTGCAGGTGGCTTTGGCGGTTGTGGTTTTTGCTGTGATGCCGGTGTGTTTGTTGCGGTGGGTAGCTGTAGTGTCGGCGGGGCCGCTGCTGCTGCTGCTGGTGATGCTGGAGTTGGCGGCGATGTTGTCGAGCTCGGCGGCGCGGACTTGCAGGCCCATGCGGCGGAGCTGCTCGGCGTAGTGCCTGGTCCAGACGCGGGCTTTGGCTGCGAGGGCAGCGGAGAGCAGTGGGTATTGAGATTGTTGTTGGTGGGGGTGGTTTTGCAGCTGGGATTCCTTCGATGGCAGGAAAGCGCTGCTGTTCTTCAGAGTGATCATCACTGGTCCGCCATATCGCTTGGGCGTGTGAGGGAGGCTGGTGTCTTCGATGGTGCGGTCACTATCGTAGCCATCGTCGTCCGGGGCGAGATGTGCGCTGGAGCGGTTGCCAAAATCGACTCCGGATGCGAAGGAGACGGATTTGCTCCAGCTGCCAACTACAGGGAGACTAGATGATAACTCGTTGTTCGGGCTGGTGCCGAATCTTCGCGCAGGAGGGGATGTGCCGTAGGAGGAGATCTTGTCAGTAATACTTTGTGCGTAGAACTTCGCTGCCGCGCCGAAGCTGCTGCGATGGTGTTCTGGACTCGCAGAACCAGAGGCTGAGAGGCGAGAGCCTTGACGAGAGAGTTTTGGGAATGGGAACGGTGGTGTGCTCGAGAGCGAATCAACGTATGGAGTTGTTGGTTGCGATGGATCGCGAGATGAGACGTGTGAGCTTCTAGGTGGCTTGGCTGGGGAGTGAGTTAGGAAGCTCCCTTCTCTTGACGAATCAACAACATGTTGCAGCATTGGAGTTCGGAGAATAGAAGGATGGGAGTTGTGGCTAGCACCGTCGGCGAAATAGTCGGAGACGGGCAGCGAAGATCGCGAATCAGACAGCACGATTTGTGACTTGGACACGCGAGGTGCTGACTGCGCTGATGACAACAGTACAGCGGACAAACATGCTAGCATCTGGACATCTGCTCGCAGCTCTGTCCATGTAAAGATCTGGCTTACTAGCCATGATGCTCCCGCTTTCGACTGAGACGACATATGCAACACACTCATAGCACTTGACTGTCTCCTCGTACTTGGTCTCAAGCCACTGTTGCTGCGTACCAAGCGACTAGCGCGCCTCGCTACTGTGGCAATGTCCGCATCAGCGGCAGTCAATAGGTCCTCGGGCAAACGATCTTGCAATAGTAGACCCAAGAGGCACCACACGTTGGCCAAGTCGTCCAACCCAGCGGCTCTAGCAACGTCCGCATTCTCCAGCGAGACTCGTCCAGCAGCCTCTTCGGAATCGCATGACAACTTGTAGCTGTGTGCGAGATGTGGTCGGAAATGGATTATCTCGTTCACATCTCGAATACTGACAAGGACGGGCTGTTCGCCAGCTGCAAGACGTGGCAAAGGTTGCATATTTTCAAGTCTTTCTTCCCACGACTGCTCGCCATGAGATGAGAAGGAGAAAGGCTCCATCTTTGTTGAATCGTCCGATGCAGTATCGCTTTGTGTGCTCATGCTCTCAGAGTCAGAGTCTTCGTAGTCCCGGGCTTCGACAGACAAATTTCCGAACAAGGGGAACAATCGTGACGCTTTCGTGGATCGCTCTTCTGGCTGGCTAGAAGAGAATCCGTCGATCTCCATTGATCTGACTCGCGCTTTGGGCGGAAAATAGGTGATGAGCTGACCATTGGGCGAGAAGAATGCTCCACATGATTTGGGCAGAGGAACATTTGCTCCTCCTGGCATCATCAAAGTGCCACTACCTTTTAAAGCGTCGCCGTCGAATGTCTCGTCATCTGAGTCGCTGTCGTTCATTGCAGTCGAAGGCAGAGATCCGAAAGACTCGCTCTCGGGAGGCGGCAAAACTATGTCGTCGCTCAGCGCAGGGATGGTCGACGGAGACGGCCTCTGCGATGGTATTGTCGGGGATAAGAAAGGCATAGGCGACTCTTCGTCATTCAGTTTCGGGAGCTCAAGACTGGAAGCCATGGCCTGTCGCGGTGAGACCGCAGAGTGCGTCTTGATGTTCTTTTGTTCCGAGGGGCCTACTGCTGGGCGACTAGGGGGCATCAATCGCATGTCGGTGTAGTTTGGTCGCGAATGTCTGTCACTCTTGTGTGCCCTTGGACTTGCAGATACTGGGACTGGGCGCATCTTTGACGGCGATTTCGTTGCTTTCGCTGCTTGCTCAGTATCCGGCTGATCTGCATTCTTTCCGCCAGTAACACAGGGTAGGATCTCGCCAAGCTGTTCGCGAGCCGCTGATGGTATTGGGATTCTCTCCATACCTTGGAATCCAGCAGCAATAATTACAACAGTGCTCTCCTCTGTCACAATGGCCACGTGCTCGATACGACTCATGAGCTGCTTGTCCCAAATGGGTTCATCATTCTCGGCGGACTGCAAATCTCTGTACAATCGTATGTGTCGCCCATGGCGGGCCAACATCAAGATCGCGGTATCTCCAATAGCGTGTACCTGAGATGCAGGCACAAAGTCACCTCGCCTTAGCGGAGCTATATTGTACGACTGCAGGTCCTCCAAGTCTCCGAACAGATCATGATCTTGGCATTCGTCTGACTCTCGCGATGCAGACTTGATGTTGTTGGTACTCCATTCTTCGTAATACCCATCCAGAGCCACAGTGATGAGATCATTGCCAAGATTTGGTCGCCAGAGTATGCGGTCTGCCTGGTGCTCGAGGTCGCATCTTCGAGTAGAGTTATCACAAGGATTCTCATTGTTCCAGATACTCATGGTCTGGCCACAACAAGCTGCCAACCTAGACTGGTCTTCTAGGCTCCATGCCAGGAAGTGGCACTGCGCGGTTCCGGCTGACCATACATGTTTTGGTTTGGTAAGATGACCCAAGTCCCACACACTGATATGGCCGTCTATGTGGCCGAGGGCCAGTAGGTTGGTTTCGTGGTTGGACCATGCCAAAGAGGTCACAGACCTTTCGCTGGCGTGGACGGTATATCTCAGTGTATCATCCTTGACATCCCAAATGGACGTCCGACCCCCGTTGGAGATGGCCAGCAGATTCGTCCGCAGTGGCGACAAGGCCAAGATGGGAGGGAGTCCGAAAGGGTGCGGCCGTAAGGTACCGCATCGCTTCTCGTAGTTGCCAGCATCGAGCTTGCCCACGTATATCACACCTGACTTAGCGAAGGCGACGTAATCCCGGTTTGACGTGAAAGACGCGCCAGTGGAAGAGGACGCGTCCACGCGCCAGTCCTGCGTTCTACCCATCTACCATCCCATCAACAAAGAAGTGCTCCTGGACTGGTGTCGCATAGCCGCTGGCAATGGGTCCTTGCGATGGATTAGGCCGAGAGAGTGATGGGTGCGAGGAGCGTCGGCTAGAACAGGACTCAGATCCGCTAAAACAGAGACTCGGCCAGGAATGACTGCAGTTAATTGATCACAAATCCCGCGTTCCAAGACTGTGTTGTTATTACTAGATTTGGAGGTATATTTGGTATGCCAACAGCATATTACCAATGGCGTAATTGTTTCGTGTTAATTAGATGATAACATTGGAGTTACATGTATTTTGTACTCAGTGAGAGGAGAAAGCTCGACTTGACTTAAGGGTTCGGTATTCGAAACATTAGGGTTTGGGGTATGTGATTGCACATGCTTTGAGCTACCACGAGAAATACATGTAACTTACATGTATGCGAATAATCTTGTTGCCTACATGTATTTAATAGCCATTCAGGTAGCAGACAGTACTTTATCGTGCTGCCTACAGTTTGACTGGGTCTATGGGGTGCTTTATGGCTGGATTGATCTAAAAACTGGCAATACGTTCAATGTTCTCAACTTCGTTTGCACGACTGACGGCATGAAGAGGCATATGCTTGTCCTGGAAAATTGGCTTCCTTTCCAGGCTACAGCAAATATTCCGTTTGATCATTTAATAATTTTGTACTCATGTACAACGCGATCAGCGAGATAATGCATGCGACCTCGTTAGCTGCATCGAATTTAGCGCCACTGAGCTCATTCTAGGCAGTAGCATTGTCACCTTATCTACAAGACAATATCTCCGGACGCTCTAACGTGAATACACTTTGTATTCCAAAAACCATATCCACTCCACACTATCCAATCAAAAGCAAACATGTCATCCGCAGAGTGGGACACCAAAGAACAGATCCGTACCCACCAGCTCGCAACGTCGATCATCAACCGCCGCGACGCAGATGGCAACAACTACGTCTTCGACACCCCAAACCTCGAAACACTGCGACGCTTCTGCTTGGACCCGACGCCTTCGACTCGCAAGCAGATCATGCAAGAGGAAGGATGGGTAGAGTCGGAAGAGCATGACCAGGGAGCTGGCGCGGCGGCGAAAGGCAGTCTGGTCGGCTACGCAATTGTGAAGCATGGGACGGACGATCCGGTGTTCGACGAGAGAGATCTGGAAATGTTGAAGCAGTGGTATGTGGATGGCATGCCTACTGGAGAAGACGTGACCCGCTAGAGGGCGGCTGGGAGACTGGAAAGCGTATCGACTTTGAGATCTGTGGTGGTTGCTGTTGGATGGTATGATGAGGGGAAGGGCTGCTTGACCTGGCATTGTTGTTACTTGATGATATGGATAGCCGCCGTCTGAGTCTAGTGTGACCTAGCAGCATCATTTTGGTGAAGCATAGAATGCCATCGTGCGCATCCTGACACACTAGGTGTTTGCAGGACCGGCGGCCACGCCGAATCTGGTATCTAGCGCCGTTATTAGATTCTTCTGTAGTTGCAGCTGCTCGCCTTGAATGCGGATGATCTCGTTCAGGGCAGAAAGTGTATCATCAGGCTTAGGAACTACACCTCTCTGTTGCGCGGCATTGATCTCTCTCTCCAAGTTGGTGACCACGTCTTCCAAACCACCCCTCGTCCCATCGCGCATGGTAGCGACTAACTTGAAGAGTATGGGTACATAGAAAAG
>Ga0265797_10008433_pt1 | contig 13732 bp, 9 predicted proteins | sample P2T30metagenome_FD_192433 | JGI IMG/M metagenome (GOLD analysis project Ga0265797, IMG submission 192433) | Plant litter microbial communities from East Loma Ridge, Irvine, California - P2 T30 | ecosystem: Environmental > Terrestrial > Plant litter > Unclassified | place: USA: California... | reverse complement strand
TAACGTCGGCTCGTCCAGCAGTGCAGCACAGCGCGAGTGCTTCATAGCACGAGATACCGGAGGCATTAGAGGGCAGGCCAAACACACAGCAACCATGATCAACCCCACATACCTTGCGCAGCGAACGCGCCAATGTACGGACACCACCTGGAAGCCACATTCGAGGCCATTGAACTGACATGCCTCGTGCTAGCCGCGAACTGGGAGGATGCATCAAGGCGTGTGCTCAGCTCATACCGGGACTGGCTGCGTGCGGTATGAATACCCTGATACTTACGAGGAGCGATTTAGAAAGAGCTGGAGGATGAGATGCGCCGATTAAGGAATACAGGAGAGCTGGACTGACGCGAGGCGCATAACTCCAGGCACCCGAGATCCAGACCATGTACACCCTGAACATGCCCGTCTCGACCATCCGCACCAAGATGAGGCAGGAGTTCGAGCGCCACCGCTACGTCTCAAAGCTCAAGACCGCCGACGTCCTCATCTACAAAAGCCATGCCGAATTCCAGGTACGCACGCATTGGAGACTCTCTACACATACGGCCAAAGCACATGACAATCTGACACGCGATGTCTCTACAGGAAACCCTCAACTTCTGGAAGCAGCTCTCACACGTCCTCAAGTACTTCCGCGCGGAAGAGGACCCCAAGGCGACACTACCCAAGACTTTCATTGCCGGCTTCCTCCAGGTACGTTCACAACCAAAGGCATACTTTCTGCTTGACGGCTGGGTTTCCAGTCTTTCTTTAATATGCTCCATACGCCATGCTAACAGAACCTTCCCCTTCCTGCAGGGCCGTAACTAAGAGCCGACATTATGTACATAGTAAACTCTGTAGCGGCGTGACAAACGGGAATTTCCTATACTTTTTCAAACAAACAAACACCCAATAAAGAATTCACAAATCATTCCCAACCCCTGTGAATCAGCTCGACTGCACGCCGTCAGGGTGCGAAGCGTTGAACTCGTCTCGTGAAGCGGTGAATTTGTCCATGACGACGTCGCAGAGGTCGGTGAGATCTTCGAGGCCTTTGCGAAGGACTTCGGATGCGCTGACGCCGTCTGGGATGTGTTAGAGTAGTGTTCTTCCTCGGCTGAGTTTCATGTGACGTGACTTACCCCATGTCTGAATACGCAAATGCAGAACAGCCTCTGAAGGGTGAGGGATAGAGTAACCGCAGAACTCGACATCAGGGCTGTGGCAACCTGTTAGCGTGGTTCTTCGTATGTGAACGTTGCCAGCCTCGAAGTATCTTACTTCTTCATGATCATGTAACGAAGGGCGTTTCCGAGTGTGTGATCCTCCCTCTCGAAGGCAAATGAAGCCGCAGTGTCCGATGAGCCAGGAAGCTGATTTCGTGTTAGTTTTCAGTATAGCCGATGCTCGTTATGGGTCGCGTACAAGTCTCAATCTCTGCTTCTCGGGCTTGACGGGCGCGTCGATCTCAGCGCCGGCAGCGGCATCGCCCATTTCGTGGTCTCCGTTTGCTGACATGTTTGCGGTGTGATGTTGTTGATCAAATTTTATCAGAATTGATTGGGCACTACTGCTAAACAGATTGATCTCGAAGTTTTGATATGGGCAAAGTCCCAGGCAAAGATTTAGGGTTTAGCGCGGCTGCAAGGGTCCCGCGTCTTTTGCTGCTTATCCAAAAAGTTGCCGACCTCGCCGACGTCAGATGTGAAGCCGAGAGCGGATCTCGAATACTTTTGTCCGTTGGCGACGTGAGTGAGTAAGCCATTCACACTTCTGAACACCACCATTGTACCACGCCATAAACACACAATTGAAAACATACAACAAACAGCTCAATCCCACCCACCATGTCTTCCGCCCCGCGCATCCGCTCCGCCATCCTCAACCGCGACACCAACGAGACCAAGATCCAGCTCGCCCTCAACCTCGACGGCGGCGACATCCCCGAGCTCGACAGCGTCAATGACTCCTCCCTCGAGCACGCCGCGCAAGCGTCCAAGTCGCAGACCATCAGCGTAGACACCGGCATTGGCTTCCTCGACCACATGCTGCACGCCCTGGCCAAGCACGGCGGCTGGAGCATGCGCCTGCGCACCCGCGGAGACCTACACATCGACGACCACCACACTGCTGAGGATACGTTCATTGCTCTTGGTCAGGTATGAAAAGCTCAGCCTCTCCTACAAACACAGCCTCACAGTCCACTAACCACTTAATCACAACAATCCAGGCCTTCAAATCCGCCCTCCACACCACCACCGGCCTCGCGCGCTTCGGCTCCGCCTACTGCCCCCTCGACGAAGCCCTCTCGCGCGCCGTAGTAGACCTCTCCAACCGCCCCTACTGCGTCAGCGACCTGGGCCTGCGCCGCGAGAAGATCGGCGACCTGAGCTGCGAGATGATCCCGCACTGCCTGTACAGCTTCGCGCAAGGCGCCGGCGTGACGATGCACGTGCACTGCCTGCACGGCGACAATGACCACCACCGCGCGGAGAGCGCGTTCAAGGCGCTGGCGGTTGCGTTGAGGATGGCGTGCACGCCTGTTGTTGGGCGTGAGGGAGAGGTGCCTAGCACTAAGGGTGTGTTGTTCTAGATGTAAAATCTAGGGACATTTCGGGTTATGACGATATAAGATGCAAAAGAAGATAAACGCCATGTATAATGAAGAGCATTTGAGAATAAATTCCAAAGGGAACAAAACAGTAAAGTTTGCTTTGAATCATGACTTTGAATAAAAACAACACAATGTTATTACACAACAATGTCGAAGGATACACCACCATCTAGCAACGAGAAATCGAAGCAGGTAACAAAGTTGCCGACAAGAAAACACAGCACACATCATTCTCTCCCACACTTGTGCTTTTGCTGCTTCCCCTCCACCATCTTATACTCGTACGACACAACAGCAAACGAACAAATACTAAACACCAATGCTAAACCCATAACGAATCTATTCCCTCTCCCAAAACGCCAAACCGGCCTCGGAAAACCTATTCGTCATCACTTTGCACCACGCTCGCAGTACCTTGTCGCGAAGCGCTCGGTCTGCCGTTCAGCTTCAGCTTGATACCCGATTTGGGCGGCTGCGGCGTGCCGACGCTGGACATGGGCCTGGTGGAAGCGCCGTCGGCAGTGGAAGATGCGTCGTCAAAGTCCTGCCATTCGGGGAAGTTGGTGGTCTCCTCGCGGAGTTTAGAGACAAGAGCTTCCTGTTATTTTGGTTAGTATTGTAACAAAGTAGTTCGCATGTTCAGACAGGGTAACATACCTCGATCACGTTGGCGTCGTTGTAGAGCACGCTGCCATCCTCGTTGTATTGCCTGCAGTTCGCGCACAGCAAACCGACGTCTTGCCTGAACTGCTTCAGGTTCATGTATTGCTTCTTGTTGATCTTTGTCTCGATCTGCTTCATACAAATCGGCTGCTTGATCAATTGGTAGTAGTCTGGGTAGTCATTCCTAGGCGGCAGCTCAACGAAGGGATCGATGATGCCACGAGGTGGGACATCGGGGTCGTTTGACTCCTCCTCGAGATCTTGCAATGAATCGTGCACGTTGTCGAGGATCTGTTGAAGGCTCTGGCGTTCTTCTGCAGAAAGCTTCTCGGTGACTTTGCCACGGCCTCGTTTCTTTGATGGCTGCTCGACAGGCGTGTCAAGAGAGGCATCGTCAGCCTTGCGCTTATCGCTCGATCGAGCAGGCTTGCGACCACGTTTCTTGGGCTGTGGTTCAGGAGACGCAGACTCGTTTCGTGACGCAGCGGGAGAATCGCCAAGATCAAAGTCTTCGCGCTGGTTATCGTCCTTCTTCCCGGCGCGTCTCGCAATTCGAGCCTGCTTGCGAGCCACGGCTGCTTCAATTGTGTCATCGTCCGCGTCCACAGCATCGAGCCATTGCTCCTCGGTGAGGCCGTCATCGTACTTGACCTTTGTGCGCTCACGAGCTCCACGACCAACGGGCTCCAGAACCTCCTCGACCACGGGCGCCTCCTCGTTCAGGTAGATATCGGGCAACTCGTCCTCTTGTAGAAGACGTGCAAGTTTCTTTCCAGGTCCGTAGGGCTCGTTCTTCAAGCGGTCGGCGTCCATCTGCTGGAAGAGCTTGAATTCGTCTTCATTGCGCATGATGATTGCGTTCAAATCTTCGTCGTCCATTTCTTCCTGTTGAAGGGATTCGGCGCTCTCCGCGGCTTCCAACATGATACGCAACATTTCGTCACGCTCTTCGTTTGTGGACTTGTTGTCGAACTTACCGGCCTGGATGACCTTGCCGTCCATATCAAGCTTGAACTGTGCACGTTCGAGAATCTTTTCTTCGACGGAGTTTGAGCTGATGAGTCGCAGAATTCGGACCTCGTTCTTCTGACCGATACGATGGGCACGATCTTGGGCTTGCAAATCCTGGTGAGGGTTCCAGTCGGAGTCGTAAATAATGACAGTGTCAGCAGTCTGCAAGTTGAGACCCAGACCACCAGCACGTGTGGAAAGCAAGAAGCAGAAGTAGGGCGAGTTGGGCGCGTTGAACTCTTTCAAGAGCTCCGAACGATCGTCTGCCTTGGTGGAACCGTCAAGGCGCATAAACTGGATGCCCTTGTAGCGCATGTAATCTTCCATAATGTCCATGATTGCAGTCATCTGGAAGAACATGAGGACACGATGGCCAGTGGCCTGGAACTTCGGAAGCACACGATCCAGCAGCTCGAATTTACCAGCAGTACGCCAAATAAGGTCGTTCACGCTTGAGCCAGGGCTCATCTGTGTCTCAACTTCTTCGAAGACGAAGGGATGGTTACACAACTTACGCAGTTGCATAAGCATGTTGCTCAGACCACGCATACCGGTCTTCTTGCCACTAGAGTCGTTGACCAGGATTCTGTTGTGGGTACCGAGCTGTTTGTACAACTTAGCTTGCAGAGCAGAGAAGTTACACTTGATGACACGCTCCTGCTTGTCGGGAAGATCCTTTTCGACGTCCTTCTTCAGACGACGCAACATGAATGGGCGAAGCACGGTGTGGAGACGACGAATGACGAGAAGTTGTTCTTCTTCTGACAGCTCCATCTTGTCCTGGCCACCGGTATTGGCGAAAGGAGTGTTGAACCATTCATCGAAAGACGTAACGGATTTGAATATGGTGGGCAGGACGAAGTTGAGCAAAGCCCACAGTTCGGGCAAACTGTTCTGCAGAGGCGTACCGGTCAAAATGAGACGGAAGCGAGTGTGGTAGTATTGCGTGATGGTGCTGCTCAACTTCGAGTTGGCGTTCTTCATACGGTGACCTTCGTCGACGATCATGTGTAGCCACTTGACCTTGCTCAGAATAGGACGGTCCTTGATGACGAATTCGTAGGTGGTGAGGAGAACCTGGAATTGTCCGTAACGAATTTGCTGCGCATGGTTCTTACGCTGGTTGGGAGGTCCCTTGTACACAATGCGTGACACGGATGGTGCCCATTTCTCGAATTCATTGTTCCAGTTAGTCAGTGTACTGAGGGGAACAATGACGAGGTAGGGTCCGGGCTGCTGCTTCTTCTCGATAAGGTACGTGATGAGCGAAATTGTTTGAATGGTCTTTCCGAGACCCATCTCGTCTGCAAGGATACCGTTCAGGTTGTTGTTGAAGAGTGAGATCATCCATTGAAGACCCTTGAGCTGGTAATCCTTGAGAGTACCACCAACCAAAATCGGAGCCTGTGCTGTGACTTTCTCTTTGATGCGATGGGCGACTTCGTAGTAGTCGACCTTTTTCCTGGTCTCGTCGTCACTGTCGACTTCCTCCTCGGGCTCACTCTCCTGCTCAAGCTCGTATCCCGAGTGTAGGTGGCTGCGTTGCTGTGCTTTGACGGATGCTGCAAGTTGACTCAAGAATCCATCGGTTTGCTTGAGCAGGTGAGAAATACGGCTGTCCTTGGCTTGTCCGAGAAGTCTGAGGTATGTCTCCTCGTCGTTGGCCTTCAAAGCCTGGAGACGCTGCTTGGCGGTACGCTCGATGCGCTTCTGTTCTTCCTTCTCGATATTGGCGTGGGTCATCATCATTGTGCGTCCCAGCTTGCGTTGACGCTCTCTCGCTTCCGCTCCAGATTTCCTGATGTCTTCCGAGTGCTGCTCCAGAGAGCGCAAGAAGTCGTTGTGCTTCTTCTTCTCCTTGTTCTCGGCTGCATCACGCTGTTGCTTCTCGAGCTTCTCGGTGATGCGAGCTTCGCGCAGCGATTGCTTCTTGACACGACGGTACATCCCTCTGTTTGCGGTCATGGCCAAGTTGTCGGACTGCATCATCTCCTTGCTGATGCTAGCGCGCATTTGCCGTTGCTTCTGAAGAAGACATAGTGACTTGTATTCGATGAGGGCCTTGAGCTTGAGGTTGGCGTTGTCTACTGGCGCATCTGACTTGCTGGTATCCCATGCGCCAATGTTCGCAGACAGCTTACCGAGCTCCTGTCTACGCGCCATGACACGGTTGTAGACAATGTTCTCGCGCTCCTCGCGCACACGCTCTGGGTCTAAGCCCATTGGCATGATGCTGGGGATCATGGCTCTGGAAGACCTGTGGAGGTGATCTGTGTAGCTTATGCGCTTCTGCATCAAGGCGTAAGGGTCTGTGAATGATTCGAAGCGGTGCTTCGGCTTGCCATCCGGTCCAGCCTCAGAAGCCGCATTTGCGGACTCGGATGTTTTGACAGCATCGTCGAGCAATTGGCCGGCAGCAGCAACAGCATCTGCAGTATTGGCAGGTTGCTGTGCTTGTCTCGACGGGAAGATACGGTCCTGGATGACCTGTGGGATCGGCATGTTCTTCTGAAGCGCTGCGAATGCCTTCATCTGGTAGCGCAGCTTCTCCACCTGGTCTCTCGACATGGACGCATCAGCTGTGCTGTCTGCCTGCGCTGGTCCTGACTGCTGAATAGGCTGGTTTGTTGCCATTGGGGTGCCGACCGCTCCAGGTGTCGAGGTCTGAGGCGGCTGGCTCTGGTTGTCGGCTATAGGTGGTTGCACCATACCAGCGCCATTCATCTGTGATTGTGGACCCGCGCCATTCTGCTGGAGCGCGGCCTGCTGTTGTTGCTGCTGCTGCTTAAGCTGCTGCTGTCTGTAGGCCTGTTGACGCTTGAGCACCTCGGTCTTGCGCTGGATGTTCTCGAGAATGTTGCGCGCCTTGATAAGCTCGGGGTCGTTCTCGGGCACACCATCCGCCTTCATCTGCTGGTATTTCTGCGATCAATTCGTCAGTATGCATCCTACAATGGCAATGCGCCTGGTCTCCGCAATGGGATATACCTTGAACAACTGCTGGACATGCTCCTTGGTCATGCCCGGAGGCAACAGACTTTGCTGTCCCATTGCATTTCCGCTGTTGCCTTGCTGCGGCATGCCTTGATTAGGCTGTACGGCGGCCATGTTGTCCTCCTATTTTCTTCCACGAAACACTCTTGATCTATCCTCTTCGCGCCAAACTCGAATGATATCGCGCGAATAGCCCAATTGATACTGTCGCGCGCGCGTCTACTCGGCCGGCACGGCGGTCATCCGGGGTGGGCGCACAGTGAAGGGCTAGCAGAGACACCGAGGGTGGTGGAAGGCCTCCTGTCGCGGCCGACAAAGCCAAGCGCGCAAAGTGCTGGCTGGCTGGCTGGCTGGCTGGCGGGTGGTGGTGGAAGCGCGAAGGGCGTGGTGGTCACGGGGGTGTCTGGCGTTCGGCGCTCAGGCAGGCGGACGGCGCAGAAGGCGCGCGGGCAATAGGGAGGGCGGTGGTTTGCTCGGGTGCGGCGTGGGTAAATGTTTCGCGATGGCCGACGCGATACTGACGCGTTGCTGGTTGGTGTAGAGTTGGTGGGGTTCGGGTTTGTCACTCTCGCTGGGCTGTGAGCTGGGTGCCGTGGCCGGTGTGAGAGGCGCGCTGGGCTGGGAAAGAGCCATTCTCTCCATCACGGGCACGTGCGCGGGAATCGCCGCCGCTGGGTCAAGCCGATTGGCTGTCGCTGACATCCCACGTGACATGTGCTGTACTTCACTTTCGGCAGCTGCTCCTGTTTCCTATTATTTATGTTCTTCTTGACATCTTCAACAGCCTGGCAAATCTGAATCGTGAATATGCCTACGCTTGCTAACGCCTACGACGATGATCATGGAGCAGCCTTCTTGCCTCCACGCAAAAACCATACCATGGAAATCTTCTGAAGTGGAATGATTTTATGCATGAGACTCCGTGCCATGGTTCTTCTGTTATTCTTCCTGCTGAGCCACAAGCTAGTATGAAGAAGCATAGATATTTAATATGGTAAGTTGACATTGAGACCCGCTCAGTCGAAGCGTGTATCTCGGCAGCTAGTAAGCCGGCCTTACCATGCATAGACATCAGAAGGCTGGCCATTTCACCGAGATACATATTCCTGAAGCACGTCAAGCGACTGCAGATCCTTGCTCAGGTCTCAAACAACTTTCACTTATCGCCAATAAGCTGTCAAGGATATTTGTGATGTGCAAGACTCACACTCAGCAAACGCGTTGATGCCGGCGTCACAGCTGCTGGAGTCATTGTCCAGCGAGATCTTGTGTGTCGCCATTCAACATCCTCTATGTTCTACAATACATTCTCATGTATCCCTCAACGAACTTTCAGCGCGAGATCAAACCATACAGCAATGATTCCAATGACGGACATACCCCTCGATGAACGACGTCGAAAACCCAGCGCAAAAGTCCACCATCTCACCCACCTCGTCAACGCCATCACGACCCAGCTCTCAGCATGCCTATCACTCAACAGCCTCTTAAACCAATGCCTGAGCCACATCAACACCTCCAGTGACATAGGCGCTCGAGCTGAAGATTACCACACCTCCCTCAACCTCTCCCGGAAATCTCTCGAAACATTCGCCCACCACATCACGATACAACTGAGTATCTCGCCGGGGTCCGACTCTACCTTCGAACCAGGTGTGGAAAGTCACTCTTTAAAACAAGGCGGTTATGATTCCGTGAAGGCTGCGGCTCGGGAGTGCGTGAAGATACCGGCTTTGCTGCAGAGCATCCAGGATCATCAGGAGGGGCTTGATGATATGCACGAAGGCCAGCAGTGGCAAGGGTGGCCTAAGTGCAATGCTCTGGATGATCTAGGGGATTTGAACGAGGTTTTGTTGGCTTTACGTGACTCTGGTGGCAATAGCGATGTGGGCTGGGGTGTTGCTTGGAAGCTGCTTGTCGACGCTGGTATATGATAACGGGTGGAAGCTGGTCCTACCTTTCGGGCCCAGAATGTAGTGAGGCGTATCATTTTCTCTTTGGCGCTCACGGTCTTCCTAATACGTGCACGCACTCACCATCGTTGGGCAACATACAGGAGCCAATCATTACACTTTCGTTCTATGTCATCGTCTTATGGAGAAAGTACATTAATTATGTCTACAGACTACGGATACGTAGCTATCAACTAAGTAATCCTCCTCCGCTTTACATCTCCCCAATTACATCTTCGATATCCCATCATATAACACACACCTTCTGTCCTTCAAAGTCCGCCTCCCCTTCCAACTCCTTCTTTGTGTCGCCATTAATCATCTCCTCGCTTCTTATTGTCTGAAAGCCGAGGCATGATCGTGCAAATGCCTCCACGCACCTTCCCTGAAAGTATCCGGAGTCAAACTCGTGTTACTCGCAGTAATATTAAGCAGCTCCGGAGCTCCAGTGCAATTATTCCACTGCGGCCACTCAATTTGCCCATGTTGCGCGCCCAGGGCATTCGGGCAAAGATGGCTGACGAAGGAAATGTAGTACTTTTGCACCGCTTGGGACGGGAAGCTCGACTCGTTCTGTGCGCCGAAAGCGACAAGGGCATCGCTGGAGTGGAAAAACTCGGTTCGACGATATTCCAGCTCGATTGGAGTAAATCGTCGCGTTTCGGAGCTTTCAACACCAGACTGTCTGCAACTAAACCCATCTTATCACGACAAGAGCACCTTGTGCAAAATCTGGGCGGCTGCTGTAATTTGCGAGTATGATTCTCGAAGTATGCTTTAGGCAGAGGTGGCATATGCGACAGCATGATGCTCGCAATATAAGACCTCAAACCTCTTGCACAATCACTCTGGGCGAGAGGGGCCGGAGTTCTGCGGACACGAATGAGTATAGTGAGGTTACGTGAGCTCAGCTAAGCAATGCGCAACCTTGGCCAGGCTCAAGACGTCCTTCTGATCAAAATCAAGAAAGACGAACCTCACGCACTCAATGGCACCGCTCAAATCCGGCCGCTCGAACAGCGGAAAGGCATACGCATTCGGCTCCAGACTGCCAATGTTCTGCAATCACGTCGTCTCAAAAAATTGCATCATGGCGAGCGAGCTCGTTGCGTGCGGCTTTGATGACTGTCTGCTCCGTAAATGTCGTCTCAACCGATGCTTATCGTCTGAGTCGCCTGTAGGTACGAATCTCAAGTCATTGGCAAAGCCAACATCACAGCGGGACCGTTCTACGCCCCATGCAATTAAAGCCTGCCGATATTTCTTCGTCTGCAACTTCTGGAGTCGACGGCTGCCGGGGTCCTGATCGTATGCCTCACAGAACATGTCAGCCGGCACATTGAGCTTCGAATCCAGTATTTGTTGTAGCATCTGGCCATCCAAACGCCTGAAAAGATAAGTCAATCCATATCCCAGTCCTCGCAATGGTGTATGTTTCAAGGAGGAGTCTCGGCACCAATCAAGGAGCGTCTGTAGTGCCACATTGTGTTCGAGATAGCAAGCACATCGGAGCGCTGTGTCCATGTACTCCTCGCAGTTGCTCACTTGCGACTTTTCGTCCAGCAGGCACTTCAGCACAGATATCCATGAGGAGTGATAGACGGCTAGTGGAAAGGCTCTGCCAAAACGTATTTCTCGTACATTCGCGCGTGGAGGAGTGGGCACACGATACTTCGCCCGTGGTAGCGTACTCTGATATCCCGGGGAAACAATGGAGAAACGTGAGTACACTGCTTCCAGGACGGCGTCCATAGCGTTCGCGCCTGGATCAAGTAAGATCTGTACGAGTTTCAAGTTGTTACATTCGGAACTGGATGACAGTCCAGATGAAGAAGGCTTGATGTTAGTACATGCCCGAAGCAACTTCTCTAAAACGTTGAGATCGTTGGCGATGAAGAACGGTTCTAGAACGTCAATATCTACAATGGCTCCCCCTTCGATATACCGGTATGCGACAGCCATATCTTTTCGTTGAAGTGCTGCTCGTAGAACCGCTCTGTGGATGAAATGCGTGTCAGCCTCTGCTGCCAGAGATTCATCATCATTTCCGCCAGACTTCTCCAACGCTTTGTCAAGCAATGGGCCTAGTGCTTCAAATGGGCAAGCGGACTCCGCATATCGGCGTATTGCGAATCTTACATCGGCCGCGAAACTCGATTCCTGGGATCGCGCGTACTGGGGATGTCGTAAAAGCGCTCGAATAATCTCCGAACAGTCACATTCAATTGCCAGTCGAAGGTGACTTGGCCCACGCATTGTGCTCAAATTGTCGATTCTAGCACCTGCGGCCATTAGGCGTCGAAAGATTGTGACATCACTTTTGCTGATGGCCAAAGTCAGACAGCTCTGTCCGTCTTTTGCCTCTGACGTGGCTGGCACACCCATTACCAAAAGCTTGTCAAGCATTTCGTAGTCGCCTCGATCAGTCGCAGCACCCAGCAAAGTGCGGTGCTGCTCGTTCAATGCGAGGTTTCCCGCAACAGGTTGCCATACGGTATCTTCGATGATCAGCTGGACGAGCTGCAATACTCCTTTGGTGACCAGTATGTACAAAAGTGTCGCATCGCGGCTCAAGCGAGGGTTGTGTGACGCTGCAAGGATGTTGTGTAGCCTGATCCAGGCATCAAGTGGGAATGTCCTTATATATGCATGTTGGGGATGGCCTTCACGATGAGCTTGTTGAGCGTGAGTTATCACTCCATCCAAGGCATAATCGAGGAAAGGATGCGTAGTACTTGTTTGGCGCTTCAGTTTGTTAATGTTCATAAAGTGGTCGGAAAGATGTTCTTTCTGTCCATGATCCGGGTGTTGTAGAAGTGCAAGCGCGCTCGTTCTCACGTAGCTAAGACAAAGATCCTTGAGGTTTTCGTGGCACCATGCAGGTAGGTTGTCACACGGGGCGGATACAGCTATCTTCAAGCCGGTGTCAAGAAGATGATTCCTCACGGACTCATGGATCAGCTGGACTGTCGGGTACATTGCTTTGGTCATCTCTGCCAACCCTTTCGAGCAGTTCACGATGAACTGTTCCATGTCGTCTTGAGTGGCGTCGACCAAGCTCGCGGTCTCGTGTTGAGATTCACTGTACAGGACAGCGTGGTATACCTCCTCTCGAGTGAGTGGCCGGCTCGCAAAAGCAATTAATTGCAGCATGGAGGAGGTATACGGCACTTCCGAAGGTCCTGATCGTAAAATTTCTGCGAACAGCTCGTCCAGATCTTTGGGAATATCATCAGCGCGCTGCTTGAGCTCGTGAACCAGGCCACATCGCTTGTGTTCGTTAAGTATCTGGACGACCAGTACCACCCAGAGAAATACTCCCGATGCTTTCCGCAACAACGTGCTTTTGATATCGCGGGCTGTCGCCGAAGAGCCAATCTCTAGCTTGGACTCAATGTATCTTATGATGTCTGAACCATGATCGGATTGCCGTTCGAGGATGAGCTGTTGACACTTGGGTATGTGGATTTGGGGGTAATGTCGGCTTGAGAGCAAGATGTATACGCTGACATTTGCATTCGCAGCAGAAGTGCCCAGCATATCAAAAAATTCAATCATTCCACGAGCATCTTCGTCCTGGCACTCGTCCAGAGCATCCACGTAGCAGGTGAGTCGAGCCGAATTGACCAGGAGAAGGGCTTCTTGGAGCACATCTTTCAACAGCTCAATAGGCCAGCCCGGTTTTTGTAGCCGCTCGCAATCGCGACGTGGTAAACTCGCCGCGAGCTGAGGCATCCGTTCCAGCAACTGACAGAGCAGTGAACGGTACATCCCTTCAGTAGACTTCTGTAGCTGGGCGCCGCGTGCGTTGAAGAAGAAAGATAAGATCACATCGTCAGAGAACTCATTCAGCCCTCGGTTGTACGCACACTTCATAATGGTTGATTTGCCGGTGCCAGGTTTGCCTTTGATCCAGAAGAACCCATGGTGTAGGTGCCGCTTGTCCGGATCTCGCCATGCCTTGTATTCATCTCTTTCGAATAACCATTGACATGTCTCCCCATGCGCCTTGCCAATTGTAGCAAGCCGATCCTCTCTCTCGTCAAAAGTGAGGGCTTCGAGCAACCTCTCGGCTATCTGCGTATTGTCCGTTTCTGAGCCCACTTCTGGAAGCCCGGCGTAGGTTACAGGACCATGATAGATGTTGCCATAGACGTTTCGTGAATTGCCGTTTGCAACATTTCGCTCGTAGTTCTGTTGCGGTTGCTGAGGCACATTTTTGCCGTCCAATTTGCGCCTCTTCGTCGGCGGCGTAGCCTGTGACATTACTGAGCCTGTCGCTCAGCTTCATTCAAGCCAGAATATTGAACTGCGACGAGCGCGAGAGACATGAAGAACCACGGTTGCGGAGCAATCGGCTGGTTGAAAGGGGTTTAAACATCATCAGGCTGAGAAAGTACACGGACTGCGCGTTGTATGGAGATGAGGCTATGCATGCGTGACCACGCCGAATTGAGGCGCTGGCGAGGCTGGCTCGACTCCCAAGTTCATCCCGTGCAGCGTGCATGAAGCTGAA
>Ga0265797_10008432_pt1 | contig 13733 bp, 12 predicted proteins | sample P2T30metagenome_FD_192433 | JGI IMG/M metagenome (GOLD analysis project Ga0265797, IMG submission 192433) | Plant litter microbial communities from East Loma Ridge, Irvine, California - P2 T30 | ecosystem: Environmental > Terrestrial > Plant litter > Unclassified | place: USA: California... | reverse complement strand
GTGCGGTCGTAGGCGACGAGGGCCTGCTTAAGCTGGTTCTTGCTGTGCTCGTCGACGTACTTCTGGTAGTAGGAAACCTGTAGGCGGAGGCTGTGGTTAGTGCGTGTTTCGGATGCGTCGATTGCGGTTGCGAAAGGGCTAGATGTGGTCGCAGGTTTCAGGGAATCGGGTTGGGTAGACGTACAATGCCCTTGGCAATGGCCTGACGGATGGCGTAGACCTGGGAAGTGTGTCCACCACCACGGACGCGGACACGGATGTCAATGCCGGCTGTTACAGCAGTTCGTTAGCACATGTCTTTCTTGCATGACCTCTCCTCGAATTGTGCAGCAGTTCGCATTCCTCCAATTCTCCCAGCAGTCTCCCTCCTGTCCGTCTCTTCTTCCCAGTGCTGCCTCGCACTTCCATATGCTCTCCTCCTTCCAATCCATTTCCCGCGAAAAGCTTTAATCCTCCAATCGTGGGTCCCATCTCAGGCACACGTACCGAACTTGTCGAGACCGAGGAGAAGGACGGGCTCGTAGACCTTGAAGCGAAGGACGGCGGGCTCGACGAGGCTGAGGGGCTGGCCGTTGACCTTGATGAGGCCCTGGCCGGCCTTGCAGTGTGCGACAGCAGTGGCGGTCTTCTTCTTGCCGAAGCACTGGACAGACTGAACGGACGCCATTTTTGTGGTTGATTTGACGAGAAGAGTGTCGAAAGGTCGATTCGGTCGCGGCGGGCGTCGTTGGGCTGGTCGTCGGTAGGCTCAATCTGCGCGCTTCGCTATGGAATTCTCGAGTGCGCTTGCTTTGCGAATTCGCCAAGCTTGGCGCGGGCGGGAGGACCCGAGATGCCGACTTTTCAGCTATTTGAGGTGCACTCTTTGCGAATACATGGCAAATATTGAGACGATAATTATTTCATTTTGTCGCCGTTGAATCTGTATCATGCATTGGAATCACTAATACAGGCGTCGATCACGTGTGGTCGTGTGTGGTGATAAAGTGAAACAGGAAAGCCCGAGTGATGTCCTCTCCCAGCTCAATTTGAGAACACGAACTTCAAGTTCACGAAAGGTCGAGTGCAAGCCATAGTCTAGCTTTATCATTCTTCTTGCGAACTGGTACTCTAGGCTCTAGGCATAACGAAGACCGGCCACTGGGATAACTTTAGGAATTGAGAACCTATTTTGCTGAAACAACTGACCATAGGGACTCCGTACACAAACTTGAGCGCATTGGCTGCATGCAGGTTCACATGCACAGAATCACTGAACCATACTCGGCCTGAATTTCAGACTACTAAGGATATTAAGACTTTGGAATTCTTCATTTGAGCGAATGGCCACTTGCTATTTTTACAGCAACGAAACGGACTGTAAACCTGCTAAACCACACATCTGCTACCCCATCATAGCGTGACAACAATCTTCTTGGCCGACACACTTTTCTGAGCATCAAATGCATCCTGGATGTGCTCGAGGCCATGTCCAACAACCTGCGACTCTGGCGCTGCGACAAACCTTCCATTTGCCAGCGCGTCGGGTAGGTAGCGTTCGAACAAGGCCTTGCTGATATCATTGAACGCCATCGAGCTGCCAAACACGAACTTGCTCCGAACCCCTCCTACTTTTGTCTTGGCCCACCATCGTGTGTTCCAGAAGACGAAGTATACGATCGTTTGCAGAACCTCGAATCGCTCTGGCGGTGAACTTGGCAGGGGATATGAAACCATCGAGACAAACTTGTTGTCGCAGTTGACTCTGGACATCACGGTATAGCATGCCTCTGCACCGCCGTTGCCGATGGTCATCGCGCCGTGTAAGACTTTGTCTCCAATCGCAGCTACCATGTCTGACACAGCAGTCTTGCTGTTATAGTCGAACGTGTAGCTAGCACCGAGACTTTTGCACAGGTCGAAGTTTCGAGGTGAGCAGGTAGCGATGACTTGGAAGCCAGAGGCCACAGCGAGTTGAATGGCGTTGCAGCCTACACTTGTAGAGCCGCCCCAGATGATGAGAACTTTGCTGGTTGGCGTTGGTGCCAGCGAGGGATACGGCAGGGCGAGCTGATCTTTCTCGTACAAGCTTGCTGCTGCTGTGGCTGCACCAAGAGGGATTGCGGCTGCTTGTTCGAAGCTCATCGTCTCAGGGATCGGCGAGGCCAGATTCTCTGGCAGTACCGTGTAAAGCTGGAAGGCACTTTCGGCATATTTGTTTCGCGCCTTGTCGATACCATTCGCGAATCCGAGAACCCTATCGCCGACTTTGAACCGTGTCACGCTTTTGCCAACTTCGACTACCTCGCCTGCTAAGTCAATTCCCAGGATGGCCGGGTACTTCAGCCAGCTGTACAGGAAGTTGCCTTTTTCTTGCTTCAGGCGGTCGATGGGATTGATGGCCACCGCACGATTTCGAACAGTGATCTCGCCATGGCTTGGAGGACTATATGGTGCTGGTCCCACCTCAAGCGGTCTGGCTTTGGATGCTGTGAGGTATGCAGCGGCGTTGACGGGACTCTTCGTGGTTGTCTCAGACATGATGGAGCCAGTTGGATGCGATGTTGGAGTGATGTGGGAGTGATTTGGGAAAACTACTTGCCAGAACTGCTTCATCCATTATATATGCTTGCAGGATATTATCAGAACCGCATACGTGAACACTGCCGCTGGGACGGTGCAAATATCAGCCCGACAATTAATGAGCCCAAATGAGTAAATCGCCCTCTCGGGCTCCGGAAGCGCGATGCTGGCCTCACTCGAAGCTCGTACATCAAAGAGAAAGTAGGACATCAGCTACAATCATGGATCGCGCTCGGTCGTAGTCTGACTAAGTATCCACGTTGAGATGTCCGAATCCGAAAGATAGAGGTGTCTTCGCAGAAAAGTCCCAAGATGGCTTAGCGTCTGGCGCACGGGCCTCTCGTTACATTGCTTACCTCTCGGCATTCGCTCTACATCAAGGTTGTACTCATACTTTGCCAGCCTCACAGTGACCTTCGACGCGTGCAGCTACCTTTCTTGTTTCGTGGGATCGGCGACTCAAGCTTATGGTGCGGCTTGTCGCTGTACAGCTACTCGCCGCTCATGGAGTTCATCCGCGGCATTCGTCTGCAACATTGGCAATCGGGAACGTTTCTCGCCATCGATTTCTATCTCGGCAACGGATACCGATGTCAGGGCATCCGTGAAGTCTGGAATCTACCCATCGCCAATCATCAGTAGGTGGAGGTAAGCATAACGCGACAAATGCGTCTTTCCGAGAGGTGCAAAAGTATTTCAAACTTTACTGCACCTGGCCGTTGTTGCCTACAATTTCAAATATCAGCGCTACTCTGCCTGCATTCTACTATTGAATATTCGATATAACTCACCCCCATTGACACAGCACAGAGACCAGAACCAACAATGGCATCCGCAGCTGAAATTGTGTTCGGCATTCCTGAGCTGCTGGACCAGATCCTAAAGGACGTTTACCCTTCAGACATCTTTGTACTCCAGAGGACCAACAAGACCTTCCGCGAGACAATTCTCAGAACCTCGCATGTGCGACCGAGGCGATTGGCGCGCATCTGTGATCCAGAGGCGGCGCAAGATGCAGATGGAGAGACCAAGGTCGAGTTCAACCTGTTGTTCACTTCTCGATTCTTCATAAGCTTCCTGTTCTTGAACCCATTCGTCTTCGCGGGTTGCTCAGCCTTGGCTATCCTGGGACAACACCCGGTTCTCCACCTTCAGTACTCTTACACCCCAATTAGCGTTACAGCTCGCCGTCTTTGGCCATCGGACCGCGCATACCCGCATACAAAACAAGTTGTGATGCGAAAAGGGGACAAGATGTACGAGATTTCGCCTTCCTGGGCTTATGTCTGGCTACCCAATGCGATTGTCCGAATCTCGCTCAAAGTGTATCGACACGAACACAAGTACGCCTACACAGAGACGATGCAACTGGAACCGGACAAGGCTGAGATGCGCTCAGTGGCGATAGCCCTGGATACTCTTGCAAAAAGGAGTGAGAGCAGATGGTCTTCTGGTCGGATTGTAGGAGAGTGGACAATGTGAAGATGATCCTGTGGAGAATTTGTCTTGCAATTTGTTCTTGCAACGGTGGGATGCGGACATTTGTTTCAAAGACAAGTCTTCGCCAAACTTCACATGCGCGCATGACGCAGGGCTGGCGCTAGTGAACGTGTGCCGTCGGGCCGTGTGGACCTGCATTTATTTAGCGTTTGGTGGATCTCTGGGGTTAATGGGTCGCGTGTTTGATGGCAGCAGTGGCAAACCACGACCAGCAAGGCTTCGAGGGAGCAACTGTTTATGTGAGTGGTCTTGAAGAGCGTCTTGGTCAAACGCACTTCGATCTAAAGCCGGATTTTTCTAGTAACACGATAATGATGAACATCGTTGCGGCCCGTTTCTTGAGTGTCAGAAACATGTTGAATTTACATCATGCCGAGCGATCGGCAGCGGCTGCCCTCCCAATTCGACAAACCTTTCTGCCACTTGCCGCCTTTTATCTTCTCCGCACATTCAGATCGCTCCCAACCTCGTTCCCTCTGTTTGCCGCCCTTCACTTCTGTCACAATTCCTTTCACCGCCTTGATCAACACCAACCGTAGCCTGTTAATATTCTCAGCGCGATCACGTCGCCTTGTAGCGCTGGTCGCATTGTTTACTATTCATACCACGTGAAAAATCGGCGTTTCTACAGCGGTGGAAACCTACGGTGTGCTTGAGCCGGAAGCATCGTAAGATTGGACCTGGACTCTGCGGATATGGTACTTACGCGAGAAGGATCCTCACCTCGAGACCCCGATAAGTTTCCGACAGCGCAGCTCTTCTTGCTAGGTCAGTCAATGCGCCTCACCGATCACATTCCACATACTGACTTGTCTGGATGCAGCGCTTGTGAGAGTCGCCGAACCGATTGCCATCACCTCGATATTCCCGTATGCGTGGAAACTCGTATTGCACTTTGAAATCGGCAATAAGAGCGATGCATCCTTCTATGCTGGAATTCTTATCGCAGCCTTCGCCCTTGCGGAGGCTTGCTCTTCTGTGTAAGATTTGATAAGCTCTTTTGCGTGATTTCCATTCCAAAGAGAGCCCTGCTGATGAGATAACTAGCTTCTGGGGAGCCCTTTCAGATCGGATAGGCAGAAAGCCTGTTGTTCTCCTCGGCTGTTTGGGAACCATTGTGTCTCTCCTATCTGTCGGTCTTGCAACCAACTTCTGGATGGCTCTTATCGGCAGAGCACTAGGTGGAGCTCTCAATGGCAATATGGGAGTAATTCAAACGATGGTCGGTGAAATGATCACAAATTCGAAGCATGAACGTAAGTGTTGTGGCGATAACATTGGTACGCGACCATACTGATTATCTGCAGCCAAAGCATACGCTGTTATGCCGTTCGTCTGGTCTGTCGGTACTATCGTCGGCCCCTCGATTGGTGGCTTGTTCTCTGACCCGGTGAACAATTTCCCTGGTCGCTTCTCTGCAGGTGGCATCTTCGGCCGGTTCCCGTACCTTCTGCCAAACCTGATTTGTTCGGCACTTATGCTCTTGTCCGTCCTTGCCGCATGTATGTTCATGAAGGAGACGCATCCAGACAAGCAGCCGGCCAATGTTGCAAATGTGCCGCACGTTTCTCATAGGCCGAGTGTCTCGACAAGCAGGCCTCTTCTAACGTCCGGCGGGGCGGCTGCCAACCTTGAGCAAGACAATTACGGTACATTCGCTCATGTGGAGGAATCCGCAATTGAGGAGGATTGGAATGTCAAAGCAGACGGAACAAGCAGACCTGCAAGCATGAGCGGCAAGACTTTCACCAGGCGTGTGACTTTGCTCATTGTGGCTTTGGGCATCTTCACCTACCACAGCATGACGTACGACCACTTATTGCCCATCTTCTTCCAAGACGAACGAGTGGCACCTGACGGTACGCACATGATGGGCAAAAATCTTCCACCAGGCTCGCTTGCTGGCGGACTCGGCTTGAGTACCAAAGATGTCGGTGTCATCATGACTGTTCAGGGCTTGATTGCGCTGTTCGTTCAAGGAGTCGTGTTCCCACTGATGGCAAGCTATCTCGGCATTTGGCGAACTTTCATCGCCGTTACGATCGCCCACCCAGTCGCCTACTTCATCGTTCCATGGCTGGTATTCCTACCACAACACCTTCTCTACCCCGGCATCTACGCGTGCCTTACGATTCGTAACCTCACTTCGATCGTCGCTTACCCGATTCTTCTGATCCTTATCAAAGAAGCATCGCCTGCGCCAAACTGTCTCGGAAAAATCAATGGACTGGCTGCATCAACGGGCGCGGCCTGCCGAACAATGGCAGCACCGATTGCAGGCTTCCTCTACGGAGTTGGCATTCAAATTGACCTTACTGCCCTCGCTTGGTGGGCGAGCACGGCTGTTGCCTTAGTTGGTGTTGTGCAAGCATTCTTTATCGTCCAGCGCAAGACTGGTCCCCAACACGAGGTTCACGTGGCTGCGCCATTCCACTTCGTTGAGAACGAGCACCAACAGCGACGTCAGCATCGACCCTCGATCGTGCATATACACGTATCAGAAGATGGCAGACACGATGGTGCTAACGAGAGAACACCTCTCAGGCCGAGAAGGTCCGTGAGCCACTCATCTGGGCCTGAGCTGTCCATGTCGCGAGGGCTTTGACGAGCTTGCCTCGGATTTTCATTTTTTCTTGCTGCAGCCTGGTGTTTTCCTTTCACTTTTCGTGCGTTTGGCGGTTGTTTACACTTTTTTTGAGTACTGATAAACGGCTTGGACATTACACAGCACAGGATGGGACTATTCGTTGGAGTTTGGCAGGCCGCATTAGCACAGCGTATACACTCGTAGACTATATAAGGATTGTACAATCGAACGTTCTCTTTTCCTACAGCAGTATTATCACGCTCTGCTCAATGACGAGGCAGCAACAATCAGGCGTCAGTGTCAAGACATGCATGCCTTCTTTTGGCAGTCGGTACGCGAGCTGATCGTAATCAGGTTCCAAGGTTATTCTCATTCTAAAATACATTACACTTATTTCCAATTCAGCATGCTTGCCAATTTACCTACTCTCGTTTCGTCTCGCCAGTGCTCTGCACTTCGATTTCCTCCTTCGTCTCATCATTCTTGGCTTGCGCTTTATCCACCCAGCCTTCGCCCCTCATGACACCCATACCCTTCCTGATGGCAGCACCCTTGACGGCAGCAGGTCTAGCTTCATACACAGCGTTCATCAACGCCAAGCTAGCCACGAACACCAAGACGTCGCCGTTACTGATGCCCTTCCACCATCCACGCTTCCTGCCAACTTTCCACAAACTGTCGATCGACAGGCGCAAGCTGTATAGGAAGTTTCCGCGCTCGCCGTTCCTTGCCACGTACGCCCAGAGACCTCCAATGAAGCCACCGAGGAACCAGCGCTGGGTGGGGAGAATGCTGCGGGGGAGGTAGTTGTTGAAGAAGCAGATTGAACCCCATGAAGTGCCGATGGAGCCGGTGATGAAGAGACTCATGCGGAGGATTCGCGCGGCTAGGCGGTTGAGGAATGGCATAGGGTCTTTGAGGAGGGACTTGTAGGCGAGCATGGCGAAAGCACCGTAGAAGAGCGTGAAGAAGCGGGCGACACCTGGGAACGATCGGAGGAAGTATTTGAGGTATGTGCGGGTGCAGCTGGGGTCCTTGGGGTGGAGGACGGCACAGCTCGTGTGCTTGATGAGGGGATGAGCTGAAGATGTGAGAGGAGTCATCTTTGACAGCGAGGACGGCAGAGTCTCTTTGCCTGGGAACAAGATAGGCGATATGAAGGCTGGCCACTTCAGCTTGCTCAAACCGGCAAGCGCATCTACGATATCGAAGGTCGCTGGCCAAGGTCTGCTGGCGGGATAGTCTGCAGGTCTTGTCTGGATGTACTCTGGGCTCTGTTTCAGGATGAACCTTCCATAGCTCTCAGGGAAGCAGTCACGGTCCAGAACGAAAGCGTGCAGAAGCTGTCCACAGGCAAACGGCATGATCAGCCAACTGCCGAACCACCATGGTTTGCCGTCGCGCCAGATGTAGCCAGAATCAGACAAGGCATTGTAGCCAAACTCGAGACTGCGTGAGAAGGTGTAAATGGCGATGGTGATCCTCAGCTGATCTGCAGGGCTTACTCCGAGACAGAGGCCTGCTAATGACGAACCGATCGCAGGCGTGTATTTAGAGGTGAGCAGCTTGGCCAGCGAAGGGTTGCGTTCACGCCATGGTTCGGCAGAGCCTTCAAGCAGCGATACCCGCAAACGCCGGAAGAAGCGAAACAGTAGACGGTGGAAGAGCAGGATGGTTGAGAGAGACAGCGCAATGCGAGCATTTGGATGGCGATGTAGAGTGGCCTTCGATTTGGTGCTGCAGTTGATTGGGTCAGCATAATCTATGACATGGCCAGACGGCAAGTCACTCACGATGTTCCGCCTCTCCTGCTAGCGATCTGGCGTGACACAAGCTCCCATATCTTCAGCCCAGTGTACGTGCCAGCAAACAGGCGCAACGCCGCCCTCAAAGCCGCAACATTGTAATCGCCGGTATCGCTGGCACTCTTGGTGATCTTTTCATATCTTGTTGGGTTTGGCGTCCTCTTCTGCACTCGTTCTGGCGCGCGAGATATCAGGTACTGGTGCAGGAGTTCGTATTCTCGTGGAGAGATCGTGTAGCGCAATGCCGTGCGCGTGATCGGATCTATGGGGCGTTTGGGAAGGTTGCCGGACGAGGAAGATGAGCGACTGTCGTCGCTGGCAGGGCGGGAAGAGGCCATGCTGGTGCCTGCGTCGGCGAGGAATCACAATAGATTTTACATGAATACCTGACGAGATGTGAGGTCGCAAGGAGGGCTGACCAGAGGAGTGTGATGATGCCTTCCACTTTGGGCGAATTGCGCATCGACAAACAGCCGAGGCAACATCCTTGAAAGTTGTGGCTGGCTGGGCGGGCAACATGTGAAGAGGCGCTAGAGTCATCATCTGTGCTGTGCTTTGTTCAATCTTGTCATACTTGTAATTATGGGCCATCCTCTGTTCGTTGCTCGATGACGCGTCTTCGTGTACTCTATAAACTCAGGAAGCCTGCGGAGCTTTCTTCTGAGAGCGGCACCCCTGACCCTCCAACTGTATGTGTACAACGGGTAACGCACTCTCAATGGTTGTCCCAATCTTCACCTTCTGCCTGTCTGCCAGCCTGTCTGTCAACAGCAAGTGCAAGTTGACTATGGATAGACCACCACCATGCATGTTGATAACCCGATCTCTTTCGGTCGCGTCAATCAGTCGATCAGCAGCGTTAGACCACGTCTGTAGCGTGGCGCTTGTGCAGTCTTGTAGCGATGCTTGCGTCGCTGGTGATTGTCACTGTACCAGGTGCTCAGTATATCAACGAGCTTCCCCATCACAGCATCGTCGTCTTTGAGCGAGAGCCTTTCCAAGTATTGATCGTCCACTTGGACTCTCAGCGTCAGTGGGATTTTGGCTATTGCCATTTTCCTCCACGACCCTCCCAAGTGCGGTCTCAGCTTCTTCTCTACCGCTCCGGCCAGAGGATCTAAGGAACGGAGACAGAGCTGCGTGCGCCCTTTCTTTTTCTCCCACTCAAGTTTGAAGTTGAAGTGACGGAAAAGCGGCAACTGGAGGCGTGTGTCTGCGCGCGCGATGCCCATCAGAGGGTTGAACATCGTCAACTCGCCGTCTTCGTATGAAGTTTGGAACTCTTGTTCGAGACTCGGGTTCACATCTTGGGAGGTGCACGCAAGCAGCCCGAACATCTTCACTTTCAGCTTCTGAGAGCCTTCAATGACGTTCTGTAGCCTTTTGCTGACCCGTTACAGGACGAACAACTGCTCCATGCGAAGATTGTCATCGAGGAGGATCATCTCGAGGAGCTCCGTGGTGTTGAAAACTTGGTGAACAGCGGATGTTGCCTCTGTGGAAAACTTTTGTTGTCGTCAGCCGAGTTGCAAGAGAGTGAAGTGTCGCTTTTCCACCGCCGACTCACACTTTGTGGGACATGACGTGGTTCCGGTGTCTTTGGAATGGTCTTGAACATATCGAAGTCCTCGATCGGGAATGTGTTGTCTGCAGGTAGCACGTGGAATCGTCCTCGGCGCGCCATTTCGGGAGGATGCAGATAGTGATTCCGGCGTGGGAGGTTGAATAGCGGCAGGTTCGCGACACGAAGGCGAGAATTCGATCTATCGCTGTAAGCAGATGGGTTATCTATGGGCGTGGTGTAAAGAATAAGTGGACAGCCAAGCCAAAAAGTGCAATCAAAACAAATACGCGGAAGGCGCGACCACTGGGTCGTGTGAAAGGCGATGAGTCGCGCGACATCAAACATCCACCTCTCTCACTCACTTAAAGCTGAGCCCACTACCTGAAATTCCTCCATGACCAAGCGCCCACACTCACCAGACACGCCACACGCAATGCAAATGCAAACCAACGGCGATACAGAGCCACAAGATGGCCGCGAGCCCAAGAGACGCCGCAGCGCGCCTCTGCCACTCGATATTAACGTCGCCCTCTCGATGAAGCCTGAAAAGAACATCGATGTGGTTGAGGATGGCGACGTGCTGCTTGTCGTCAACAAGTTCAACGACGAGGAGAAGCCGTGAGTATTCCAGCACTTATCTTGACATCCGATCGCCCTCTAATGCGTGCGTAGAACTGGACTGCGCTGCTCCTCAGCCGTGCTGTCCATGGCTTCGTCCGTCTTCAAAGAAGCCCTCGCCACTCCTGTCATACCGCCACCGCCTGCGACCGACTCATCGGCCATCTCGACGGCATCAGCCAGCCAGCCAACCGGGAAACTCATAGCGCTCCCAGAAGATGACGGCGATGCCTTGATCCTCGTCCTCTACATCCTGCACTTTCGCACCCAAGCTCTACCCGCCTACATCTCAACAGACGCTCTCATCCGAGTCGGCGTCCTCGCAACCAAATACCGCTGCGCTCACGCAATCTCCCGCGCGACCACGCAGTGGTTCGACCGGATCTTCACTGAAATGTCATCGGCACCGAACAATCCCTCCGAGACCCTCAAGATGATTCAGGCGTCCTTCCTCCTCGACGAAGCAATGTACTTCGCCCGCTTCACCGGCCGCTACGTGCGGCACTCGCCTCCCAACGGCGCCAAAAGCGCATTGCCGACCAGTGAACAGGTGCCAGAGGGAGTGAGGCGCATCAAGTCCGCGCTCCTGCAGCGTCAAGCGGAGATGTTTGCTGCGCTGCGCTTGGATCTCGACCTCTTGACTGACCCATGCTCTATCGCGCTGGCGAAAGAATCCCATCACTACATCGACTGTCCGCCAGACACAGAGCCCGAGGCCGCCGATCTTTCAGACGGAGAGCCAGAGAAGCCCACCGTCTGCGCCGTCGACTCGCAAGCAGCACCCTTGTACCTCGGCGCCCTGAGAGACGCCGGCCTGTGGCCACCAACAGCCTGGGGAGCAACACGCACAGCCGAGCAGCTGATCGAAGGCTTCGACAGATTCAGAGAGCCCGAGTACGACGACTGCGACAAATGCGAGTTCTGCTTGCCGCTTGTCGAGGTGTTCGATCAGAAATTGATGCTGGTGAAGAAGTTGCACAAAGAGCGGCTTTGGGGTCTTTGCTTGGACTGCTTCAATGCTGGAGGAGTCAATAGGGGAGAGTGCAGGTTTGCGCATGTCAAGGCAGCGGTCGTGAAGGCTTGACACAAAAGAGGACAAGGGAATATGCAATGAAGGGGGCACTCTTTGAACACTCGGCCCAAACGGGCTGTTGAATTCATCATATGTTCGCGAAATTGGGTATGGTGCCTAATGTGGCAAAAGTAGCTTTGGAATCCATCACCACCGAAGAGAAAAGTACCTTGACCCGCCCTCAATGCAGACAAAAATGCTACAGCGCTTTCAGATAACTTAACCTCAGTCAGAAACGACGCAGTAGCAGTAGACAGCACGTATCAGCACCGAAAACTATCCCTCAGTTCCATCGCTCTTGAATGCAGCACACAGCGCCGCATACTGGTGGGTGAGGTCTAGAATGTGCTGCGGCAGACTCGTAGCTTGGATGATGCTGCGGACCTTGACCGCGCCTTCCTCTTCGATGAGTTTGCGGATGGCGTACAGCAGATCGGGCGAGAACTACAAGAATGTTAGTATTGGTTCAGTGTTCAACGTAAGAAACTGTCACTTACCTCCGAGTACCACCTGTACTGCCACGCGACAAGCCTGATAATCGCGCCCAGCGTTCCTCTGTGGTCTCCATGTTTCTCGTACAGACCAAGCACACCGCGCATCGCCTTCGGACTGAAGCGCATGCTCAAGCACGCTTGCCACGCCTCTACGGCCTCGTCGGGGTGGTGCAAACGCTCAGCCAAGTCGCCCAAAATCTCCCACTCTTCGGGGTTCTTCTTGTACGAGAGTTGTTGCTGGCGGTACTGTGCAGCTTCGGTCCGCCAGATAGTGTAGATGCGCAAGTCTTCGTAAAGGACCATGAAGAGGTTGTCCAGCCAGCGCTCACAAAGTCGCTTGTGCTGGAATTGCGTGTAGTCCTGGTGTGAGGGGTCGATGGGCTGGGGCGTTTCTGATGCGGAGCGGACGGTGATGGTTGTGTCGGGTTTGGAGACGTCGGGGTCGAGGTGAGAGGATGCAGCGGAGGGCTCGCCACCCGTTTGCTCGTCTTCGCTGTGAGAGGATTCTTCGGTTTCGCCATGGCCGATGGGCTGAGGTGTGTCGGGGCTTCGCAGCGCGGTTGTACTTGCGTTACGGCTCTTGTCTCCGGGGACAGTCTGCTTCTCGGCTCTGTACTCCTCCTCCATCACGAAAACTTGACTTCTGGTCTTTAGTAGTTGATCCCATCCGATCTTCTTGGTGATTTGTGTGAGAAGCATGTATGCTTTGTGGAATGTGCCTTTGTAGTTGCCAGCGACCAGTCTCCTAAGAGTCGGGTGCACCATGTCGATTTCTGGTGCAGCGCCGGCATCGTCGATCTCGTCGCAGAGGGTCTCGGGTGCTAAAGGCAATGACACCCTCGACGGCTCGGGCAGCCTCGGTGCATCCTTGTCCTGGTATGTGAACATGGGGCACGAGTTGAGAGTCAAAAGTGCAAGCTCCCATTGTTCTTGTCCAACGTAGACCTCTGCCAATCGTGCCCAAGTGTTGAACTCACTTGGCGCTGCTATTACGCCACGCTTCGCGATGTCCAAGGCCAGGTCGCTGCGGCCTTTCTTGTTGCAGAAGTCTGCTTGGCAATCGAGTAGCGAGTAGTCCATTGGCAGCTCTTGGACAGCCTGGTGGAGCAGTTGGACAGCTTTCACCTCCTCGTCTCCAGCCATGTACACGCGTGCAAGTAGGGAAGAAATCTCAGGATCCCGGGCACGTAGCTTCTCAAAGAGATTTATACCAGAAGCGAAACGTCCAGAGATCTTGATGTAGCTCAGAATGCCAGATGTGAGATGGTTGCTGACCAGATTAGGGACTTGGATCTCGGGGTCGGAGCCAAGCTGCCATCCTGATTATTGTTAGTGTAATCCATGTTTCCGCGTGTATATCCAACATACCGCTGAAGAACAAACGTTCTGCGGCGTCCAAGAAACGTTGCTCTTGATCTGTGCTTGTGATTGGGTTGAATCGTCGCACGCCAATGATGCGCTTGATTGTGTCGCCTGATCCATTGTCTGCGTACGAATACGCTCTCAAGACACTGCAAAGGTATGTCTCCAG
>Ga0265797_10008431_pt1 | contig 13733 bp, 17 predicted proteins | sample P2T30metagenome_FD_192433 | JGI IMG/M metagenome (GOLD analysis project Ga0265797, IMG submission 192433) | Plant litter microbial communities from East Loma Ridge, Irvine, California - P2 T30 | ecosystem: Environmental > Terrestrial > Plant litter > Unclassified | place: USA: California... | reverse complement strand
TTGGACTCCTATCTCCAGCTCCCATGTGGCGCGATGCAGGAACCCCGATTTGATTCGCTGGGCTGCATTAGTGCGCATGTGGCGCTCCACTTTATCCCACAATTATCGCCGGCCGCCTTACTGGCCTGGCACTACAACACCACTTCACCTTATCCAAACTTCATGTTGCTAGGGACTTGACGCTAACATAACAACAGCTTGCACAACATGCTCCGGCGAACCCGCACGCCGCCGCTGCTCCCGCTGCAAGGCTGCCTACTACTGCGACCGCAACTGCCAAAAGTCCGACTGGAAGACCCACCGCAACGTCTGCGAACCCATCACCCAGACTTACTCCGCTCCTGCTACACCCAACTTCTCCAACCCCACCAGCCCCACGAACGAGTCTTGAGGATGCGACTACCACGCCGCCGAACGTAATGAACGCTGGAGGAGTCGATAGAGCAGAGGTGCTGCAAATGGAACGACGGATGTGATATCAACAGCAATCACCTGCTACGAACTAATGATACGAATCGACTGGACTTGGGAAAACTGGATCGCGGCGTTACTTTTGTTTTTTGTTGTTGTTTGGTTGATGAAGGTGTTCTTGGGTGTTACTACATTTAGAAAGAGCGAAAGCATTCAGTTGCACTGCATAGCGAAACTAGCGAAATCATACTCATTCTTAGCTTTTTTGGAAGATGGGACTTCTTTTGCACTTTGCGACGTTTGTGATGCCGAGAGGGTAGTGCTTGAGGATTTGGAGAAGATGCGTTCACACCGACGCCTCGGTTGCTTCCGCTCACTGCCGTGCTTTACGAGACATGTCTAGATCTTCTTCCTTCGCCACAATCGTCGTTCTACTGACTCGCTCTCAAACATATACGCTCACCGCTTTTCCCTGCGAAATCACCATGTCAGAGCTACGTGGCACATTCTCTCGTGCACTGTCCACAGGAGAACATCGTTGCGGCGGCTAATGCATTGATATTGCAATTTACCGTGTCTGCGCAGTCTTCTACCACCATGCGCATAACTGTCGACAGCTCCCGAGTGCCACTCTTGGGTTGAAACCATCAATTCTTCCATCACACGATAGTAATCTCTTGCTCAACGACGTCTCCTAATTCGTGTTCTTGAACGTCTACAAAGAAGCCAATCCTTTGTACAGTCCCTGGCCCAGCCGGTATTAAGATGAGACCGTGGACACGATAATTATCTACTGATCCTCGCCTGCGTCGTAGCGGCAGAAGCACTAAAACGACAAATACCGACCATTAGAGTTGTTTGGCAGAAGGTGTCAAGTTTGGGGGAAACTCACGAACGATTAAAGGTTCGCTGCGGATTTCTTCGTAATCCCACCAGCAGGAAAATTCCCCAAAAAATTCCGAGCCTCGGCTGAGACCCGCACTTTTGGTGTCTTGGTGAAAATAGGTCTTGTAAAAACGTTGCAATGGTGATTCCGCCACCTCACTTTCGTAACTCACAAGCGTGCACCTTGGGGAGCCATTCTTAGTGTCTCTTGTAATGCTGGCAATGGCTACCTTGCCACGGATCTTGATTGACGCGTGGTCCACTTCTCCATACGGAACTTGAGCATTCTTGGGGAGTACTACCGCCGATACTAAGTTGCAGCAATCTTTATCCTCATCGCCATACCCCACAAAGACCCCATCAACGGAAGCCCATGACCACGATGGTGCTCTGTACAGGTAGCCGGCACGTTGTTCATGTGAAATTCTTGCCATCCAACACAGCTGCTTAATGATATCGTATCGCCAGAGGCCCGCATAGTAATGCCCCAGGACTCCGGCAAACCTTTCCGCCAAGGCCGCGATGGCGGGCAACTTGTCGCTTTGTAGGGATATGCTTCGACATGAATAATCTTCAACGATTCGGGACCACTCCAAAAGAGCTTCCTCTGGGTCGGTGCTAAGCTGGGAGATCAACTTTGGCACTGGATCATACCAGGGATCCACGTTTAATGAGTCGTTCAAACTCATTATACTCGATGCACATCGCCACTCTAACGTATGCTTAGTGTAGGCCAGTATTCGACTAGCCATCATCTGTTCCTGTAATGCCCATGCCCGTGTACTCAGTGGGTTGATATGTTTGACAATAGACGAACGTTCAGCATGCTGCCGAGCGATGATGCTCCCGAATCGATTCAGCGCTATTCGGAACGGTATTCGCGCGTTGAGAGCATTGACTTCGTCACGATGCGCAAGAAAGCCGTGGGCCGCGTCGCTTGCACTGGAAGCCACGATCGTAATATAAGCATTGCTATATATCCTGGCCATGGACCCGATCTCGCGGGCTTTGTCTTCCGCATCATCTTGAATTATACATAGCGCGTCTACCTAGTATGGTCTCATTAGAAATCCCTAGGTACGATAGGATGGCAGTGCACAGCATACCCAAAGATAGCGAATAGAGAGTGAACGCGTGACAAGGACAGCATCCTTGATAGTTTGAGGTAGATCATTGAAGTCCATGTGCTGCATCAGCGTCTCGATAGTGTCCGACCGCAGTTGCATTTGCGACCCAGTTCCCCAACAATATGACAATGCCACAAATTTGTCGAAAGCTCCGTTCGTATCACAGATCCTTGCTGTCGCTACATCAATGAGACGTGTGGGGAGAGGAACATCTGTTTGCCGAGGACAGCATGGATGTTGAACGCATTCCTGGAGCCACCTTGAGATCTGGGAAGACGTTTTCGATGGCGTCACATCTCGATCCACATCTCGAGCGGTTACTTGTTGGGCGGCAAGGTTATCGTGTTCAGTGAAGAATTCAAGTACTGCGTGGTACTCAGACTCCTTCAGCTTGTTCTCAAAATGACATTCGTAGAAGTTACTGCCTGGTGGCGTGATGACATGCCTAGAGTTTGCGTTCAACCTGATTTCATAGGTCTGCGCAGACATCTCAAGCCAGGGGAAGACTCGGTCAACCAACGAACACCACGTGCATCCAGTCCCAATGCCTGCTTGAAGGTTCTCTTGAGTCATCTAATTCAACCGCTGGGTCAGCAACATTGTATTCATTCGGTGTTGTGTACAATCTTGGGATTTTCTTAATCGCAATCCAAAAACGCTTTGTATCATAGTAATTGCGTGCAACACTCACATCGTATTTAAACTCGTCAATATCACCACGCCCCAGCTGCTCAAATCCCTCCGTATCGAAGCAATCCATCCAGCAAGGCTCGCAAACCAACGCACGCACACGCTCGAGCGGCTCCGGTTCGCGCACCATCGTGACGGTAGGTAGCATAACGCGATCTGCGCACGGTAGCGTTATAGTTGGTGTGCCATCGTCGAATAAGTCGGGGTGGACGGGGAGAGGCGAAATGAGAAAGGAAGGCTGAACTCGATCTTGCGGGGTTTTGAAGTTGGGGCGCCACCCACGTGAGATGTAGCGCTGCCTGCTGCGCCATGCGTCCGCATGTGGAAAGTGGCGCATTTAGCAGCTACGTACGAATATGTCAGATTTAAGCGTCAATGCCATGACGCAAGGACGAGTTTGCCTCCTGCGATTGTCGCGACGGAAACACATGGTACGCATAAGCTCAGCAACGAGGGGATATGCATGGGCTAGTTGCTAAGATGTCTCGTTAGCATCGAGACTGAATGCCATTCTTAGCTCATAAAGGGCGGAGTAGCGCGACTGAGACATGATGATATGTGGTAAGGCTGAGACAGCACATATGTGCCGCCCAGACAACATGACCATGCGGTAGTGGTCTGCCAGATGAGTGTGTGACAAGGCTGAGGCAGCCAACCCAATAGGCATTACAAAATGCATCGTTCAGTCGACACTACTACCGTGATGGGCTTCGCAGAATGAGTGCGCGCATATCATGCATTGTCCGATCAAAATGTGCTATGGTGTTCCTATACCACATGGCCGTACGGTGCCCCACCATCAAGCTTGAAGTATCCCGGCTGCAAGTCCTGGAACACTCCACTCGGATCGTATTTTTTCGAGACCTTGTTCAGCCTAGCCACGTTTTCCGCGCCGTAGCCCGAGATGACAGGCTGGTAAGGACTACTATACGGCATGTACATGTAGTCATTATACGCACCCAGCTCCTTCGCCATGGCAACCGATGCGCTCAGGAAGTCTTGCGCTGCTTTTAAGACCACCTTGTCATCCTTCTCGTCCGTCCAAGACAGGTAGAAGAGGGCGTGGAATAGAGGGCCGTCTTCTGGCCGAAGACCCAGCGCATTGCCGCCCTTTTTCTGCATGGCTGCAATGGCGGGTTTGCTGAAGGCTTGAAACGTGACACTGGGCGAACCAACGGGGATACCCGGCGCGATCTCGAAAAGATGGTCTGTCATACGCTTCATCAACTCTGTGTTTAACTTGAAGGACTGGGACCACATAGTCGTGCGGAAGCCGTCTGGCATGCTTTGGCTGAGACCAGGGGTTGTGTCGGCCAGACTGCAATTACGGGTGTTGTCGGTGAGTGGAGGCAATGCGAGGTATTCCTTCAGTATAGCGGGTGGGTTCGCTGGGTCGACCGGCTCGAAATACTCGTACTCAGTCGATGCAATCTTGACGCCACGAGAGTAAGCGACGGCAACAAAGTGGGCGGCCTTGGTATCGGTCTCAGCTGCCTCAACTGTGTTTCCAAACGCGTCGAACAGGGCAGGCGCGTAAGTTGCGTTGTACTGGCGTTTGCTCGCAAACATAAGACCTTGAGGTAGGGTTTCGTAGTTGAACGCCGTGATCACGCCGAAGTTGTTGCCGCCGCCGCGAAGGGCCCAATAGAGGTCTGGGAAAGTCTTTTGGCTCACAGTAAGGATGATACCCGAAGCGGTGACGAGCTCATATGAGGCAATGTTGTCACAAGCTAAGCCGTACTCGTTGGTGTGGTGACTGATACCTCCGCCGAGCGTGAGTCCGCCGACTCCGACATATGCCGCCTATTTGGCATCAGTAACGAACTCAAGGTATTGAATTTGATCATTCGACTTACTCGTCCACCAACAATGGCAAGATTGTAGGGCGTCAGGTAGTCGTATACCTCCTTCCATCGGTTCCCAGGGCCGACGGTAAAAGTCTTCTTATCCGTAGAGAGTTTCTTTTGGTTCAGGTTGACCATATCGACAGTGATGCCACCTTCAATGCTAGATGCGCCGGGAAAGGCCGCATGGCCTCCGCTTTTGACTGCGAAGGGACATGTTGTGAGACGTGCGATCAGTACTAGGCTTGAGACATCTAGGGCGGTACTAGGCTTGAACGTGCAATGAGGTTCGACTTCGAGCTGCTGTATAGACCAGTACGTTGTTGGCGCAGCGCTGGATACCTTGGCTGCTCCAAAAACGAGCTTGAGGGAGTTGCACTTTCCGAAGCTAATTAGCGGAAGATGGGTAAGATTGGGTAAATGAAACCTACGGCAATGGAGCAGCCCTTCAAGGAGGATCTGGCCGCCAGACCAGCCAAGGCGGGGATGGTAGACACGTTGATGCCGTTGTCAATAAGAGCCTCCGTCACATTGAAGTCAGCCGGCTCGAAGACATCCTGAGTTGATGCTCCAGCTGCCACCGCAAGAGCGCAAACGCATAGTTGATGGAAAAGCTTCATGACCGCTGAAGTAAATAGCCGCGCACCCAAGGAATTAAGATCGGAACTTCTGCGGCCTATATGTGAAAGGACAGGCCATCGATCGCAGGAGACAAGCCTTTTGTAGCCGTATCCAAACCCGCGGAGCCCCCAGGGCGAGTAATGAGACGGCTCTCACGGGTCTAGAAACGCCGTTGCGCGTTTTCTATGCGATGTACAGCGCGTGTTAGTGAGATCATATAAACTGTCCAATCGCGAGGGTTCAGATCGTTACTTCTGCAGGTGACGGGCGGCAGGCCGCGAACCGAGATGCCCACAGTATGCAAGTCGCACATATTGCCTCGCGGAAGTAAGGAGCAAGCACAGTCCCTGCAGGATCCTGTACCTAGATGGTGCGACTTGTATGCCTGGCTAACTTTGAAGGGATTGCACTTTTGATCTTGGGCACTGAGCCCCTCTTCTTCGAGAGATGTCTTGTCGAGCGCTTGGAACGATACGCATCTAAAGTGCATCTCTTCCGCCCATTGTCGGATCCATGACAGTTAGTTGACGCATTCTGTAAGGGAGGCAAGCAATCGAACTGCAAATGTTGATGCAAAGAGAGATGGAAATCGGGTTGGGACGGCTCGGTTCCGTGCTCCGCCACTAGCGCGGCTTGGCGTTGCGGCACGGTCTGCGGGTGAACCTAGCTATCGGTCCTCCACGAATCCTTCAATCCATCGTCCATCACCACCAAGTTTCTTGTCCGTACTCTGGATTCGATCCTTTCGCTACACTCGCATCATATGATTACAACTAGCGTATATCAGGCAGGTGCAGCTTCCAGCTCTTGTCCCGGGCGGTAAGCTCGTGGCAAGCCTCATTAGCTATTCGATAGCCCCGGCCCTGTCAACGCCGACAAGTTACCCCCTGACATCTAGAGTTAGGTCAGGACAGGGAGATAGGCTTCCAGACGTCCACCGATGAATACATGCCCTCTAACTGTCGCTTACAAATTCAGAAAATGAATAAGCAATGTGTGCGACACGCCGCCCAGAGAGCATCTAGGACGAACAGCTCGCATCAAGCTTTTGCTACGCTAAGAGCATGGATCCACCAAACATGGCGCGGCGACACGCACTGAAAGTTCGGTCAGCTGTGCCTCTTCCTTCCTGTTATTGCAATCAAAGTTGCCGCGACATGAGACTGCAATCCATGCACCAGGATTCTGGTACGTTGAGATCCACTGTACCGCTGGCGCGGTCAAGCAGGATGTCGGACGACTCTTATACCTGATGCTGGATGCACTGTTTGTAGCAACAGACCCCATTGTCTACCCTGGGCGTCCCTTCCTCGCCAGTACGTTGCCCATCCAGTTGGCACTACCCTTTCATTCTTTAGATTTACTGTTATGACTCTCTCTACTCACGAATCCAACGGCGGAGGCTCGAGCGCATCGTTTCCACAGAGAACGGTACGGGTAGTCGGCTATACAACCATCTCCATAGTGTCAGTGGCTATCATAGCCCGATGCTTGCTACAGTATCTGCGACCGAGGAGAATAGTTGCACAAGACTGCTGCATGGCCTTTGCCTACCTGCTTTTCCTTGGGCAATGTATACTCTACATTGTCCTGTCACCTATACGGGTCAAGGTGCAGGAGGTAACGGAAGGCAAGATACCACCCTACCCCGAGCTATCTTATCATATCTATCTCATTGGCAGACTCATTTTTCCTGCCTTGACGTTCTTCTGGGCCATTTTATGGACCGTCAAGCTTGGGCTGCTTTTTCTCTACAGGAAATTGACTGTTGGGCTACCCAGAGTGTACAATCGGATGTGGTGGTTTCTTGTCATTCTCTGGGCTGTCGTGAGTTCCCCTCAATACTCTGACAGGGTGACCACTGTGTGCTGACAGGACAAACAGTCACTCGTTGGAAACTATGTAGCTTTCCTCACAACCTGCGTATCACTGGACAGCTTTTTCGATGGATCTAGAGGTTGCAACAACAAAGTCAGGCAGTTCGTCAGCATCTGGTACTCATTCGGTGCGGATACGATCACCAATATTATGCGTAAGCACCCTCCACATCAAGTCGCCCGCCTCGAAATCGCTACTGACCATCCCTAGTCATCGCATTTCCTTTGCATCTCACGTGGAACCTTCAGATGCCGCGCACGCAGAAAACTGCCATCATGGTCTTATTTGCCAGTGGAGTATTTTGCATCTTGATCGCCACTCTACGCGCTGCCAATGTCACTGCACAGACTATCAGGACTGGCAAGACGATGGATGGTACATGGCTTGCAGTATGGAGTATGGCCGAGACAGCTGTTGGTAAGTCTCCCATAGGTCTTTAAGCTTGATCCGCTCTGTTAGTTTAGTCGCTCGATACTGACACATGTAAGCCGTTTTGATCGGGCTTTGCCCCTCCTTTGCCGTCCTCATCAACGCGAACCGCAGAACGACTCACGAAGTCCGTGGATGGAGCTCCAATCTGCGCACCATGGGCAGTGCTTCAACACGTCCCAAACCCAAGACACCGACTGAGTTGGATACGTTTTGGACAAACATACACGGCAGTGAGGAAGAGCTAGCAGGGAAACAAGATAGTGCCTCTCTCACTACGACAGTCGACCAAAGTGAAGAGGGCCTGGGCATGGCTAGATGAGTGCGTAAAATGGCATGAGAATGATGAAAATGTGAGACAGTAGTAACTGGTGCAAGTGCAGGGTATCACGCCGACTTGTCATGGCCCACGGCGTGTACAACGTGTCGAACTCGCGTGAAGGTACATGTAACGACTATGCATGACATCTACGTCATGTTTCATACTCTACTGCCGCACTACAAATTCGTATGTGTAATCACCTGAGACCAGGTTCTCTTCATCGATCGTTGCGACTCAGCTCTACGTCTTTTTCACGACATCGAAGAAAGAAGCCAGTCTGGCGCTAGTGAGCCACATTCACTTCGTTTCTGAGGTCCACACTTAGCTTGTTTGGTATATCACGGGTTCTAGCGCACTCCGCGAACTGCAAGTGACGCCGACTTCTCTACAATAGCCAACTTCTCTTGATTCGCGTTTGCGATACAACCTAACGTGCTCTGGTTTCAACCACCCCTTCCATAACCTCTTCAAGCACCTCTCTAAGAACTTGCGGCTATTCTTCCGGCGCACCTACATCTTCAGGCTAACACATCCCAGGGCTTTACCTCACATAACCGAGAGACTTTCGGTCAGCCGAAAAGATGAGCGCCAATCAGGACTACATGACGCCAAACGACCATCTCCAGCAGTCCCTCCAGAACACCTCCGCATTTGAAGTCCTGGGCCACTTCTGCGGTATACCCGCTGTGGGCTCTCTCCAACGACTCAACGAGGCGGCCGTCGTCTGTATCGATGTAGAGTGGTGGCAGAAAGAGCCCAAACCCACCACCGAGCTCGGAATCGCTGAGCTCATGCAGAAGGGACTGACCCCAACTATCCACGCCGAGAATATCCTGTCTAGCATCCAAGTCGCGCACGCCCGTATCATCCAGAACGCGCACCTCATCAATAGATTCCCCGGTGCTGGAGACCCCGAGAACTTCCTCTTCGGCAAGACCAAGTTCGTCACTATGGACGAGGTGAAACAAGTACTCATCAATACGTTTGTGCGACCGCGCGAGTATGGAGACGGGTCTGACCTGCAGCCCATTATCTTGGTCGGTCACGCGGTAGAGAACGAATTCGAGCATATGCAACGCGCGTTCGGCGTCGATCTACTGAGCTACGGTACTATCGTCAAGGTCATCGACACGCAGCTCATGGCGCAAGAACTGGGTATCAAGGCGCCACGAGGACCGTTCATCGGCCTGAAGGACCTTCTCGCACACTTCAACATGGTTGTACCCAACCTCCACACCGCTGGCAACGACGCAGCCGCCACACTCATGGCCGCCGTCTTACTCACCCTCAAGCCGTGGATGTATCCAGACGTCCCCGGCTCGCCACCCGCCGTCGTCCAGGGTCGCAGTATGTCAGAAGTGGTGGCTGGAGTCATGGAGATGGGACAGTCGCTGTCGCCGCCGCCCTGGGGAGAGCTGGTGTACTGTATTCGATGCGATCACAAGAGTCATATCGCCAAATCCTGCTACACTGCTCTGACTTGTCAGAACTGCAGCAACTCGGGCGTCAAGAGGCTGTTTGGTGCGCGGAACACACACAAAACTACGAGGTGTATGTACCAGTACTTACCGATACCGCCAAGGGACTACGGATTCGGTGGGCAGTAGATTGAGGGGAACAGAGGCGAGAGACGAGATAAGGAAACGTTTGAAAGAAATACTGGTAGAACACCCAGGTAGCTACGCAGCTACGAATGAAATCATCACACTGGCGTAGAAGTTAGGACCCACATCATACAAGAGGGAAGCTGAACACCCTGAAGCCTACATTAACCTTGGGCCACCTACTTTGCATGTTTTCATCTTGATGTAGGCTCCAGACCAACCCCAGCCTATTCCATCTTCTGCCTTCATCACCGCTATACGAATCAACGACCCATAGTGACACTGGCGATATCCACATAGCTACTCTCACACCTCCTCGCCCCATCCGCTTAACGAGGCCCAAACGCACAAGACCCCTCCATATGCGTCCCAGCATTCTTCCTCCTCCACTCCTGAACTGCACATTCGCACCTCCTACACTTCAGATCCGCATTATGACACTCCAAAAACCCATGCTCACCACTCCCACACCTCCAGCAAAACACTTCAACACCGACAGGCGGCGCCGGCGTGGGCCAGTTTTTCAAGCTCTGCACTACGAACATCGCAGACTTGGAGCTTGACTGGCCGACCCGCCCCGGCTTTGCCTTCGCATTCTGTAGCGACCCATACAGCTCGAAGCGGAGGGTTGAGAGAATAGCGACGATGGTGGCGTACATGGCTGCGTTACCGCTGTTATGTGAGTGGTATACGGGGACGTTGAACTGTCTGAGGAGGTATGCGAAGTCTGCGTCTGCGTGGCGCGTGATCTTAGACTGCTGGGGTATGATCTGCGCATCGAGACTCGCTACCGTTGTATCCAGAAGGGTTGGGTCGAAGTCGAACGCCGTCTTGCGTACCCTACTGATGCTGCTGTTGGAGCCAAAGGACATGTATATGATGAGTCGGTAGCCTGCATCCTCGTTCTGCTCGTCCATAGGCTGGTGCCAGATGTGCTCGAGCAGGACAAGAGCTTCTTCTTGGGACACATAGACCGTGGTGCCGAAATGGAAAGGATCGAGACCGGTGGCTGTAGCGTCGAGGTGCGCGGTGGAGCGGATGACGAGGTGGAGACACCATACTTTGCGTAGCAAGTCTTCTGCGTGCGGGCCGGCCATTATAGGCTGTCCTTGATTGATGCTAGATCGGTCGTAGGTGGTGATTCCAAGCTCGGTGAGGCGATACGGTGGGTGAGCTGACCATTTGCGGTGGAGGACGACGAGGACAGCGTCACGAAGTAGGTTTGGAGCAGTTGTCGACCTTCCGAGGTATTTGTGCAGGACATCTTTGTCTGGTAGCGCAGCCAAGGCGTTGCGAAGGGTTGCTAGCTTTGCTGACGTGGATTTTGACATGACTTGATGTCCATGGGTAGCAGAAAATAAGCGGCAGGAAATCTGTGTAGGTGAAGCGTTCGTCCGTTTGATGCGGCACTTTAAGAGACTAGTGCCATTGGAGATGAAGCTGACAGTGAGAGTGAAAGTGAAGATGAGAATGAGGTTGAATTAGATTCTGGTTTTCGCATGCTGCTGCTGCTCAGCGCAGCACATCTTTCTCGTTGCAGTCATGGCCTTGTGTAACCATCACGACCGTAATCCAGTCACGCCTGAGTCTTTTAGACTTTTTTTGATGCCGAAGGAAAGTGTATTGAGTTTGCATCTCGTTGCTAAATGATTGTGTACACCATCATAGCTTGTGGCTTTACTTATCCAGGTGTTCTTGGCTTCATCGTCTGCACGTTTTGGTGACTCAAAGGGAGCTTTGATATCAGATCGCGGTTATCGGCTGACGAAAATTCATCGATCTGAATAAGATTTCACCGCTATGATGGGTGTGCCCGAAGACGCGACCTTGGTGCTCTCCATCGCAGAGGTATGAGGAGAGAGGATTTCCCGAGGTCGGCTGGATGGTAGCGCAGCCGCTAATCCATGAATGGCCGAGCTCTAATTACCCTTACTAATCCCAGCGCATCCCCGCCATAGCTCCGCGAACCCTCAGAATCTGATCTCAGCCTCATAACTGTCCATTGTCGAGATAGGCCGCCCACACAAATTTCATTATGTCGTCAGCGCCACCCAGAACCATAATTGATCTTCCGATCGAACTCATCGAGATGATCGGAATGAATCTCATTGAATATGCTCCATACAACGATTCCGTCGCACCAGTCATACCGCGATTACTGGTGGGGAGTTGCCAGGCAGTGTACACACCCGTCTAGCATGTCGAGGTCTCAGTAACGCTTTAAAAAAGCGTTCCTAGAGGTCCTACATGATGTACCCTTCCAATGCACTGAGGAGCATCTGGGCCGTTTGACGCGGTTGTTGCAGCTTGCCTGGGTGTCGCAGTCGTTCAAACAGCTCACTATCGGCGGTGCCAAGATAGCCAAAACACCCATACAACGATCCCGGGCGGTCTGGATACAGGACCATCTGGCGGACGCTTTCAAGACAATTCTCAGCATTGCGCCTCGTTTGGAAAGCATTAGATGTGTCCCACTCTTTGAGTCTTTTAAGCTAAACGATCCCCGTGACGCTTACGACAAAGATACCGCCGACGAAACTATTCGCGAACGAAGGCAGGGTCCCTTTCGTTCTGTAGACATCTTTGGAGTACGTTAAAGCACCCATATTTTCCACAGATAGTCCCAGTATAGAGGCTAATACGTGAACGTAGAAACTTTACACATCAATACACGAAAGCGGACACGCGGAAACTCTGATGTCGCTTTTGTTAGGATCCGACTCCAGGGGAATATTCAGACTTGGAACGCCCGGTGAGACATTGTACCGCGGTCAGATAAGACTCTCCCCGTTCTTTGCAAAGCCATTACCTCATCTCCAACACCTCGTCCTCGACTTGGGATGTCTACGATACGGCACTGGCATTTCCAGTTCGACCCAGATGCCAGTCCTCGAGTCTTTGACGATCGTATACACAACGTTCCACAACAACAGCGAACGGAATGTCGGACCGTGGCCGGAAGAAAACTTGGACCTTTTGGCAAAGACTCAACCCCGACGGCTCGTGCTCACTAGCTATAGGTACCTCACTTCGTGGCTACACGAGCCTCGAGAGAAAATTCTTGCTATTGTCCGTGCATTCAGCCACAGGCAAGGGCCACTACCGTGCTTGGAATTGCGAGACATGGATGTCGAATTGGATTACCATCGGGACGAACGGCCGATGCCAGCAGATACTTGGAAGTTCTCGGAGGACTTTCGCATCGCAGAGTTCAAGATTGCAAACGTGACGTGGTACCGACATGTAATCCATCGTGACAGTTCAGAGCGCCGTGGCTGGTGCAAGACGGGTTGGGAACTGTTTCCTCAAATTTGTGACGAGTCAGATGTCGTACGTGTACGCGTGTGTGACGAGTCGGAGCTCATTGAAGAAAGCTTTCTCGAAAGACCATATGAAGATTTGCATATTGATGGCAATAGCACGGATCATGATACCGAGACAGATCGCAGCACCACCGAAGACGGATTCGATGATTCAGACCGGTCCACAGACGAAGACGAAGATGACGACGAAGACGAAGACGAAGACGATGACGAAGATGAAGACGAAGATGACAATGACGCAATGGACGAGGCATAGGCTATGATGGTTATGCATAGCCACTGCTTTCGATTTGATACAAGGAGTCCATGTGCATAGTGTTGGCGCAGCTTTACGTTCGGTGACAGCTTCAACCTCCGCCAGGCTTCTTCAGCGCTCCACCAAGAATACTCGGGTCAAGCATCTTGGCTTCAGGGACGTCGACACCACAACGCACCCACATGCTGCTCCAAAGCGCACCGACTGCTCTTTCTTCGGGCATGAAAACGACCGTGTTTACGTACGACCGTGTCGTGTTATAGCAATCTGGCATGTTGAACAGCTGCGCCTCGCAGTTGTCGCCTTTGTTTGAATAGAACACGCCGCATCGCGCTTCGCTTGG
>Ga0265797_10008429_pt1 | contig 13735 bp, 13 predicted proteins | sample P2T30metagenome_FD_192433 | JGI IMG/M metagenome (GOLD analysis project Ga0265797, IMG submission 192433) | Plant litter microbial communities from East Loma Ridge, Irvine, California - P2 T30 | ecosystem: Environmental > Terrestrial > Plant litter > Unclassified | place: USA: California... | reverse complement strand
AGCGTTCATAATGACCTCAAGGCACTGAAGTGGATACACACAAAAGTCGTAGACTCCTACGTCGTAGAGCACAAGATCATTCAGGAGAAGAAGGCAATCGAAGCCAGAGAAAAAGAGCTTAGTGAAGAGGCGGCAAGAAGGGTGGAGGAGTGCCTTCCGGAGGTCACAGGACTAGCGACGAGTAGCATGCTTACCCCAGCGACTGATGCGCAGACAATGATCGACTCGACCAACCCCACTGAGGGTGAGCCCAAGAAGAAGAAGAAAAAGGGTACGGGTGATCTGGCGTTGAAGACACTGCTAAAGAAGTACCTGGACACGGACATTCAGACCAAAGGCAATAAAGGTCATGATAGCTTGGAAGACGCAACTGCGGCGCGGGATCTGGTTCACTGGATGGTGATGCGGAGACTCCAGGATAAGTACGGCGTATTGATGTAGCAGTGGCTGTGTGTTATACTGCATGAACCTAATCCAGAGCCCTGAACTTGCTCGTATCTTTCCAGAGGTGAAAGGGAAATTGCGAGTCTAGGTAGAGTGTGATGAGGAACTGCTGGCCTAACTTTGGTCTCTTGGAGCGGGGTTTGCTGTAGTAGGCTGGAGAGTGTCAGTTCCTTTTCGACGTTATAACGTTCAACCACTACAATAATGTATACATACAACGCACCTCCACTTGTCACTAATGTACCACATCTAGTCTCATGTATGCCTCGAAGTCACCCATGGTCAGCACTTATTAACTTCAGCTTCTCATTGTAGCCTTCAAAACTCCGAAAGGTTGGACTAGAACAGTATACGACTACAACTCAGTCTTCTCAGCATCAACATTCAAGTCCCAATTGATGCCACCATCTTTGCCATAACGCTGCTCCAGCCATTCGTTGCACTTCCTAAAGTGACCGTTGTCAAACTACACATCGTTAGCACTTGAATCATGATATATCGGGAGGCGGTACTTACGAAGCCTCTCGCTGCACTCAGCGGGCTAGGATGTACGCTCTTCAGCACAAGATGCTTGTCAACTGGAATGCCCTTGGTCCTCTGCTGCGCCGGACTGCCCCAGGCCAGGAAGACAACACCATTCGTCCGCACCTTGGCCACGGTATCAATGACCTTCTGCATGAGCAGCTCCCAGCCCTTGCCCGAATGTGAGTTTGCTTCACCGCGACGGACGGTCAAGCAGGTGTTGATGAGCAAAACACCACGATCAGCCCATGGCGTCAGAAGACCACCCTTGTTCGGAGGTCGCTTGTAGTCTGGGTACTCCTTCTCGAGGGCCTTGTAGATGTTCATGAGCGAAGGAGGCGCAGGGTTCGGTGGACGGATGGAGAAGCAGAGACCGTGGGCTTGGTTGGGGCCGTGGTATGGATCTTGGCCTGTGATGACGACCTTGACGGTGTTGAGGGGTGTGTGTCGCGACCTAACCAGTATTAGTCTTCGTTACTCAAGCATGCACCCGGAAGATGTGGGAGATCGTACCAGGAGTACACGTCCTTCATCGGCGGGTATACAGTCTTCCCACTGTCCAGCTCCTTCTTCAGGAACCTCTTCAATTCGAGGAATTGGGGTGTCAGCAGCACATCCTTGACATGCGGCAGCCAGCTCTCGTGTAGCGTGTCGAGCTCAAGTTGTAGCAGCTCTTTCTGCTCGTCTGTGAGTTTGGCAACCCATGCATCTCTATCGAACTTTGCGGCTGCAGCAGATTGTTTGGGCGGCGCATTGGGGTTGGGTTTCGGGGCGCCAAAGAAGGCGGTAATGCTACCGTTCTGCTTGGGCTTCTTTGACGCGTCCGTGGCCGCTGCCGCTGCTTTACGCTTCAGGCTCATGGTGGCACTGTCAACTGATGTAGAATATGGGGTGAGAGGGGAAGCGTGGAGTAACGAAGATAATACTATGGAGACTATGACGAGTCGTAAGAGTATCGTGACGATTGCAAGCATCTCCCAGCCCCAGAGATTCGCGTCGGGGACGTGACGTCGGACACGGCCTGTCATTTCCCCCCGAGCACGTTGATTGGCCGCCACGCGGCACAGCAACACGTGAGTACGCGCGACGCGTCCAAATCACGTGACATGACATCACCCGCTGCCCTGACACAGTCCGCAACATGGCACAAGGATGCAAGCAGGCTGCAGTGGCTTCCCCCTCAAGATGACCGTTTTTTCCGGCAAATCAGACATGAGCGGACGTTTGATCGACACTAACATGCCTCGAGGTGGAGACTGAAGCCTGATGCAGGCTCACCTGCAGGCGTGCTGCCCGCATTTGTGACGTGTTGCCTAGGGGAAGCAAACAGGAGCGCGTACAGGTGGGGGGATATAAACAGACCTACTTCGTCTTTGCTTCTTTTCTCATACTACAACCAATCTGACCCATCTTCTCAAACTACAACACTCAATCAGAGCTCTATCAAACACAATCATCAACGATGGCTTCTTCCAACCCTTCCAACTTCGCCAACCTGCCCAAGGACAAGCTCAGTGAGATTGCCGCCAAGGGTGGCCATGCCTCGCACGGCTCTGGCAACAGCGAAGTAAGTTGTACCGGATACCCTCACTCTAATGTGCAGTGACTGACCTTTTGTGAAGTCCACATCCACCGGCAACAGCGGCAATGCTGACCGTAACCCTGACGGTACCTTTACCAAGGGCTCAGACCTCGCAAAGGAGCTAGGCGCTCAAGGTGGTCATGCTTCCCACGGTGCTACAGACTCCACGTCCAACAGCAGCGAGCCAGGCCGTAACCCAGATGGCACCTTCACCAAGGGGTCAGAGGTCGCCAGCAAGCTTGGTGCTGAGGGCGGCCACGCATCCCACGGTTCTTCCAACGACTCTAGTGCTCAGACTTCCAGCAACGAGAGCGGCGTAAGTTGTCCTGAAGTACGGTCGATGAGTTCGTAGCTAACATATTCCACGCAGCGCAACCCTGACGGCACTTTCAAAAAAGGCAGTGAACTCGCTTCCGAGCTAGGCACACAGGGCGGACATGCCTCCCACTAGAAGCAACACGTAGATGTGCCTACCGATCCTTCAGTCCGACCTTCATGATATGTCCATGAATGACGGCCCAGCGTGGAGGAAGATACCTGGACATTAGGGTACTATCATGCAGGGTCATAGCCTAATCACGAGATCATGAATGAATGCAGAGAACAATACATGACTCAGTTTTTCATCTCCTAACGTACTACATGTTGTGATGCTTAGGCCTCGAGGGACTCACATGCATCTACAGTGTTTTCTAACCGCTATAGCCCAAGGCGTCTAGTTCCTTCTTGATCTGCTTCTCGGTGCTGATCTTCTTGACCTGGGTGTCCTCTAGTTTCTCTCCGCCGGCTTGACGCATCTTCAGCTCATCGATGGCGCGCATCTTCTTCAGCAAACCCCTGATCTTCTTGTCCTGAGGGTTGCCGCCGTCACCAGGGCTGGTGACGGTGAGGTCAGGGGGAGGACCCTGGCTCTCGGTCTGGATCGGGGGAGGGGCCTGAGCCTGAGCTGGAGCTTGCTGACGCTGCTGCGCAGGGTTCTGGCGCTGGTTACCGTCCGGGCGGGCTTGACGGTTTGGGCTGTTGCCAAAGTTGCGGTGCTGGCTGGCGCTTCGTCCTTGCTGCTCATATCCACTCTTGCTGCGACTGCGCTGGCGACGTTCTGGGCTACGTCCAGCTCCGTTGGGTGCATTGGCACCGTCAGCGCCGAGTCCAGCAGCCTTGTCAGCGGCCTCGCGAGCCTTCTTGGCCTCTCGCTTCTTCTTGTTCTTCAAAGCCGCCTTCGAGAGCTCTCCATCGCCATCTTGAGCGCCGGTAAGACTAACACCGCCGCCGGGAGCAGCGCCCGGTGGAAGGGTCTCAGCAGCTTCTGCTCCTGGTACCTCACGGCGACGCGGCTTGCCAAATCCATTGGCGAAGCCAACGTTCGTGGAAGAGATACCGGTATTGGCATAAGCTGCGCCTCCTTCATCTTCACGCTTAAAGTGTAGGGGTGTAGCGGTTCCGCGCGCTCCGGGGGGACGGTAGGCACCCGCAGGCTTGGACGGTGTCTTCTGGGTGCTGAGGTAGGCGAGCGCAGACGGATGCGGTGCCGGTACGTTGGTCAAGGGGTCGGTCAGAGGGTACATCGAGGTTGGCTGAGGGCGCCAAACGACGTGGTAGAGTTCGGCCATGTCCTCGTTGTACATGAGGCCTCCGCTGACATGGTAGATGCGAACACCGTTGTCAACACGAAGACGCGGGCTAGTAGTAGCCGTAAGGATATGCTGCCCATCCGGACTCCACGCGCAATAGGTCGAGTTGGAGGTCTTGACGTGGCAGACCTTGGCGAAGTTCTTCTCAAGATCGTAGATGTCCATATCTCCAGCTAGATTACCAAAACCGGCGACGATGACGAAGCGACCGTGGGGACTGAAAAGGATAGTGTTGCGTGGGCCTAGGTCGAAACTGTGTTGTGCGACCGCGCGCTGGTTGAAGATGGTAGTCTTTGCGGGCATGTAGCCATAGGTGACACCGAATTCCTTCGAGTTTGGCGACCAGGACACGTCGTGAATAGGACCCTCCTTGTCTAGCTGGATGCGCGAATCGAAGGTGCCGTTGGCGCTGAGAATGTACATGTTGGTCTCGCCGTAGTAGCTCTTGTTCGTCTTGTCGACCTCGGTTTGGGCCAGGACAATCAAGCTGGTACCGAGATCGTTCCACTTCAGCTGGACCTTGTCGCCCTTGAAGAAAGTCTTCTGGGATACCGGCTGGCTGAATTGAGGGACCTGGAAGACCTTGACAGCAGCGGGCATACCCTTGCGCTCCGGAACAAAAACGGCAACTGAATGGTTCTTGCCTGGGGCGAGCGCCATGTCGGTCACTCCCTCCACGCGGAGCTTGTTCCAAGGGTTGCGCAAATCGCTCGACTGGAAGAACTGCACCTCGTTTGTTACAACGCGCGCACAGTACTTCTCGTCGGACGTGTACTGCAAGTTCCAGCCACTCTGGTTCTTCTGAACGTATTCGCCGATGACTGCCCGTGATCCGTCATCTTCAGCTTCGTCGGAGAGCGTCTTCCAGACCCGGAGGTTCTTCGCCGCGTTCCCGTCTTCGTCCTTGGATGGGCGCTGCCATGTGATGAGGTATGTGCCGAGCGGGGAGAAGCCGAGCTCGTAAACGTTCGGTGTGGGGAGTGTGGTAATGACGTTGCCGACTGAGGCGTCAATCACCGAAACCTGTTCAGGTGTTGCCCATGCGAAGTACTTGCTATCGGGCGAGTAGCAGCAGCAGCGAAGGTTGCCTTCGGGTCTGTTGTGCGAGTCAGCGTCAGAACTGCACGTGGATGTGCGCGAGGACTTGTGGCGTAGTCTAGACACTTACCGTACGAATCCTGGAAGAGCCTCATACACTGGAGCAGCGTTGAAGATCCCGATGCCCTTGGCGGAGCGGTCTGCGAGTCTTGTTAGCGTGTCTCACGCCCGACTGTGCGGAGGGTGCGTACAAGCCAACTGTGTGGGAACAGCCATGATAACTAGTAAAAGTCACAGGAAGTTGTACAAGTGGGCGTGGGGCAAGGTGCTGGTGGTCGCGAAGTCTGGCTCACTGCTGAGCTCGGTTTTGTGGGTTGGCGATGAGTAAGGCTAAGACAGGAACACGTCGGGGGTGTGGGTATGGATTCGAGTGTGACGTAGTTCCGGGACTTTATAGGCCAAGGGCAGACTTTGGGCGCACGCAGCGGCAACGGGTGGATCGTGGAGGGAAGGAGGAACACGCGTCAGGGAATTGAAGGGTGACCGTGTGACAGCGTAGTGAAGGCGATGGCGGCCGTCGAGAAAGAAATCCGTGGGCACACGCGCTAGTGCTCGGGGAAAATGCGGGCCGCTGGCGTTGGGACTGTGACATCAGCCTCGCCAGCACATGCTGGAGACGGAAGAGTGAATGGGAGAGGCTGTGCACGTATTGGCGCTCGAAACTCCTCTTCTGAATACATTTTCTGACTGCATCGACGTCACCGAGTCTAGACCGATCTTGTGCCGCCTGCACAGAAGGATTCGAGATTCAACGATCTGCGGCCAGCTTTCCCTAGCAAGAGCCGCGAATCGAGCATGCTTCGTCGGCTTCTTCTCGAGTGTCAGCGACTGATACACCATTTCATACTCCCTCCATCTGCTTAGATACGTAGGAGATCGCGCAATTTATACAAGCATTGCGTAGAGTTAACCATTCGCGATATACCAACGGCGAACTCCATGTCTATCGTTATCGCCTCGGTAGCGCCATAAGCTCCCGAGCTCCCCCCAACTCCACAGACCCATCGTAGCTTCCGTCCACGTCCCTTTGGACGCCGTGCCGCGAAGATGCCGACCTCGATGCCCGCCCCTTCGATACGCATCCCGATGGAGCTTCTGACTCCGACTGCTTTCGCGCAGTTCGGTGCTGTCATCGAGAACCCGACCACATCACCGTCCGCGAAGCTGCCCATCCCGCAACGCGTACCACCGCCGGACGCCGTCGCCGCCAATCAGGGCTCAGCAACCAAGTACCTCGATGTCACACACATGTCGAACCTGTACAGCCTTGCGCCGAGCAAGAAACCTGCCAAGGCAGTAATGAACATGTTTGTTTGCTCGCCGCGCAACCTCCGGCCGCACGAGCCGAGCATGAGCATGCCCAGCTCGTGGGGAGACCTGGACCTAGATGAGGACGAGGAAGGATGCGGGGACTTCCAGAGGCAGCTATTGGACGTTGGCATTCTCGAAAGACATCCGTTCACCACGCAGACATTCATACCCATGGGGCTGTCGCAGCAGGAAAGGCACACACAGTATCTTGTCATAGTGGCTCCAACACTGCCGGCAAGCGCGTCGAGAAGGCACACAGGCAGAGCGCCGCCATATCCTACACCCCACATCGAACGGAAAAGGAGTGTCATGGACATCTTCGCGCGCGCGAGGCCGAGCCCGTACTCGAACGAGACTGTGCCTACCCAGAGCCAGTTCTCACGGCTGCACCCCTCAGCGCGACCCAAGGGACCTGGCCTGCCAGACCTCAAGAATCTCCGCGCCTTCGTTGCAAACGGCAGTCAAGCAGTGACATATGGGGCTGGGACATGGCATGCGCCGATGATCGTGATTGGGGACCGACCGATCGACTTTGTAGTCGTACAATTTGCGAATGAAGTAGGCAACGAAGACTGTCAGGAAATCGTGCTGAAGCCAGACCAAACCGCTTCCGAAGGGGTTGTGGTAATGGTGGATACCGATTCGACTGGAGCTGTGCAAGTCAAGGCTGGGGTTGGCTCTGTAAAGGCTAAACTATGATGCTCCTGCCGAATTTCCTCCCTCCTGATGGGCGTACCTGCTCTGATTTCGACCCGATACTATGTTATAATGCAAGCGTTGATGAGAATGCAGAGGTTTCAGAGAAGACCAAGACTGTAGCATGAACACGTCTCTAACACATGAATGACCAAGCTTAGGGTTTACAACAAATTCTTAACTCCGACAAGCTTTCGAGTTATCGCGATCGTACTGTTGATAGCTGCTACTGCAGGGATGACATGGATGATACAGATCTCGCTTGTTTTACCGCATCGAAATCATAGGGCCTCCCGTTGCTCCATCTCACGCTGTCGGAACCAATAGAACGGATGGTGTCCACTGTACCTGCCGCAGTTCTTCTACTCTCGACACGTATAGCCCCGTCCATACAGCTGCACATAACTCTGCGCAAGTTCCTCCAACCCTCGAGTGGTTTCTCACATCCGTCCGTACAATGGAAGAAGCGGATCTCGTGATCATAGGTGCAGGCATCTACGGCCTCACAACTGCTCACACATACCACCGCCTACATCCTTCAGCCAAAATACTCATTCTCGACTCTGCGCCATCCATTGGCGGACCATGGGCACCGAATCGTGTGTTTCCCGGTCTCCGGACCAACAATCTGTGGGGCATGTACGAACACCCTGACTTCCCCATGGATGAAGAAAAGTTCATGGTGAAAAGGGGAGAACACATTCCTGCCGCGAAGATGTTCGACTACCTTAGTGCTTTCATGAAATGGGCCAATGTAGAGCAATTCGTTAGAGGGCGAACAACTGTTGAGATCATCGAGAGGGATGAAGATGCGGATGGATGGGTTTTGCATTGCGCGGCATCTCCATTGAATAGGAAGGGCACCCAGATCAAAGCGAAGAAACTGGTCATTGCAGTCGGTACCACGAACAAGCCACTATTACCGGATTATCAAACGTCGACAAACTTCAGATCATTGGTCATCCATGCTGCAGACTTCCCGGAATTTCACGAAGTCATTGCGAAACCAAGCAAGCATACCGTCGTTGTGGGATCTGGAAAGTCGGCGTGGGATGTAGCGTACGCATGTGCTAGTCAGCCGTCTACTACAGCGACTTTACTCATTCGTCCTGACGGCAACGGACCTGTGTGGATGGCGCCTAGTCACGTCACACCATTGGGATTGTGGCTGGAGAAACTGGTACATACACGTTTCTTTGGCTTCATGTCTCCTTGTCCTTGGGCACCCACGACAGGCATTGAAGGCTGGCTGCGCTCCTTTTTCCATCGCACGTGGCTCGGCAGGAAAATAGTGGGTGCTTTCTGGAACACACTTGGAGAAGATGCGATCGCGCTAAATGGGTTGGACAAACACCCTGAGACGAAGAAGTTGCGGCCTTGGAGAGGTGCTTTCGAAGTCGGCAATGCGTTATCGATTCACAATTATCCGGATAGCTTTTTCGAGTTGGTCAAAGACGGAAAAGTCAAAGTGATCGTTGACGACATTGAAAGCCTGTACGGAGAGCGACAGGTTGTACTCAAGTCAGGGAAGGTGTTAGAGGCTGATGCAGTCGTTTGTGCAACAGGCTGGCAAAAGGGATACACCTTCCGCTTCGAACCTCAAGAGCTGGAGAAGGAATTGGGCTTACCTAGTACACTTGCACTCACGCCGGAAGAGACAGAGCTTATACGAAAGTCAGAGGAAACTCTGTACACCGAGTACCCTTACCTGAAAGAGAGGGATACGAGCCGTATACATCATCCCGATCCCTCCCTTCGTTACGCTGAACAGCCTTCTTCAAACGCCGAACCGTACCGCTTATACCGCTTCATGGTCCCGCCAAAAGCCATGGAAGAGCGCAACATCGCCTTCGCTGGTGCAGCCCATTGTCTTTTTACCTTCCCGTGCGCATACATACAAAGTCTCTGGATCACTGCCTATTTCGACGGTACCCTATCTCCGCCCTCTTCATCAACCAAGGCACTTGAGGAAACATATCGGAACACGCAGTACTGTGTTCTCCGCGGCGCAATGAGTTATGGGCATACACTACCCGATCTTGTCTTTGATACGATGCCTTACCTTGACACGCTGCTCAGAGATCTGGGTATGCAGGAGCGGAGGAAGGGTGGAGGTGTGAGGGAGTGCGTGAGTAGCTATGGCCCGGAGGACTATCGCGGGCTGCTGGAAGATGCCGAAGTAAGGATGAAGACTAAGAAGGGCTCTCTGAAACAGTAGGTCTTATCGATGCACGGGTTAAAGGTTAGAAGACAGCAATGAGTGGCTGGGATGAGTTGTGGTAAACAAAGAACGGTTTGATGTGTACATTAGTCGGACATGCAATTAGCGTATGGATTCAATGCGAAGCCAGGAGGTCTTGAGAGATCCTACAGCTGTGCTATGCATGTGCCTGAATTAATTCGTGGCAGTTCCACCTATCGCGCGGCGAAGCACTACCTAGGTACCTTGCAGCACGCAGAACATCATCCGTTTATCACCTAGGCAGACATCACTGTACGTATATACGGTATTGAAGGAAGTATAGGCTTTGTGAGTTTGCAAGGTATCGTTTCAAGAGGGCGCGAGAGGTGCGGTGCTTGCTCCAGATTTCACCAACCTGTACTTCTCGCAGACCGTGGCGGACACACCTCGCTCATACCTGTCCATGATAAATGACGCAGTGGGGGCAAAGTTCTTGCCACCTACTGTTAACAGGTCTCTTCAGTCTGATTAGGTCGCGAAGTCCGCGTCCATACGAGATGATTCAGGTGTTGTGGCGATCGCAGCAGGTAGGGCGGAGTGTTTCGGAGGGAATGTGCAGGGGCCGGCCCGCATGCCAAGCCCCACCCTCACCAGTAACTGCCTCTTCGAGACAGGCCTCTCAGGGAGACGATGCTCCCACACCAACCATTTGCTATCTCGCATATCGCGCCCACGACTGCAATATAAACGGAAGCTTGGTAAGGCTTGGCAACGAGTCCATGGGGGAGACTGCCGGACGCTGCAGGCCACTCGTCATTTGTAGTCGCAAATGCTCATCAGCTAGATCTTATCGCAATCATCGATCTCCCACCCAATGAGCCAATTATAGCTGCTATGTAGCTCTTCACCTAGGATCTTCATCCATGTAACGCCATAAGGAAGATCACCCGGCACCGGCACCGGCGTAGTCTCAGCCTAGAGGCTGGAGATTTGTACTGCCACAGCAGCAGCTGACTGGCCTTCCGCCTATGTTTCCCAGATTTCTTTTCCCTCTATCTCGATGGCACATGGCGTTCACCGACGTTGGCACGTGAAACCAGCCACTACCGGCCGAACTCACCACAATATCCCCTAGGGCCGGAGACACTACTATGCAGAACCAGTTGTACGATAGTGTGCCAAAACAGCTTCCCGTTTGGCGACGAGCACGGGATCTCCGGGGTATCGATAGTCATGCAGTAGATAAGCACCACCTCGACGGATGGCTGCATGAAGGATGCTAGGCTTTAGAAGGAACTTATAACTGCAACAGTACCAATCACCGCTGTACACTGCTTTTCTCCTTCTACATGCAGAAGGAGCATCGAATATACCCTGTTCTAGCGGTCTTGGGACCTTTGGCATACCTGGACCACACGACAACAATGTGGCAAGGTTGGTGTATACCACCACATCGAAGTCGCAAGACTAGAGAGTGACCAGTCGAGTACAAATAGGAGGCTGTCTTCCTCTCATTCTCAGGCCAGTCCTCATCAGAGAACCAGCAGTCTTTCGCTTCCAGCTTCAGTCCCACTCCAGCTTTCCGGCCAACCTCCTTCAAGATGCAGATCAAAGATCTCCTCACCGTCCTCGCTATCCCAGCGGTGGTGCTCTCCGCAGCCATCCCTCAGGATCCCACTGAGATCCCCGACTGGGACAACGGCAGCCAGGAGGATATTGTCGGTGGAACAACCGCTAGCGCGGGTGAATTCCCCTTCATCGTCTCCCTCCAGCGCTCCGGCTCCCACTTCTGCGGTGGCACCCTTCTGAACGCCAACACCATCCTCACAGCTGCTCACTGTGCTGTTGGCCAGACTGCCTCCAGCCTCACAGTTCGCGCTGGTTCCAACGTAAGTTTCCACCTTGGCCATGAGATTTGTTTAGGCTAACACGTTGAATCCAGAGCCGTACCTCCGGCGGTGTTGTTGCCCGTGTTTCCTCCATCAAGGTCAACCCTGGCTACGTAGCGAGCACCTACAACGGTGATGTCGCCATCATGAAGCTGGCCACCTCCATCCCTACCAGCTCCACCGTCTCGTACGCTACGCTCCCCGCGTCCGGATCCGACCCTGCTGCTGGAACCACCCTCACCGTTGCTGGCTGGTAAGTTTTGTCATTCTTATCTGTTCAGAATCTGTCCGAAACACATAGCTAACTTTCAAATTAGGGGTACTACCTCTTCCGGCGGCCAGTCGCTCCCCGTCAACCTCCTCAAGGTTGATGTTCCTGTCGTCTCCCGCAGCTCCTGCCAGTCTTCTTACGGCACCTCGGCTGTTACCGCCCAGATGTTCTGCGCCGGTCTCTCCCAGGGTGGAAAGGACTCTTGCCAGGGTGACTCCGGCGGTCCTATCGTCAACAAGTCCACCAAGGTCCTCCTCGGTGCCGTTTCTTGGGGTGATGGCTGCGCTGCCCCCAACGCCCCTGGTGTGTACGCCAACATTGGCCAGGCTACTCTCCGTAGCTTCATTGCTGCCAACTTGTAAAGTGTTTAACACTTGGTGGAGACCAGGAAGCAAACGAGTATCGCAAGGCTGGGAATGGTGGTGACATAGTGGAGGGAAAACTGAAGTGACGATCGATAAGATTCTTGTATATACAGCTTATAGCCAATTTGACTGTCACATCCTTAGCTGTGTCTTCACTCCTTGACTTTTCCTTCTGTGAACATGAACCCAGTCTATACTCGTCATCTGGTATTAATAGAAGGGAACTGGAGCTGACAGAGAATGAGCTTCGTGCAAAGGAAGATTTCAACACGCATCTCTTTGAAGTGTACCTAGGTACACTGCCTTCAGGTCTTGTTTCCTCCAGCTATTACTTTACTGTAGACGCCAGTGCACCTGTGTAGTTTCTTTCTTGTGTAAGGTGGTCGTATGGCGCGTGAGGAGAGGGGCGGGGGATAGTCCGACCTCGGCCCCTGTCCAGGTGCTCGGTCAATTGATCTAGCCTTTCTCGGAACGAACGGCGTCATCACATCTCCCCTAATCGACTTGACACGCCTTCATCCTCAACGGCTGCGCAGTGAACCCCTGATCTGTGCCACCATGTCTTCGCGACTTCTTAAACTTCCGCGGGAGCTTCGAGATCTTATTTATGGATACGTCCTCGTATGCGATGTGATTCCTGTTCAAAGCGCAGCCGTCCTATTGGAAGCCCCGGCTTGCCGCAGTACCCGTGGTCTCGAGAGAGCTTACCCGTTGAGACGTCTACGCGCCCACCGACGGATCTGGCTGACACCTCGCTTCGACATTGGTCTGACCTCCGCGGAGTACGACTCAAGGGATGGGCCTACGAACATCCGAATGACATATCAACTTGCAATTCCATCGGACACGTCGTCCAACCACATCGAAATTCGGTTGTTGCAAACATGCCGGCAGATCTATCATGAAGCTAGAAAGGTCTTTTATGGACAGAATATGTTCAGCTTTACGGAAAGCCTCAGTATACCGACCGCTTTCGCGTTCTTGTGCGACAGGCCTGCCGAATCCCTCAAGCTTATTTCCTCCATGGAGCTTGCGTTAGTGGAAGCGAGCAATATGAGAGGCACCGTTGGAGCTCATTATCCCGTTCTCCGCAGGTCAACAGACTCGCTTGTGCTGCAATTCGCTTATAACCACTTCACGGACCTCTGTACTCTCTTGTCCACCACGCGCATGGGGTTACGGAGGCTTCATCTAATGATCAGCAGTTCCCATCAGCGCTATGACACTGCGCCTTCTTCAGCGGAAGAGTGTTTGTTGTGGGAAGCACAGATGACCGTTGGGCCAAGACCATGGGTCGCTTCCTGGATCGAACCGTTGTTGAAAGTCGAAACGCTCGAACACCTCAACGTACAGTGGAAGTTTGATCGTCCGCGGCTGCGAAGAGTGGCAGATACAATATCTCACATGCGGTGCCACATGCTTGCACAACCACGAAGCAAGCTAGCGGATGGATCAGGCTCATGCATCGATTCCAGGCTTGACTTCCAGGTGCATTACCGAGTCGCCGTGCAGAATGGCATATCCATCAGCCGTGCATTCTCCAGAAAAAAGATGTTCAACAGCAATTGCGAGTCAGGAGATGACAGGGTTCGATCGAGCGAGGAAGACTTAACGACCGCTTGGCAACGACAGGTCCGAGAGACATTCAAGGCTTCGGGATGTCTTTAGCCTAGGGCTTATCAGCAAGGTTCTGTTAGGAGAATAGTTTCACGTTGTGGTGGCTTTATAAGCGCGTCGTGACACC
>Ga0265797_10008428_pt1 | contig 13735 bp, 14 predicted proteins | sample P2T30metagenome_FD_192433 | JGI IMG/M metagenome (GOLD analysis project Ga0265797, IMG submission 192433) | Plant litter microbial communities from East Loma Ridge, Irvine, California - P2 T30 | ecosystem: Environmental > Terrestrial > Plant litter > Unclassified | place: USA: California... | reverse complement strand
TTCCGACGTCATTGTCTTCCTGCGTTAAGGCACCAGAAATGGCTCTGGCCAGGACGATCTACAGACACCCAACACACAACACACAACAAAAACACCTGGCAACGTTTCTCAGTACCACCTATCACCACATCACCACTCAACCTACACGATTCCGCCGCACCACATCTCCATTGTTCGAAGGTTCTCAAACACACACCACGCACCATCGAACACCAATCGCGACTACACAACGCCCACAATCTAACCCTCGATCTATAAAAAGAAACAATCAACCGAAGCCCATCAATCATGTCCGCGTCGACCAAGTCCCTCCTTACCCGCACCCTCACCTCCAAGCTCGAGATCGAGCGCAAGTTCGTCCCGACGCCACTACTCCTCAAATGTGCCCTCGAGAACCCTCGTAACGAAACCATCCTCCTCCCGTCCTCCAAACCGAACAACAACCTCCCTCGGGTCGTCCTCTCCCGTATCCCTCGCAAGCGCGTCACAGACAAGTACTTCGACCGCAACGGCCAGCTAGAGAGCAAAGGCATCTGGGTGCGCTGGCGCCGCGAGCAACTGACAGCTCACGACGGCAAAGACGCCGCGACTGCGAACGGGACCGATGGCTACTGGGAGGCCAAGATCAAGCAGGGTGGCAATTTCGTTAACTCGCGCTTCTCGGAGGTCAGGGGTAGGGAGGCTGTTGAAGGGTTGATGGCGGAGGCTGGAGTGGGAAACTCTGTTTACGACCTTCGCTTTGAGCTGGGGTTCATGGCTGACAGGTTCAGTTGGGCCGTGAAGGAGTTTGGGAGTGGGCAGGAAGGTGACGGCGGTGAGGGTGACGATGCTGCAGCCCTGACCCTCGTGCTGGACTCTATGCTCGCTTCCCTCGAGGGCCTCGACGGCAGCCACCCCAAGTACATGCAGCACAAGGTTGGCGAGCTAGAGTTTGAGAAAACGATCAAGACCGACATCGCCACGACCGCCATCACCGACAACTCCGAAAGCGAGGATATGACCGCCATCACCGACGCGGATTCCCCTTTCACCGCCACCAAAAATAAACACACCACAACCTGTACCTCCGAGAGCAACGTCATGAACGCCCACCTCGAGGCCTTCATGTCCGCCCACCCCGAGCTTTTCGCCGGGGAAGGAACCCCAAAAGGCAAACTGACTGCCTACATCGATCAAAAGAAAGAGCTCGCGGCGCGCGACTGGAAGGCGAATGCGAGCGGGAGGTTAGCCAACTTGTCGGAGGTCAAGTACAAGAGGTTGTTTGGCGGCAAGTGAGGAAAAGAAAGCAAGATTCGTTCCACAAACCCATCTCAATCGATTGGATGGGCTGTATCGGAGGGACTTCGCACCAGTCTTCTGCTCAGCGTGTGGCTTGAACCTCTGTTTTTGCTTTCTCTTTGCTGTTTCTTTTCTTCGTGGTTTGCTAGGGTGTTCCGGAATGATTTCAGAGGCTGGCTAGTTGGCGGGCGACTGTCTCAATTCCAAGTGATAGTTTACTTGCCTTCTATGAGGGTAATTTGATGCGATGCGGGGTTGCTGAATTGTTTTTTCTTTTGATACTCCCTCGATCAGGCCATAGTTTGAGACAGGGCCTAGTCTACATGTCCGTGTGGCGATTAGCGAGCGGAGCCACTTTTTTGTTTGAGATACGTAGGAACTTTGTTGTTCATAACGACCGTAAAAAAATTGAAGATCCTAAATCCTTAGGGATCCTCTATATACATTCCATTCAAATTCGTGATAAGCATAAACATTTTCCTCCACGAGGAACAAAAGCGAGTCGAAGCAATGAGTTTTCCCTAAACCCGCCTCTCCGGCCTCACCTCATTGACGTTCTCAACCATGACATCCATCTTCTCCTTGTCCTCGCCATAAGTCTCAGCGGCGCCGCCGATGCCCTGCGTGAGCTCCTTGCCGCGACGGCCGATCTGGTGCCAGGGCAGGTTGAAGACGGCGTCGACGGACTCGAGGCTCTTGTTGGCCAGCTCTGGGAGGAAGAAGTAGACCCATGCGAGGCCGATGGCGGTGACGCCAACGAAGAAGAACATGGTGCCGCCGGTCGACATGGAGAGGAACATGAGGGGCACGGCTTTGGAGTTACCGTATTCTGGAGGTCGTGTTAGTTAAGGAAGACGATGGAGGATGGATTGGCAGGGTGGCTTACGGTTGACGAAGTGGAATGTCATGGCGAAGGAACCGCCCAGAGCGCGGAGGCGCAGGGGGTAGATTTCGGAGTTGATCAGGTATTGGACGGAGTTCCAACCAAGCGCCCAGCTAGAAACACGAGCAAAGTCAGCATAAGATGTTCTCTGGTCATAAGGAGAAGGCGATGTTGCCAGCATTTTTGAACATACCCGAAACCGGAGATGTAGATCATGACAATCGCACAAGTCGCTGCGCTCTTCACCGAGCCTGACGGGACGTAGCCTTCCTCTCCGATACCAGTGTCCATGATCAGGAAGATCGCCATGTACAACATAGCAATCAGCTGACAGGTGATACCGATCATAAGCGAACGCTTTCTGCCGATATAATCAATCAAAAAAAACGCGCATAGCATGGCTGAGATAAACTTGACGACACCGAAGATTGCGGTTGCGAAGAGCTTCTCTTTGTCGCCAGAGGTTCCCATCATGGCGAAATATTTACTACGGTGGCATGTTAGTGGCTGTTCATTTTTGTGGTTGGATTTGGCATGCAACTTACGCAGCGTAGATGGTGATGGATGAAGCGCCAGACCACTGAGACAGCAGCTGAGACATGATCGAGAGCTGCATGCGGTACAGGTTGGACTTGCTGCTCAGCATCTCACGGATTGGGCCGAGCCAGGAAGTGCCCTTGGTAGCCTCGCGCTCACGGTCGAGCTGGTCGTTGATGTCGATGAGCTCGCTCTGGACATACCAGTGGGACTCGTCCAGGTTACGGAGCTTGGCGAGGTTGGCGGCGGCCTTCTCGTGCTTTCCAACCTTTACCAGCCAACGCGGCGATTCGATGGCGAAGAAGCTGGTGAAGCAGATGATGACGGCGAAGTAGATGTGCATCATGTTGGGCACGACCCACTGGAGTTCACTGTCGCCGGAGATGTGGATGTTGCTGCCCCATGATGCAAAGTAGGCGAGCATGATTCCGAGATAGACAGCGCCGGAGAACATGCAGACGCAGAAACCACGGACCGTGCGCGGCGCAATCTCAGCCAAGTAGGTCGGGGCGACCACAGTAGTCTGTCCGATACCAACACCTGCGATGAATCTGCCGGCGTAGACCAATCCCAGGCTACCGTTGAGAGAAGCGAGGAGGAACATCATGATTCCCAGCACCCAGAGAAAGCAAAGTTCGCTTCGATAAGTCAGTATTATCGTTGCGCCTCATCGAAAGATTATCCCTTACCGTGTTGCCCAGAGTCTTCCAATCTTGTCTGTGAGGTAGAAAGCGATCAGAGCACCTAGGATAGAGCCCATCTGGACCATTCCAGTGATGTTTCCGAGCGTTGCAGCAATTTCTGACTCGCTCTTTCCTGAAGCCTCGTCGAGTCCGAAGATCCTCTGGAAAGATGGCTGCTCAGCGCTTGTGCCGATGAGACCTTCATCGAGGCCACGGGCAGCGCCCATGAGACCGAATACTGCATCATGGTGTCAGTTACAGGGCCGACTGCGTGTGTGTTTTCTTTTAGTGAGTCGACGTACCGAAAACGCCATACCAGAGGCGCCAGTTCAAGACAGCGTGAGGCGTATCCTCGCCCAGCTTGTTCTTGTTGAAAAGCACTGCCAACATCTTGGCTGCTTGGGTGGTGGAGCTTGGCTATAGACAAGAGAGGGCCAAGGCGAACGACAGACTGTGTACAAGGTACAACAACCAAGGCGATCAAGTCGAGCGGGCGAAACAGAGAGGGTGAGGTTCGATGAGAATGGAAGGACTGGACTCTCGAACTGGCGACACAAAGAGTCTTTTAATAATGCTGACCACAGGCTCCTACTCCTGCTTCTCCTCCTGGTGGGGTCTCGTTTCGAGTACTAAAGACGGCGAAGGGAAACAAGGCCAGTGCACCACCTCTTCTCCAGGTGCCCGCATGCCCTCGCCCGCCGCTCCACATAGCCATCCCCAATCTTCCCCAGTCTCTACAATGCTAGTGTGCCCCGTCACGGGCAGCGGCGACACCGAGCTCTGGTGCGGCCTGGTCATTCTCGTGGTGCATGTACTCATAGAGCCAGTGCACTGTAACGTGGTAGTGGACCCTTGCGCCCTGGGGTAGTCTGATAGCATGAGCAGAGAAGAAGGCGTCTCGGCGGTGGCAGCCAAGGAAACCTAAGCGTAAAAGAAGCGGGCGAGCAAAGATTTTGAATGGGCGACGGGCAGATCGGCAAATGAACAAGCTCGCGTCAAGACTAGCGGTGGAGTATAATGAGGTCGGAGGCTGCCGGTGTGGAGGGATGGCAGGGCTTGCCGGTCTTGTCAGCTGCTTGTGTGCAGCCGCATGGCTCGGTCAACGTCCGTGTCGCTCTGCGCCTGAGTGGCCTAGACGGCCATCTACTAACCGAGTTGGACTTCCCTCTGCCTTGATCCTGGCGGAGAAGCATGCTGTTGACTCTTTTAGCGTCGTCTTGACCGCGGGCTTGTTGCTCTTTATCCTTATATCTCCATAGTTTCCCCGTATCTCCTACCCCGCGTTACCCTTCTAGGGTATCCGCCGACCAATAATGCTGTCAAAGGCCGTTGAACGGATATTGCTGCTGGGTAGTCCACTTTGCTTGCAAGCTCGCTTAGCAGTAGTAGTCAGTATTTTGATTCAGCCTTGTCGATTGCATCTCCGGTATCTGGCCGGCAGTAACTCCCTTAAAGACCGGCGGATACGAAGAAGACAAAAGCCTGGCCAACTCCCCACCTCTCAGTGCAAAGCATGGTTCTTTCCTTGAAAAAGTCTCCAGGACATACCACCACGCCTGCCGCGGAAGTGGCATAGAGTCAGTCTGTGCTTCTTCGGCCTTTGTCAATCCCCGGAGAATAAATGGATACCGTATTTTCCCGCACTGACAATGAATCACATGTGCGGTTCCATATCAGCTCCACACAGATGCTCGGACTCCGTATCTATATCCACTTTGATGGCCTGGCGGTAAAGTCGGACTGACTTTGTCCGGATTGCGACCAGACAATTTCGAACGGAGGGCACACTGCAAAAGCTGAGAGTCGGATCGGAAATGCAAGTCTGCTTTCGATTTCAAGTCGGGAGTTCCAGGAAGCTATCGCGTGTTTCAAAACCTTCTTCTACCGATACATGTCGGTACATTTGTCTCCGAATGACTGGCAGCGAGGAACCTGCCGTGTGATTGATTGCGTTGTAAACTCAATCTCAACAGCCGTACATGGAGCTAGCTAGAACCACACGCGATGCTAGCATGGCACGCATGGCAAACGCCGAGAACAACTCTCCACAGATTTATTATTGTTGAGTAGTGTTAACTGCCGTTGAACCTTCGACTCACAACATGATTCGTATCGGGTCGGCCCCAACTTTGTCCGCCTCTTCGTTCAGAGCTTGGATCTCGGCGTCGACATATGGAATGCCGTCCTTGATGCGGGTTTGCTCTGTAATCTGTTCGATCTCGCCAGGGAAGTAGATGCGGTCGACGCCGGCCATCTTGTCGCAGGAGACAACGCGCTGATAGAGATAGTCCATTCTTTCCTTGAACTGTTCCATGCTCATGAATAAGTCTGGCTTGAGGGCAACCAAGAAGTGACCCACGTCTGCAGGCTTTGAAGGGTCGTATGGGTTCGTGACATGGCCTGCGAAAGCGCTGCCCGAGAGAACGCCCGAGAAGACGTCCATCATGACTGACAAGGCACTTCCTTTGGGACCGCCCATGGGCAACATGACTCCCTTCAGTGCTTCAGCTGGATCGTCAGTCTGCCGTCCCTCGGCGTCGAGAGCCCAATCACCAGGAATCTTTTCTCCCCTGCGCAGCGCCTTGTAGATCTTGCCACGCGCCGCAACCGAAGGAGCCATGTCCAGGATGAACGGCGGCTTCTCGCCGCCCGGAGCTCCACAGGCCAAAGGTGACACACCCATAAGCTTCTCCTTGCCGCCCCAGACAGGAAGAGCAGGGCTGGAGTTCGTGAAGACCAGACTCATCATACCGGCATCGAGGGCCTGCTGCACCAGCCATGCGGACATGCCGAAATGATTGCTATGCTTGACGCTCACCATGCCGATGCCGTAGATCTGCGCCATCTCGCACGCCTTCTGCATCCCCATGTGCGCGGCGACGAAGCCGAAAGAGTTGTGGGCATCGACTTGGGCGATGACCGGGGTGGTTTCAGTAAGGGTGGGTTGGGCTTTGGGGTCTAGGACGCCCTGTCTAATGCGGGCCATGTATGATGGGATTCGGTTGATGCCGTGGGTGTCGATGCCGCGCAGGTCTGCAGAGACCAAACATTTGGCGATGATCTCGGAGTGTTCTTTTGAAACTCCATTGCCTTGGAGGACTGCTTGGACGAAGATATTGGCATCTTCGGATGTCACGTGGCGTTTGTCGGATTTTTGGGTTGGGTCGGACATGGTGAAGTGTTGATGATTGGGTGTGTTGAAGTGTCTTTCTGTAGCTGTCAGGTTTATCGAATTAAACCTCCGAGTTGGATTCGAGGTATTGTATTGTTACCTCTGTATACAGCAATTATCTGTTGCTGCAGATGGAAGTACCTACCTACAGGCAGAACAATTCACAAGACGATGCTGAGGAGGGTTGATATACTTAGTCAAGGCCGTAGTTCGGAGTCAGCAAACGAGTCACAGCAGAGTGTCGCGGTGTTGTTGAGTCAAAGGTCGAGTCGAACCATATACTCGGCCTGAATGGGGAACGATGTGTCAATCTCGAGCGAAGTCGGACGCACCAAGCACAGAGGCTCAGCGGGTACCTGTAGCTGTTTGTCTGTTGAACGCGACAGAAGGCAGTAGCACGCGACGAATGTTTGTCAGGTGCGGGAGAGTGGAAGTGATACATGGCTACAGTGTAATGACTTGCCCGTACACCTGCGCCACGAAAATACCACATCTCGGTGGAAACAGACGTCGTTTGGCTCGCTCATGGCGGTGGTCTTCGGCCAAGGCAAGGCAGAGAGACAAGGCAGAAACATCACGCGGCCTCTCGTCTCACTGCGCCCAATCACCACTGCACCCTCGAACACGCCCTCTGTACCTCTGCAACGACACTGCGGCTTGCAGCAGCCATTCCTAAACATCAATTGACCTGTGATCACCATCTCCCACCCTGCGTTGTTGCGTCGCGTGCCTACATAGAGGCTCACATAGCCCATCCGGCGTGTGGTGAGCCGTGTAGGCGCCAATCTGGACTCCGCACAACATCACCGAGTGGATGACATCGAGCTTGCCGCCTACCCATCCAACAGCAATAATTCCTCCCGTTTCTCATACGCCTTTGACTTCCGCCGTCTCCGCCCTTCTACAGAGGCAGATCTCCGCCGCAGGGACAAGCTCTGCGCCCTCGTTGAAGCAGACATGAAGTTCTCTCACAGCATCCAGTTCAATGCCGTCCCGGACTGGTCCTCGCACTACATCAGCTACTCCAACCTAAAAAAGCTGATCTACCAGCTAGAGAAGCAAATCCACCAACAACACCAACCCGATGGCGATGCTCACGATGCAGAGTCCAGCCCACTGCTTGACGGCAATGGCGGCTTGAAGGATCCCGATACCGTCTTCGCCCGTAAAATGAGCGAAGAGCTGGAGAAAATATGTTCCTTTTATCAAGTGAAAGAGCTTGAGGTCTTCGGAGAGGTCGACGCGCTGCTCAAAGATGAGGAGGAGTTTGAAGCTGAACACGAGGCCGGCGAGGCTGCTGGCGAGCCGGGAATGAGGAGGCAGAGCGCATGGACAAAAGCGCGACAGCAAAGTCTGTTCCGCAGCTTCAACTTCACCAAGAAAAGACGAGGCTCAGCTTTGAGCAGCAGAGAAGCTGCTATCCCGGAGGAAGACGACAGCGACGATGACGCGAACGAACGTTCTGCACTCCGGTTGTCGCGTTCCATGACCGACGGCCAATCCTCGAAGCAGGGCAAGGATCAGACCAATGGGGACCCGGGTGATCATGAGGGCTCGAGCGGGTTGAGACGCAAAAGCTCGACCGATTTGAGACGGAAAAGCTCAAACGACTTGAGGCGCCGGCCCAGCACGACTTTCAACGATTTCGGTGACGATGCATTGCAGGCACTCTACGATGAGGGCATCACCTTGAAGAAGCGCACCGTGAACCTCTACGTCACATTATGCGAACTACGATCTTTCATCCAGCTCAACGAGACCGGTTTCAGCAAAGTATTGAAGAAGTACGACAAAATTCTGGATCGCGATTTGAAGTCCAAATGGATCAAAGCGAATGTCAAGCCCGCATACCCATTCCAGCCTTCGACCATGGATCGCCTGAGTGAGCACTTGAGCCGTGTCGAGCAAGCCTACGCCGACGTTGTTACGAGGGGTGATCTTGATGTGGCTCGTCGCGAGCTACGTTTGCATCTACGCGAGCATGTGGTTTGGGAGCGCAATACTGTCTGGAGAGAGATGATTGGCATCGAGCGAAAGGCTCAGGCTGCAAACCTAGGCATCAGAGGAACCATTCTCGGCCAAGAAAATGATCCCAAGAAGGCCCGTCTGCAGGGAGACAACGAAGACAGTGCGATGAAGGAGGTGCAGACGCCTGTCGGCCGCTACTCCTGCCCAAAGTTCTTGCTCAGCAGTACATTCTGGATACTGGTCATGACCATTGCAGTATTCGCGATTCTTCTCATGGTTCCGATCATGGAGGAGCCGGAGCAGCAAAACTGTCTTGCTATGGTAGTCTTTGTCAGCTTGTTATGGGCGACTGAGGTATGTTTTCTTGAATCAAGACCGCCACCTACGGCAATGCTAACAATCGCAGGCCATCCCGTTGTTTGTTACCTCACTTCTCGTTCCCTTCTTGGTCGTCACCCTCCAGGTCGTGCGGCAAGACACCAAGCCACATGCTCGACTGACCTCGAAGGCGGCTGCATCTTACATTTTCGCTGCTATGTGGACACCTGTGATCATGTTGCTGCTCGGCGGTTTCACAATCGCTGCCGCACTTAGCAAGTATAACATTGCAAAGATGATGGCGACTTTCACCTTGAGCAAAGCGGGAACCAAGCCGCGCACCGTTCTCTTGACGTGCATGGGTGTGGCCATGTTCGCAAGCATGTGGATTAGCAACGTGGCAGCGCCAGTCCTGTGTTTCAGTATCATCCAGGTAAGTGGCGTCTATCTCTTGTGCCTGGCACCCCACTGACGTTCGTTATCCAGCCAATTCTTCGCAACCTGCCGTCCGACTCGGACATGACAAAGGCTCTTCTCCTGGGAATTGCTCTTGCCAGCAACATCGGCGGCGCTGCCTCTCCGATTGCTTCTCCTCAAAACTTGATCGCTCTCCAGAACATGAACCCGGCACCAGGCTGGGGTATCTGGTTCTTCATCGCACTCCCAGTCTGCATCATCTCGATCATCCTCATCTGGCTCCTTCTCCTCGTTACTTTCCGTCCTGGCCGCAACACCACAATCGTGCCCATCAGGCCTATGAAAGATCGCTTCACGGGAATTCAATGGTTCATCACCGTTGTCACCCTCCTCACCATTGTACTCTGGTGTGTCAGTCACCAGCTTGAAGGCATTTTCGGCGACATGGGTGTCGTGGCCATCATTCCCATCGTCCTGTTCTTCGGCACCGGCATCTTGACCAAAGAGGACTTCAACAACTTCCTATGGACCATCATCATCCTCGCAGCAGGCGGCCTTGCCCTAGGCAAAGCCGTCAACTCCTCGGGTCTCCTCCACACCATTGCCACCGCTATCACAGAACGCGTCTCCCACCTTTCCCTCTACGCCGTCCTGTGCGTCTTTGCCGCCCTCATCGGCGTGGTAGCCACTTTCATCTCCCACACGGTCGCCGCTCTGATCGTCCTTCCGCTGGTGCAGCAAGTCGGCGCCGGTATGGCCGAACCTCACCCTAACCTTCTGGTTATGGGCAGTGTTTTGATGGCTTCGGCCGCCATGGGCCTGCCGACTTCAGGTTTCCCCAATATGACCGCCATCATGATGGAAGACCCTCAGACCGGCCAGAGGTACCTGCAAGTCAGGCATTTCATCACCAGGGGTATTCCCGCTTCTATTGTCGCTTATGGTATTATTGTCACTGTTGGATATGGGTTGATGAGAGCGGTTGGATTCTAGACGAAAATGAGGGGCGTAGGGCAGGTACTGCGTGTTTGTATAGAAATTTGGCCACTATTACATAAAGGAAGCTGACAGAATATCCCTGCGCTATTAGATACATACGGAAGCATGACATTATTATACTAGAGAACAAGTCTCGCCCGCCTAACCGGGACCCATCAACTCCTCGATCAATCAATACATAGCCTGCCCGCCCGTTGCACTAATCGTCTGCCCAGTAATCCACCCAGCCTCCGCCCGACACAACCAAGCCACAACCTCCGCGAACTCCTCCGGCGTCCCCACCCTATGCTCCAACGGCGTATTCGCGCAGATGGCATCGACAATCCCCGGGATCTTCCTCTCAGTCTCCCGCAACAACTCACTCTCAACCGCCCCCGGTGTCACGCAATTCACAGTCGTCCCATCCCCTCCCAACTCGTGCGCCAAATGCCTCGTAATGGCTTCCAGACCCGCCTTGCTCGCCGCATAAACCGTCAAACCTTTGAAAAACTGCCTTGAAGCGATGGATGAAATATTGATGATCCGCGCCGCTTTCCCAAGGAACGGCGCCGCCGCCTGGATCATGAGTAAAGGGCCTTGCAGATTGGTGAACAGAATCGATGAAATGTGGTCTTGGGTTATATCTGGAAGAAGGGCGGGAGGGGCGATTCCGGCGTTGTTGACCACGATGTCTAGTGTCAAGGGACAGGGCGCTCGCCATTTTTTTATTTCACAAAGGATTTGGGAGGGACCGGTGGGGATTGAGATGTCGATTTGGAGGTGCAGGACGGAGGGGTTGTGGGGAAGGGTGCGGATGCGGGTTGCGAGGGTTGTTGCTAGAGGGGTGCTGGTTGGGGTGAGGTGGTGGAGGATGATCTGGAGGGTTTGGGGTTTTTTTTGGTCAATTGGGTGTCTTGTTTGGATGTGATCGAGAGTATTGGGTGCATGGATGGATGGATGGACTCACGTCTGCGCCTTCGGTTGCGAGTTTCCACGCTATGGCGGCGCCGATGCCTCGTGCTGATCCAGTGACGAGAGCTGTTTTGCCCAGAAGCGGTAGGTTTGCGGCTCTGCTCATGGCTACTTGACTGGGTCGATTTGTCGAAAGCTTGTGTAAGTATGTGCATGTGTACGTGTAATCAAGCCTATATCTCTCTTGTGTTATAGGCCTTTGTAAGTGAAAAGTATCGCTCTCTTGCAGTGGTAGTTAGGTAGTAAGCTTTCAGCTACTCTCCTTAGTCCACCTACCTCGCGGTACTACTGCAGGCCTGAAGATGCCACGTCAGAGATGGACTCGTGATCTGATCTTCAGTCGGTCTTTTGAGGTTGATGTCTTAGTATGCAAGCCCCACCACACCCTTCTGTGCTTGGCTAGCGAGTTGAGCTAGGTACAGTAGAGCTCAAGACTCAAGATTTCAGGTGTCACTTTCGTTGTGGCGAAATACTTGTGTAGTAGTACTAGCATTTTGTACGTCAATATACCTACTTGGTTTTCACAAACAAACAAAACGTTTCGAGAGAAGCGAAGAAACCAGCTCTTGAACTGCAGTCGTCCAAGATCCGGCATATCTCCAGAAACACCGTTCTACACGAGAGCGATCAAAGAAAGCATCAAAGATCCAAAGATGGCATCCACATCAGCGTCAGCATCAGCATCAACCTCCTCCACGCCCACAGCGCCCACCAATACCACCGATACCATAACGACACCACACCCATCCTCAACCTCAACCCCACCCACTACCACCTCATCGTCAACCCACCAAGAAACCCCAACAACCCGCGCCCAAGCCGAAGCCCGCGCCGCCGTCCTCGCCACCCTCTCCTCTGCCGGCGCATCCTACACCTCAAACCTCCAAAGCCGCGCCGCAGACCTGCACGCCAACGCCGCCGTCATCGACAAACAGCAGACAGACCTCGCCAAAGCGCGGCGGGGCCTGGCCGGCGAAACGGCGAAATTGGAGCGCGAGGTCGACAAGGCGTTGAAAGGAATGAGGGATTTCGGAGATGTGCAGAACTGGGCGGAGATGTTGGAGAGGGATTTTATGGTGCTCGAGGAGACTATGCGGTTGGTGGAGGGAGGGGGTGAGGTGGAGAGGGAGAGTGGGGGGAGTACTTGGAAGTGATTGGGAGGTGGAGGAGGTGAAGTCTTTTCTTTTTCCAATGGCTTTTTTCAAATGAGTTTTTCTCTTGAAGAGAAGATGCAGCATAGTGGGTAGAACAGCTGCTCGAGAACTTTTGATGTTTAAGAAGCTAAAGTGTACTGTCGTATCCAACACCCCCGGATAATGAATATTCCTACTGGGTAGCTCATCAGTGTCGAGTCAATCCTCCCGCTACAGTGTCATAAATCATGCCTCATTAGTACTCATCTTCCATCACTCCATCCTCATCCCACGCTATCTCACCTCTCCTCGCCTGTCCCCTCACCCAGTACGAGTTGTACGTCGAGTAGTCTCGCCGACCCGACAAGCCGAGTTGACTCGCCACATTGACATAGCCGTCCGCATTCTTTGAGCCACTCCTGGCAATCTGCTTCAGTTGGTCCTCGTCGCCCTGCCATGGCGATCTGCAAAAAGGGCACGTTATGGCCTGCCCTTTCTTTGTTGCTGCCCACTGACCAAAGCAGTCCTTATGAATGTTGTTTCCACAAGCAGCCTTACAGTAGACGATACTTTCGGAGCTCTCCGGTTCGAAATCGTTGCAGCAGATGGGGCATTCGCCTTCCACGGGCTTGCGGTTGCCGTCTTTGTCATCATTGCGAGCCGTCTCGGAGGGAAGTGGGGGTGCTCGGGCGAAGATGTCTTTGAGCTCCGTGGATATGAAAGCGAGCTGGTACTCCAGTTCGGCCGGCGCGCGGAGAACGCGACTTAAGACGTAGATGATGTGCTTGCATTGGTTTCCCTTTCTTGCATGAGGGCAGTCGCAGGTCGGCACTTTGTCAATTGTGATGGTGTAAATGTTACCTGTGGTGCCGGCCAGCGAGATTGTCTCAGAGGGGGTTTCCGGGTCACTTTCGGCGCGCTGGCGGTCCAAAACAAACATCCGCTGCGTCAACGCACGTTCTCGTATTTCAAAATACGCGCTAGGAGCCTTCTTTCGCCATCTGCGCTGTCGCTTTTCGCCATCCTTTTTCGTTTCTGGCTTTGATTTCTCGTCGTCTCCATCACCAGATTGTCGGGTTCCGCCCTTGATAGTCGTGTTGTCGAGTGATGGTTCTTTGGTGGACCGGCGGGCTGCCTTCGGCCGTTTGCGCGTCGGCGTTTCACTCGGTGGTGGCGAATCGGCAGTCAGGTCGATTGCCGGCGCTTCCATGGTCGGGGCTTTACGCTTCCTCGTCGGGCGTGCAGCTGTTGCTATAGCAGGTGATGTTATATCGATTGTGTGAGTGTGAGTGTGAGAATCCGCCGGTGAATGACGGCGGCGACGGCCGGTTAGCTGTGGATGCTCTGTGTATTGCTGACCATATGAGCTCGTGGCATTGGTGTTTTGCGTGACGGG
>Ga0265797_10008426_pt1 | contig 13740 bp, 15 predicted proteins | sample P2T30metagenome_FD_192433 | JGI IMG/M metagenome (GOLD analysis project Ga0265797, IMG submission 192433) | Plant litter microbial communities from East Loma Ridge, Irvine, California - P2 T30 | ecosystem: Environmental > Terrestrial > Plant litter > Unclassified | place: USA: California... | reverse complement strand
ACGATGCGTATTACTACATGTATCATACACCCTGTTGGATAGCGGAGGAATGTATGTTCAGAGGAAACGATGACTGGCCCAAAACCTAGCATATAATCCCTCTGCCTACCCATCTCATGATACAAATAAGTATAAGAAAAAGAAACGCACCAAGCGCGGATGGGAAACGATCGCGGCAGTAGTGTGTGGGTCGGGGTGGTGTGGATTATCGATAGTCCATATCAGCATCGTCAAACGAGATTTCACCCACTTGTTCGGAATCGTCGACAGGGCCCTGTCGTTGTTCTCGCTCTCTTTCGGTGTCGACATCGTCCATGTCTTCGTCTTCTTCGTCACTCGAGTTAGTAAAGCCACTAAGCAAGGAGCCTCCGCTGAAGGTGTACCCACCACCTCCAGTGTCACCAGCACTGGTGAGCTCCATGCTGTCGAGGCCTATATTGCCGTTGTTGGCGAGGCTAGCGTTGGAGAGTCCGCCACTATCGTTTCCGAAATTGTTTGCCGCGTTAACGGCGTTTAGTACGGCCTGTCTGGGGCCGACACTCATGTCGGGTCGTACGCCTCCGAGAATGGCGTTGTCGCGCTCTCGTGTTTCCGACAAGATGTGCTCGACGTAATGTACCCAGTCTTCAGCGTGGACCTTGTCCAGCACCATCTGTGAAAGAACCTCATCGGTATGTCGCTCCGTAAACTTCAACACCTCTTCTGCGATCAGGGTAAGATGTCCCATATATCCTAGTCGCATGTGCGTCTCCTTGTGGGACTTGTCGCTCTCCTGCTGTCCTTTGATGATCCTCTCAGTAATTCCTCCACTGTCAAATAGATCGATCGCTAGTTGTCGGTTATATCCACGATCCATCTGTCCGTTGAAGACCTGCTGCACGACATCGTATACGACATTGTGTAAGAAATTGTTCCATGGAAACCGGAAAAAGAAATCCTGGAGAGATTAGTCGCGAGTGCTGTAAAGAAATTAGAACAAGAACTCACCAGTATAGTGGGCACAACCTTGTTCTCAACAAAAGTAATTTTTAGCAAGTCGCCGACAACAGGTGTTCCATCAATGTCGATCTCGAATCCTACAGTCTCTTCTGTACTACCAAACACGACCGAGCGTACGCTTTGAGATTCATCAATGGGGGTGATTTCCGAAAGATCTGATTCGGGTGCAGGTGCAGTGAATCGCGAGGTGTCAATCTTAGCGGGCGATTTGCTGCTGTCGCGGTTCTTACCCGCGAAAAGTGGTGCTGGTTTATCGTCTGGATGGGGTGATAGGTTCTCAATGGGTTCGAGAGTGACAGGCTCCGAGGTTTGATTGAGTTGTTGTGTCAGAAGAGACGGTAAGACGGGTTTAGCCTCTTCGGGTTGCTCGGTCTTTGGAGGTGATGGTGCTTCTTGACGATCGTTCATAACGGTGTCGTTGTCCAGGCCGAGATCATCAACTTTGGCGGATAATCCTGCTGATGTAGGGGACTCGGCATCATCTGCAGGCTTAGCTGGAGAGGTATCGGCTTCAACAGACGCTGTCGAGTCTTTGGGTGGCGTGAGGGGCTCGTCAACAAATTCGCCGTCGTCACCCGCAGGCTTGCCAGAGGATGGCTCACTTGGTGCATCTCTTGGCGCAACCTTTGGCGAAGGCTCCAATGGCTCGCCAATTTGTTCCTTTTCGTTGGAAGTATCCTTTGGCGTTTCTGAGGCAACCTCGGGTGCAATGACCTTTTCAAAATCGTCTTCCGAGCTGTTCTGCACATGCAGAGGCTTGATTTCTGCAGTCGAGTCCATACTAGGAGCCCGAGCATGGTGGAAGCCCTGGCTGTCGACACTAGTAGAGAAGTCACCAAGATTACCAGCGTTCGCCGAAGTTAGCTTCCCGTCGGCTTTCAGACGCTCCCGCTCGGCGTCACGTCTTCGGACCTCAGCCTCGCTTCCGCGTTCGTTAAGCAGCGCCATATTACTGCAATGTAGCAGCTCGGCCATCAGCTCACACGTTTTGAAGCGGTCAAACCCAAGCGGCTCTATCTTTTCGCCAAACGCTGTTTTGAGCTCCCGCTTCTTCCTGGTGGTGCTGCCATCTGTTTGAGTCACAATTTGGCTCGAACTGTTCACCAACTCCATGAATTGCGGAATGTGATTTGCGAATTGGCGGAGCAGCGTGCCGAGGTAGATGGGATCCGAGTTCTTGGGTACCGGCCCAATCTGGTTCTCCAGGTCGTAATCGGAATTGTTCTTTCTGATAACTTCAATGATGATACCCACGCCGACCGTTAGAGGGTTGCCACCTTGTAGCATGAATTCTATGAGCTGCTTGAGACATGACTCGGAGACGAGTTGGCGCGTCAGCTCGTTCGGCCCTATGACAGACTGGTCCTGTGTGGTGGCATTTGCGGATATGGTGATGATGGCCTTGAGGAAGTCGCCAGCTGACGTCTGGGTGGAGGTGGACTGGTCAGGAGCGAGGAAGCCAATCAAGCGGGGGATGAGGTTCTGCTGTTGTAACCACTGTGTATTTTGTCAGTCATGTACGCGAGGGCATGCGGGGTAAACGCACGTCAACAATGCCTTGTCCACCCTCGCTCTTCTCGAGGCTGATGATCTTCAACAACAGGTCCATGATGACCGGGCAGTCGACGTGTTGTAGCATGTCTGTTACGACATTGTCGAGTGACTTGAAAAACTCCAGCATCTCTTCCATCTTGCGGTCGAGCAGTGACTCGTTCACTTTTGTGAAGTAGCCAGCCTGCACCGGGTCGAGGGGCGCGGGCTGCTTGATGTAGGCCCAGAATTGGCGCAGCGTGTCCTGGTTCTCGAGGACGGCCTCGGATATGGACCATACCTCGGACGACAGGATCTCGCACGAGACATATGCGTACTTCATGCGCTGACGCTCCTCTTTGGACTCCTCGTTGTCGCCTGCGTCTGACTTTGCTGTCGATGTCGAGCGAGCCCTGACCTTGCCGAAGAAGCCAGCTCGGCTGGGGCTCCTCGGCTCATGTGCAGCAGGCGACGTGCCCGTGTCGTCGAGGGGCGGCAGGCTGGGTCTCGCGGCGATGACATAGCGCAGGAGGCGCTCCAAGACATTCTCGTCGCGAAGGTACTCTATAAGCTTCGAGTTCTGCTGCTTGAGCTCCTGGATCAGGTCCGACTCGTCGAGCAGCTCCTCGACGGTGACGTCTGGCTTGTCGAGGATGCTGTCCAGCGAGGAGAGCTGCGCGTACCCGCCGAAGCGCCAAAACATGGTGGTTTGCGGTGTTTGCGGCTACAAGGGCGGGGCAGGAGAAGGGCCGGGCGAGGGACTCGAGAGCTGCTGTCGGGCGGCGGGGCACATGCGTAGATTTACTGCGGCGACGAAAGCGGCATGAGGAGGACGGAGGCCAATGCAAAATCTGGCCAGAGGGAGGCCTTTGTTAGCAGGAGCACTTGAGCGAGGAGGCAGTGGGCGCGTCGAGTGGCTTGGGCAGCGTGCCTACGTGGGACAAGGTACCTGCTAGCGAACAAGGCCGCGGGGAAGGGGGAAAGGCAATGGCAAGCGAAAGGCACGTAAAACACTCCCAATCAACCCATACACCGGCAATTCGTGACGAATCGGTACAAATACAGGGGGGTGGGAGGGCCAAGGAGCAATAAAGGCGGATAAGACGCTTGGGAGCTGCCGTGCTGTGCTGTGCGAGGCTATCGTAGTCTGGTGGTGATAGATAGATAGCACAAAGGTTATAGTGGCAGCTGCGTACGACCTGGTAGCGCGCAGACGACGTCGCAGATCACTCCTTGATATCCGCCGCGCCGCCGGCACTGTCGCAAACGTTGTCTGCGGCCTGGCCATGATCACCGGCATTGCTAAGACTGAAGACGGATGACTGCATGTCATGTCAGCCTTAGAGACGGCACCACTCAGGCTCGACATGCTGCCATATCCATCCTCCTACGCCAGCCCGAACCGGCGAAGACTGCCTGGCAGTTATGGCTGCGATACAAAAAAAAACCCCCAGGACTTCCGGACGACTGACCCGACAAGGCCAATCCACCGGCGGCTCATGAGTCGCACACCACCATCTTGCACACCGAACGCTGTGTTGGTGCAGGTCCATGTGGCCACCCGGTCGCCGTAGTGCGGCACGTGACATGCGATGACGTTGTTGGAGGTCTCGGGACCTGCCGGAGCTACGACCACAACGCTGTGCGGGTGCCTGCCACCATTCACCCCACGCTCGCCAGCAGCAACTCCACTGCAGCACCGCAACACCGCTGGTACACCCATACCTTGGCCTTCTCGCAGTCAGAACACCAACCCCACAACTCGGCTTTCTCCGACCATATACAACCCAGCATGAACCGCCTCTTCGGGGCAAAGAGCACGGCGCCCAAGCCGACGCTCAACAGTGCTATTTCCAACGTACGTTATACATGCTAGCTGATATGTCCTTCCTGCTAAACCATGTTAGATCGACACGCGCGTAGAGAGCCTCGATGTCAAGCTTGCTAAACTCAACGCCGAGCTTTCGACCTACCAGCAAAAGCTTTCCAAGATGCGCGACGGCCCTGGCAAGACGGCAATCAAGCAAAAGGCGCTGAAGGTCCTCCAGCAGCGCAAGCAGTACGAAGCACAGCGCGACCAGCTGCAGGCACAATCCTGGAACATGGAGCAGGCGGGCATGATGCAAGACAACCTTAAAAACACCATGACCACCATCGACGCTATGAAGACAACCACAAAAGAGCTGCGGAAGCAGTACGGCAAGGTCAACATTGATAAGATCGATAAGCTTCAGGACGAGATGGCCGATCTCATGGATATGGGCAACGACATACAAGATGCTATAAGTCGCAGTTATGATGTGCCCGAGGATGTAGACGAGTCGGAGTTGGATGCGGAGTTGGAAGCGCTAGGCGACGAAGTCGACTTTGAGGGCATCGGAGAATCATCTGGCGTGCCAAATTTCATGTTGGACGATGCAGCGCCGCCGCAGTTCATCGACGAACCGCCCAACGCCGCCAACAAGGTCAAGGAGGCGGCAGGTTGATGAGAATCAACTCTGTACATGTACCCCTCATGTTCGAAGCACGGTCCCCAGGCTGCCTCTCCGACTATAAACTGGGTTAGCGAATTTCCCAGAGTCGAGCATCACAGTGCGCAAGAGTAGCCTGTCGGTCACGATGCTGCGAAAGAACGCGAAAGCACCATGTATATGCCGGATTGGCGTGGTAAATGTTAACAGTGTGGTTACGGAGGATCTGTGACAGAAATTCAGGAAGCTGGCTTCATGCGAAAGACTGTTGGCGAGCTCGCGTAGTACGCGTGTTGTAAAGAAGATACCCCGTTGAAGAATTTAATACCATCTTGAGTTATAATAGTCCATATCTATACGTTTGATTCTTGGCTGTGAGTCATAAATCATGGAGAGTAATCCAGGAATCTAGCGAAGAGTTCGAGCAACCTACACTACGTGAGCTGACATGCGCTAGACGTTAATCAAATCCATGCGTACTGGCTCTGAAAATCTGCGACATCGACACTACCATCTCATCATGGATGTAGCTTTTGGCGGTTCTATAGAAAAAGAAGAAGGAGAAGAAGGGTAGTAGGCATAGGATAGAGGGCAGATAGTGGGAGCCAGAGGATCGACTGTCATGGGGAAATCCTACGGTTGTAGATAGCACTGGTGGGGGTTAGATTGGAACATGCGACGTAGGGTTTAGATTTACGGTGACTGATATTGTGGGCCCGTGGCACGTTGGTGGGATGTTGGGTCTTGAGTTTCCTCCTGGCTCATCCTGGGTAGTTTGTCCGAAGCAGTATGCTTGGGGTTAGTCCCTCGTCATGGATGCTCTTGGGTTTAATTCAACCTACATCTAGGCGGGCGCTGGATAGTGGAGGTGATGAAGGAGTTTTCCGGAATGGCCCATGCTCGTTACAGTGACGACGTTTTGTATACCTTCATTGGCCAAGGCTCCGGTGAAGACAGCAAGGGCGAGAGTTGTCTTTATGTTACAATCTCTGTAGCGCGTGTCACCAAACATCATGCATGTTCCGACACCTGATTACGAGATGATACAGATGTAAGTCTAATTCGTCTATGGTACGGTATATCGTGTGTCCTATATCTAGATCATGTCGTCAGTTGTCCTGGCCCAATGAAGCTAACAGGGCCGCCATGTTGAACTCCAATCATGCAAAGAATTACCAGCTAGCCAGCTGTTTGCACCGGTCGAATCCACCTCGTAACTGCCTCTCTGGCTTGACCACCTTGCCTTGCAGCACTGTGTATCTGATAATGTTTTCACAATCCTCGGGCTTGACTCGCGCAAGCCATATGCATTGCGCAGCTTCACCATTGCCCTCTGCCGCCTGCTCCTTATTGGCGTCTAGGAGGACCTCTTGTCCATTGTCATCTTCGAGCTTTAGGTCCTCTAGCCGCTTCTGTGCTCCATTGGCGTGCCCGTTAGCAACGCCATTGGCCTCTTTCTGCTGAGTGGCGACTGAGGAGTGTCGATAGATCATGACGTTTGCCGAGAACTTGTGACCTCCGACATGACTTATGAAGTATATTCCTACACCGCCCGGTCGCTCGTCGTGGAGATCTCGATATAGCCCCATGGGTCTTAGGAGGCGCTCGAACTCTTTCCGGAGTAAGGGTGCCGACTGACCACACCGCGCATCCCTAGTCTTTTGACTGCACATCAAAATCAGGTACTTGTGCGGGCATGGCCGAGCCTTGAGCGGTAGGGTCGTGGGTATTGATTGCGTGGTTGTGGGGGGCACAGTCGTTAACTCTGACTCGGCGGAAGAAGGCTTATCCGACGGCATTTCAGGCGCCGCCGCAGACGCTGTTGGCGTGCGCAACGGGGTATTGTTGGTGGGACCGGGATTGACGAAGTTGGTTATGAGTTCTGGTATGTTTGTAGGTGTGACGTTTTCTATAAATTGCCATGATGGGAGAAGTAGTACCATTGAGCTGTGGTCAGAATGGTTTGGGACGGGAATATCGGAGGCAGACAACATTAGTTTCTGCCCATGGTCAGCATTTGTGTATACGATATAATTGCTCGATATGCCAGGGAGTGGAATGGCAAACTTACTCCGTTGCTCGGTTTCGTCTCCCCTTTGCCAACAGCCTCCATTATGCTCCCTTCCTCATCGGCAACATCGCGCACCCAATCCGTCTTGCCAGTCGCAACAATCATGTGTGTACTCCATCCTTTGACGTGTCCGTATAGCTCCTCGGTTTCGTCAATCTCAAATTTGCGCGGGTACTTGATGCTGCAACTCGCGCAGTCGTGCAGGCAGTCGTCGCCATCTACCGCAGGATCGGTAGTCGGAAACAGCTCCTCCGTCTTCTTGGCTGTGGTGAACTCGTCGCTATCCTTCAGCGTGGGCACCTGGGATGAAGAAAGTGCTGAAGTCAGCTTGTATGAGAGGTTACGAAACATGGCTGGTACTCGGTATGCGTTGATCGGCCTGTGGGGCGACTTGGAAGCAGCCATGGGGAGTTTAAATCAGATGTGCAGATAAGATCGCCAAGCCGCGGAATGTGGGCGCGCGATGACAATGCCGAAGCTTGTTGGTAATGTCCTGGGTTTCCCGGAGTAAGTCTTTAGCGTTCGATACGAAAGACAAGGCAATCACCAAGGAAAGGCCGCATTGCGGCAGTCAACCGGCTTTAAATCCTCCTTCCAAGCTTCTCACTTTCGTGACCGATGCGCATGTCCGAGGTGTGGTCACTCCGGACATAACCGTTGAGTTCGGACTTTGTTGGCTCCTCCGACTTCCCTCACCCAGCTCCTACTCGGCTCCACATTCCACAGGCACCTAGCCATCAACCGACTTCCCATTTGACAACCCAACTTATTGCTTTTTGGGAGAACCCGTTGGGGTTCCTTTGCCACCGAAGCTCCTAAGTGTTGCCGAAAACACGTCGACTGGACACGACGCGTAAGCCTGTCAGCCTTGGAGGATGAGGTTGAGAATGCTTAATGGGGCGCCGTTGTGCGACCAGTTGGACTTCAGTGACAGTACATTATTGGCAGTTGAAAATTGCTATGCGTTTGGTGCCTCAGCAAAAGCTCCCGTACTGACCGACGAGTCTACGCAAGCCTTGAAGTGGCGCTGCCTGTCGACCAAGAACACTCGACTTCGAACCGGTTGGTCACAACCTCATCTCCCCGGGAGTGCCATGGACCAGAACGTGTCAGATCTGTCACTGCCCAACGTGTACCGATTTACACCATTTCTTCCAGAAGATGCGACCGACCTTGACACCACCATATCCTTCAACGGCCCGCCAGTCGCTACCACTGACTTCCTTGAGCATTCGCTCATGTTTCATGACACTCTACTATCTTCTCAGGTTTTGGCAGAAGATGAACCCGAGAGAACAATCAGTTCTTCCTCGTTTTTGACCACATCGTTCAGGACGACTGCATCTGAGTTGAGTAGCCCCAGTAAAGTTAATGAACACACCTTGATCCTTCGAGTTCCATCTAAGATTGCTGTAACATCACTTGGATCTTTACCCAGCGCAGAGCGTCTTCTACATTTGTATCCTCAAACGCCAACACCGAATTTCCTCTGCGTTTTGACTGCAAATCCAGAGCAGCGAGAAGTCTTCGTCAGGAAAGGCGAATACAAGATGAATCTGTGGGAGATTGTCGTGGCCGATGACACGTATTCGGGCTTCAAAGTTACTTTCTGGCTACGCCCATCTTCATCAGAGTTAAACAACAAAAGAGGATATGGGCAAAATGTGCTTCTTGAAACTCTATTCGGAGTTAAAGTCGGCGATATCCTTCTCTTACGCAACGTCGCGCTCAGGCCGTTCCGTAATGAGGTCTTCGGCCAATCTTTACATCCAAACATTACCCGCGCCCGAACAAGTATTGATGTCCTGATGCGCAGCAGCGGTGTCTCAGTTGCTCAGCTTGGTGAGCTACCTGCTTCGGTGGCCGAGAAGTTTATGAGAGTCAAGAGATGGGCGAGGGCGCACATTGCATCCGATGCTGCAGGCTCGAAGAAGAGGAAGAAGGGCACCACAAAAGAAGACCGACTCACGAAGCGGAGTACATCAGCTCATGAACTTGACGATTCTATGCCACCAGACACCATGGAATCTGTTTAGAGAGGCCACGCTTACTATCTGGCATACGACTTGATTGGAAAGAAGTCGGAGTACAGAGGACACAAGGATGTGCCTATGCTACCATCGTGACGATCCACAGCTTACCAATTCCCTGCGACAGCCCCGCCGGATAGCAATCAGCACGTGCTGATAATACTAGCACTATTTATCATCCCACACAGCCACTCCGGACTCCGAAGTGTGCCTGAATTTCGGGTGCTTGTTAATCTGCTCCTCGGGAGCGTCGCACCATTGCGAAGTGGTCTGTGCGGAGCACTGGCATTTCAGGCGATGAAGACCACCTTTTTCTTGTAGCGTCACATCGATAACTAGTAAGTACGCTTGTTTGAGGGAAATCTCTTTTTGAAGAAGAATCTTGATGAGATCATAAATTTGTGACTCCCACCACTCTATCATGTTAGGTTGTGTCGAAGTAAATTTGAGGGCGCACCGATCAAGCCGAGATACAGTCACGTCTGGGACAGGATTCTTGTTTGACACCGGCAACTCGGAGCATATTCCCCATCTTATCGTGGTGTGTCTTTGATTCGTCATATCCTTTGCCTTTACCCCTCTTTACCTTATTTATGCGAAGAGGATAAACATGTTTCGAACATCACCGTCACAAGGATCCTATGGGAAACAACGCCATATCCGCTGTGAAGAATGCCTGCAGGGCGCCTGCAGAGGTATCATTGCATGAATGACGGCAGCAGGGCTCAAGACATCACACACAAGAAGCGGGTCAGTGGAGTTTTTGGTAAGCCGTTCATCTTACGAGCTTCTTATATCCTCGGCGATGCTGCTCTACGGATGCCATCTACAGCATCGCTTGCTTCGTCTCTCTTTCAGTCCTAGTGACATCCATTCTTTTCCGCAACTCGTTGCAACTTTCATTCTTTCTTTCAGATCTTGAAGATCTATTCCATTCTTTTCCGGCTGGTCACGATGAAGTCATTCTTTTCTTCCTTCATTGCATTTGCAGTTCCACTTTCGCTTCTAGCAAGCGTTCAAGCCGTATCCAACTCAACCAACGGCCCTTCATGCGGAGTTTCTAAGGCAGACGATAGCTACTTCAGCGTTGTCGGCGTGCAAGGAACCGGTGTGCATCCGAGGCAGGAGCTTCGCGAGCTCCAAAAGGACAGAGAGCTATGGAACATCTTCTTACAAGCATTTTCTCGGTTTCAGGCTATGGACCAATCGGAGAAGATTTCTTACTACCAGGTAGCAGGTATGAGTGTTGCTCGAAACATCTGACCAATTGTTAACAGGTTTCAGGAATTCACGGTGCGCCATTCGGAAAGTGGGACAAGGTAGAGGGGCAGCCTGGCCATGAGATGATGGGCTACTGCCCTCATACATCTAACATCTTCGGCACATGGCATCGGCCGTACCTTGCACTTTTCGAGCAAATCCTTCATGACCGTGCTGTGGACGTCGCAAACGAGTACCCTATTGGTGAGGCCCGTAACAGGGCCTTGGATATTGCTGCTCGGGTGCGTCTTCCATACTGGGACTGGGCAATGGATCCGCCCAACCCCAACGAGGGTGTGATGCCTGAAAGTCTTCGTTGTCGTACGGCTACGGTCATGTTTCCGAACGGAACTGTAGGGGTAATCCCCAATCCTCTATACCGATATGATTTCCACCCCCTCAAGAGCGAAGACTTTGCTCCCCTGGTATGTTCACCTCTACGATCCTCACGTTTTCGAACAAGACGAACATTTGTTTACTACATGATCGGCATACTGACATCCAATCAGAGCGAGTTCAGGTTCAAAGACTGGGATCACACCATCCGCTATCCGCTCGACCCATATGCTCTTAACGCCACTAGCCGTGATGACGCAGTCAATGTACGAGTAGGCAAACAGCAGCCTAATCTCCGTGACATGCTCTACAAGCTATTGACCATCTACCAACCCTTCAGTCAAGTGAGCAACAAGGCTAGCGGTGGAACTATCGGTAACTTTGAGACGCTCCACGACGGGCTACATAATGTTTTCGGTCTGGGACACATGGGAATTGTTGAAGTGTCTGCATTTGATGCGGTGTTTTGGTTCCATCATTGGTACGTCTCGACACCCAGCCGCGGTTAGTGCTAGTACTAACTATTTGTAGCAACATCGATCGACTCCTGGCTATATACCAAGCTCGCTATCCCGATACATGGATCGAGGATGCTAAGCAAGTGACAGGATCTTTCGCTGTTGCCAGAGGAAGCGTCCTCGGAACAGCATCCCCACTAGCTCCGTTCCATATGAATGCTCTCGGGGACATGTGGACCTCCACCACATCGCGAAACTGGACTTCCTTCGGATACACTTACCCCGAGGTCGCCAACAACCCGGATAATGCGACACTTACCTCTTCTATCAACCAGTTGTACAGGTCCAAGAATCAAGGTTTGAGCAATGTCAATGCGACATACCCTGTTCCAGGAGGAAACGCCACCAACGTCACTGCTCAGGCTACAGACTGGCTGTGCCAAGTCAACTTGCCGACCGACATCAAGATCTCCTACTCTGTGCGCGCTTTCTTAGGCGACCCCAGTTCCAATCCAGTTGACTGGCCAACAGATCCCAACTACGTGGGTCAGCTTGCATCCATGTCTTCTCCTCGCATAAGCTCTTCCATCATCACCACGGGTAATATCGTGCTGACGGAGAAGCTTGCAGAGAAATATGCAGCCGGCGAACTGAAGAGCTTAGACAAGGAGACAGTGGCAGCCTATCTCAAAGAGAAGTTCAGCTGGCGTATCCAAGCCCTTGATTTCACGGAGATTCCGCGCGACAACCCGCCTGCCGGCCTGAACGTCACTGTGTTCAGCGTACCAGTCAACATTCCCAAATCAGACACTGAAGTCCCCACTTGGAACGGGGACATTGAGTACAAAGAGGAGATTCGCGGTAATCCACCCGTGTACAATGGACCTGGCCCAGATGGCACAAACTTGACACGTCCTGCAGGCCAGGTCAGCGGGGCTTACAACGCCGCAACTGGTGAGTTTGAGTGGAAGAACGCCACGAATGCTGAGGCTGGCGAGATTGCGGCTCCAGTGGCCGATACAAAGACTGAGACGTCTCTGTTCGAGTCTGTTGTCACGCAGTATGTGAGCGCCGTTTCTTCCGCTACAGCTACAGCTACAGCTACACTCGAGTCTGCGCCTAGTGTAACCAGTGCGTCGTCTGCTGTAGAAGTGTCTTCTTCTCTAGAAGCGTCTTCTTCTCTAGAAGCGTCTTCTTCTCTAGAGGCGCCTTCTTCTCCAGAAGCGTCTTCTGTTGTAGAGGCGTCGTCTGCTGTAGAGGTGTCTTCTTCTCTAGAAGTGTCTTCAGCAACCCCTACATCAGAGTCCACGCCTAGTGTCACCAGCACAATGTCTTTTGCGAAAGTATCTCCCAGGCCAACGAAACCGGCTGATCCCAAGACGGCGTATGTCACTTCAGTTGTCTATGAGTACGTTACCGTGTAAGAAGGCGAAGATAGCGCTTGCAGCAGACATCAGCCCTGATGCCTCATCACACTCATTTTGTTCTGCTTTTCATGTACATTCACTCTTTTTTGGTTCTTCATGGACATGTCTCATTTCACGCTTACGTGTTACTCTGCTGTCATGTCTTGTCTCAGCTTGCTGTATATATGGCATATCACACTCATTTGACCAGGATGAAGAAAAATATCACACATTCGTTCTCTGCTCATTCTTGCATATAGCGCAAGCACATCTATCTTTCTCTTCTTGAAGTGCAACAACATTGGATGATGTCCTCTTGTATTAAATTTCGTTAACTGCATATCTAGCGAGACATGTTTGTCCACGGAAGGGAGCAGCCCCCTAATCACTCACAACTTTCCTCTTTTATACACTTCCCATAATTTCAATGGCGTTCTCTCCTTCTCCACTGCCTCCACACCAATCATCCACCCCATCACACGCACAAACCCCAGCACAACCATCGCAACAATCCACTCCCCACTCCCCTCCAGTTTCCTACTAAGCCACTCCAGCCGACTGGGGAAAGGCACTCTATGCCCCACCCAATTCCATACAGCCGCCGGCACCAGCCACACAAACCCCAACGCCCCTCTCAAATCAACAAACACTGGCCAATTATCCAAACACCAAAACACATTAAACAACTGAAACGGGACCCAATACCCACCTAGCAGATACCTCGCCCATCTCTTCCGCAGCGAAAGCTTCGAAGATGGCGACGTTAGAATGATACCGTTGAGATTCCAGAAGAAGAGTGCTTTCCCAATGTCCACCGGATCCGTCCATTCCTCCACCACCACCTCATCGTCGATATCGTCGGGTAAAGGCCATTTAGCCTCTCCACTAGACATGCTAGTCGCAACGTACTCTTTTGCTCTGCCCCATTCATGTCTAGCATACTTTTCCACTGTGACTTGTAGTCCTGACTTGCCTTCCGCGTCATCACCACCTCGACACACCAGGCCGCCGGCTTTCGCTGATAGAATGTTTACTTGGCCGTCGAGATATACGAAGATGCTGCCTTTGAGGAGACGGAGGTACTCTGTATGCTGGGTGTGGAAGTGCAGGCCAGAGGTCCATGTTGAGTGGGTGGGGAGGGAGATTGTCGTTTTAAGGTTTGGATGGGCGGGTGAAGGG
>Ga0265797_10008424_pt1 | contig 13741 bp, 15 predicted proteins | sample P2T30metagenome_FD_192433 | JGI IMG/M metagenome (GOLD analysis project Ga0265797, IMG submission 192433) | Plant litter microbial communities from East Loma Ridge, Irvine, California - P2 T30 | ecosystem: Environmental > Terrestrial > Plant litter > Unclassified | place: USA: California... | reverse complement strand
GTAATGTTGCTCCTCGAATATACTCATTGGGATGTTGCTAATTGTTAGCTTCGCCAGGGATCAGAAACGTAGGCAGCTCACCAGATCATTACGAAGTGCGTTACTGAATATCAGCTAAGCTCGACAGCACGAAGAAGGCGCAAAGGGCAGCTTACCAAACCAAGATCATCTCCTGCTTCAATTTACCGGCGTCGTCTAGCTTGGGGCAGATCCTGTCGCGTCAGTATGGCACTGTTGGAGAAACAGAAAGGGGCAGCTCACTCTAAGTAGAAATGAAGCAGCTTCTTGATCTGCTTATTCCTCGAGGGCATAACAAATTGAATGATTGGCATCAATAGATTCGGCTAATTAATCAGCTAGTCTCCGACCAATTTGAGATGAGCTCACATATGACTGCCCATTCAATGTTCCCACAATAATCCTCCTCATGGTCTCTAGCTTGACCTCATCCGAGCCCTTTTGCAGCGCATTTCTCAGATCCTGGGAAGTTGGCGAATCCAGTAGATCATCATGAATGATGGTATAGCACGTTGATGAAGCGTTCATCCTGAGCTATATGTAGGGGTTGCCCTTGTGTATAGGTTATAGGTATATAGGTGTAGTGCAAGTGACAGCTTGAACCCCCACGCGTCAAGGTTACGGCGTTTTCGGAGTTATTTCAAGTTGGCTATCCCGGGTCTATCCGCTAGGTATCTAGCTCTTAGTAGCTCAACCTTTTCACTCGCATACACCTATACATATACCCTCTCTCTAGCATACATACCGGTATATACACCCAACACCGGTCCTCATATTCTTCAAAGGCTCAACCTATTACACCTTCATCAGCAAATCACATTAAAAATGGCTACTCCTACAGTCAACGTAAGTCGCAAATCCCGGAAAATATGGATGTCAACGCGGAAAATGGGAATGAGGTGGATCATGGTATCAATCAATACTGGAGATGCCCAAACATGACGTGAAATCGGGGAGAGGGATATGGCAGCATGGAGGCAATCAAGGCTCAAGGCTCAAGTAGCTTACACGCAGGTCGTCCGTTATTCGGCACTTATCGGAGGTATCTTTTACGGATTACTACACCAGGGAACACTACAGCGTAAATACGACGATGACAAGGTATGTCTATCGGTCAAGCATTGGGCAGGACACTGATCTAGTTTTCCTCACACCTGATCCACTGTCTGTCACCTGCAACTCCCATCGTCTCGCATACATCCACTTGACACGAATCGATCAACATGACATCCCCTTCCCTCGTCACCCCGATTTAATACACGACTATACGCACATACTTTCTTCACACAGGCCGCACACAAGATCTCTAACCGACAACACTTAATCGAAGAGGCCAAGAAGGCTTACGCCGCAAAGCTAGTAGCAGACAAGGCCGGTGGACCAGAAGCTGGTGAGTGACTGTTCGCATCTTGATATTGGTATCGGCGGGAACTGGTCGGAGGAAGAAGCATAGTGTCACGCTGTCAGCTGAAGCGTATAAGGTAGTCGAGGGAGAGATGGGAACAAGGAGCAGCCGCGGACGTATGGAGAGCTTTTGGGGCATGAGCTAACCTATAGTCATCACCAACATCGAAGACCCCAAGTTCGACCTAGAGAAGCTAGTCAACTACTACACGACAGACTCATAGGCTTGAATCATAGAAACTACATGCACTCATGATTCTGTACAATTCCATCTGGCTATTTGCGGTATACCAAAATCAGGCGAAAGCTTGTTGGGGCCAGTCCGGGGCTTATCAGATCAACCTTCAGCGCTCACAGCTCTCTATCGAACCTTATAATGAGCTAATAGCAGCTGGTATGATGATCGTCTCGGTACATAAGCCCCTTCTGCCAGCCTACTATAGCCTAGTACCCATATGCCTTGTTCGCATTACAGCTTCGCGATAAATTTGGTTCCGCTTCAAGACGCGACTGGACATTTCATCCTCCCTCTAGCACTTGCACTCACTCCATACTCTTCACCACAGGGCACCCACAGCTCCCTTCCCCAGTCTCAGTCAGCCAAATTCAAGCATTGATCAGATAGTATACCATGGCCCCAGCTCCTATCGACGTAGAGGACGAGAATGAGGATGGGCTAAGTGAGACTCAGCTCATTAATGAGGTTAGTCCACTGCGAGGCCATGTGCAACAAGGGCGATGGAGCTGATGATGCAGGAGTACAAGATATGGAAGAAGAAGTGAGTTGGTCTTGTGCTTGGCCTTGCCGCCCCGGGCGGTGTGGATATGCACAGCGACTGACAAGACAGTACCCCTTTCCTATACGATACAGTCGTAACTCACGCCTTGACATGGCCATCCTTGACTTGTCAATGGTTTCCCGACCAGACCTCGTGAGTCCGGATCGTCTGATTCTTGCGACCGAAACCGTGGCTAAGATCATAGACCCGAGAATGCGGACTACACAATAAACAGGATGTTGCTCGGTACCCATACCTCTGGGAAGGGTACTGATCAACTCATGATTGCCGAGGTCATGCTCCCCAAGACAGCGACGGAAACAGCAGGAAAGGATATCACCGAGCTCTACGATGAAGAAAGACAGGGTATGTCCCCTTACATCCATCGCTCACTACCTAATACTCTGGTAAGCTAATGATTAGAGTTGGGATCATATACAAATTCAAAACCACGAATCAAGGTCGTACACACCATCAACCACGATGGTGAAATTAACAGAGCGAGGTATATGCCCCAAAACACCGATTTGTTAGCTACGAAAGCTATCAATGGAGATGTCAATATTTTCGATAGGACAAAACATCCCTCTAAAGCACCTGCTGGTGGGGAATGTAGGCCTGATATTGTTTTGAAAGGGTTGAAGTCTGAGGGGTAAGTCTTCTCTCGACACGTCAACTCTCACGGGAGGAACGGGAAGTGAATGCAAAAGCTGACAAGATAGGTATGGATTGAGTTGGTCGCCTGTCAAGAGAGGACATTTAGTCAGTGCGGGAGAAGACGATTATGTCGCCCATTGGTGCGTTGCTCCCGTCTCTTTAACAGAGGCGATGGAATTAAGCTCACAGACAGGGATGTCACGCAGTATAACAAGACATCAACCAAGCTCGAGCCTCTTCGTAAATACCACGGTCACACTGGTCAGATCAACGTGAGTTCTCCTTATCCTCTCGTAGCGAATAACGCTGACATTTAGGATGTTGATTGGCATCATGAATATGACTACATGTTTGCGTCCGTTGGCGATGATTGCCAGCTGAATGTGTGAGTGATCTCGTCGACTTTCTGGGTGTGAGACTGGGGCTGATGATCAGATGGGATACACGTAGTACCGGCTCTAAAGCCGCACATGAGCTCAAAGCCCACAAGAGCGAGATTAATGCCGTTTCATTCGCTCCTTCCAGCGAATGGATCCTCCTCACCGGATCAGCCGATAACGTGAGCTTTGTTCATCAAATGCGAAGGCAATCAAAGCTAATAAAGCAGACGGTAGCGCTATGGGATATCCGAAAATTATCCACCAAACTCCATTCATTCGAATCCCACGCAGGACCAGTCACACAAGTATCTTGGTCACCTCACCTCGCTACTCATTTCGCATCAGCTTCCGAAGATCGACGAATCCACATTTGGAACCTAGACCAGATTGGAGCAGAACAAACTCCAGATGACGCAGAAGATGGACCCCCTGAATTGATGTTTGTTCATGGTGGACATACTTCCAAACCATCCGATATGAGCTGGAGTCCAGCTGCGAAATGGCATTTGGCAAGTACGGCCGAGGATAATGTATTGCAAGTTTGGGAACCTAGCAGGCATCTAAGAGCAGAGGGTGGAGATGTTGATCCCATGGAGCTAGAGTAGAGCGTGATAATGATTTAGAGGGTTAGATCATCAGATGCATCAATAAGACAAGTCGGCTTGAGTATTCGAGCTACTCGAGCGGGTGTGTGTATACCGTGCCGTGTTAGATAGGCTGCCCCAGGTTGCTTCTGAGGGTCAAGGCCAAGGCTCAGGTTATCAAGGTACTCCATGTCGACGAAAGGGGAACCAATGATGAGCACATGCATTACAACAATCTATGAGATCTAATGATACAGTCCCTGAAACAAGTACAGCCCCTACAGTCCCGCTAGACTAGCTCGCCGTCCCTCTCTGACTGCAGCCCCGATCTCAGCCCGTCTAGGGACATTCAACATCCCCCAGTCGGGTAGATTCTCAACCGATCCACCGGTTGAGAGGACCTCATCCCAGACGATCGACAGATCAAACAAATCTATGAATTGCTGATCAACAGCTCGGGATTTGGGTGTTGAGAAGCGTCGATATCTACGATCAGAATTAATCGGTTTAGGAAGCGGCGATGCGGCTCACTCATCGAAGATTGATGTTAGAGACCAGGACTGTAAGCGGCGTATACAACCTATCAGACATCCTGTACGATGCTTGACGTTAGTGATTGTGCGACAATCTAGGTGAGGCCAGATTGGTACTTACTTTGCCTTTGTTGCAGTGTATCAGGATTGGATGATTTCGTTTATCCAATATCGCAACTAGTGCTGAGCAAATGACGTCTTCTGGGATATTATCGAATGGTTCCTGCTAATTCAGCGTTCCGCTCCGCTGGACCCAGACCAACAAGGTCAGGCATACCTTATTTCCCGGTATACCGAATTGCTACCATCAGTAAGCCGTCTAAATATAGGTCGAGGTACAGAAGACTCACCATAAACTGCACATCCCTCTCTTCGCACCATTTCAGATTCCCATCCGGGTAATCCTCAAGTACAAGAGTTAAAACAGTCTTTAGCCTCAATCCTTCCATGAACTTGAAGTTCCTCTTTTTAGGAAAACCAGACCTATAAACGCCAGAAGCGACTATACTAAAGTTCTCTGGCGGTATTAAAGGGTCTTCAGGTGGAGGTGGGGCTTGAGGTAAGGTGTATAATGCTGATGATGCGTGGACATTTGGAGTCGCTGGGAGGGGAGTAGGTATTGACGGATGAGCAGAGAGGATTGATTGGAGGAATGCCGGGATAGGTGGGAAAGAGGTATCGAGCTGGAGGTGGAGGGATGGGCGGGACGGAGGCGGGGTTTCATTTTGGTTCTGGTTCTGGTTTTGGCTCGAGCTTGCTGATGGACTTGGAGATGAAGGTGGGTATATAGATTGCGGGGGAGCTAAAGCCATCGTGAACAGCTCTGTAGTTGCTAGCGGTGTCTCATGTGTATAGTAATCAAACGAATAGAGGTATAAGTAGGACATAGGAAGGTATGCGGTAATGAATTGATGCAAAGGAACCACGTGTCGTTCCTGAATTGAAGATATTCTGAAATATTTCATGTCCACCTACCTACCCAGTCAATCCATCACATCACTATCGAGTATTGTATACATACAATGTCGACTGACTTTGTAACAACAATAGACTCGGATGATGAGGTGTCGAATTATGGTGGTGAAGCTAGTACCAGTAAACCCTCCAAAACAAAGAAACAGGAAGATGAAGAGTTGGACCCAGATTTCGAATTCGATTTCGGAAATGGTGGGTCTGCGGGTGTTGATCTCTGGGGAGGTGATGAGGTCAGAGTAGGAGATAAGGGCAAAGATGTGAGTCAGACATTCTGGTTGATGAGCCGGAGCTAATGTATAGGCGATCAATGTAGATGATATTATCGCTCGAAGAACCGGTAAACCTCTCGAGGCGTACCGAGAGCGAAAGCGGAAGAGGGTCGGGATGGAGGTCAAGGTCGAAGAAGAGAGCGATGAGAGTATGGGCAGCGATGAAGAGGATGAAGAGGAAGATGAAGATAGTGAGGACGAGGAGGAGCAGGGAGGAGATGTTACTGTTGATATGGGCGAGGATGATATGTCTGAAGGCAGCGACGTCGAAATGAGTGGAGATGAAGAGGAGGAGGACGATGAGGTCGAAGATGGAGAGGAAGAAGATGCTGGATCGGCAAGCGATGAATCCGAAGACGACGCAATTGAACTCGCACGTAAAGACGCCTTCTTCTCTTCCGACCCTACCACCACCGACCCGACTGTTGCAACAACTTTCGCATCGATGAATTTGTCTCGACAACTCTTGAGATCTCTCACCGCACTCAACTTGAGTACCCCAACTCCGATCCAAGCCCGAGCAATTCCTCTCGCTTTACTCGGACGTGATATCCTTGGTTCAGCCGTTACTGGTTCCGGTAAAACTGCCGCTTTCTTGATTCCCATCTTGGAACGTTTGACCTATAGGGACAGAGGTAAAGGTGGACAAGCATGTCGTGTTCTTATCCTATGTCCTACTCGAGAACTAGCAGTCCAATGTGAATCAGTCGGAAGAGCTCTAGCGGAGAATGGAGGATTGGATGTTCGATTCGCATTACTCGTTGGTGGACTTTCACTAGCTGCTCAAGCCCACACGCTACGGACATTACCCGATATTTTGATCGCTACGCCTGGTCGACTGATTGATCATTTGACCAACACCCCTTCATTCACTCTATCCGCGCTGGACGTATTGGTAATTGATGAAGCCGATCGAATGCTAGAAGCTGGATTCACGGATGAATTGGAGGAAATCATCAAGAATTGTCCAAGAGGTCGACAAACGATGCTGTTCTCTGCCACAATGACGGATTCGGTCGACGAATTAGTCAAGCTATCTTTGGAAAGACCAATTCGAGTTTTCGTCGATCCCAAACGAAATACCGCCCAAGGCCTCACGCAAGAGTTTGTCAGGATCAGGACAGACGATACTAGATCCCCTGCGCTTGTCGCTCTATGTAAGAGGACAGTCAGGGAGAGGTGTATAATCTTCTTCAGGAGCAAGGCATTGGCACATCAAATGAGGGTCGTCTTTGGTCTATGTGGATTAAAGGCTGCTGAGCTACATGGTAACCTTACTCAAGAGCAGGTACGTTCTTTCATCGGCCGCACGAGATGACATACTGATGATAGCGATTGAATGCTCTGAACGACTTCAAAACCGGTCAGGTCGATTACCTACTCGCAACCGATCTCGCTTCTCGTGGTCTCGATATCAAGGGAGTAGAGACAGTAATCAATTACGATATGCCAGGTCAACTCGCTCAATATACCCATCGAGTTGGTCGAACTGCCCGAGCCGGAAGAAAGGGACGGTATGTCCACTTCCCTGTCGTTATCCCTTCGAAATACTGATGCATAGATCAATTACGCTGGTTGGAGAAGCGGACCGAAAAATGTTGAAAGCTGCAATCAAGCAATCATCAGCTGATCAGATTCGACATAGGATCATCCCTAGTGAAGCTATTACGGCTATGAGTGAGAACCTAGCTGGATTGACCGATGAGATCCAAGAGATCCTACATGAGGAGAAAGAGGAGAAGTTGGTGAGTACCTCTTGGTTGGGGCATGCACTTCAGGTGTCGTTTATGAGAGTACTTACTAATAATGTATAGATGCGTCAAGCGGATATGGAGCTGAAGAAGGGACAAAACATCATTGAACATGAAGCCGAAATCTACGCTCGTCCAGCTCGAACATGGTTCCAAACTGAGAAGGAGAAGCAAAATGCCAAGGGTAAGCGACATCTCCTTCATGTTCCAATCCACGAAGAGCGAGCTAATGATGCAGACGCAAGTAAATCAGCATACGTATCTTCGTTCCCCGAGGAGAAGAAATCGTTCAAATCCAAATCCGATGAAAAAGAGAAACCAGCAATTAAACGAGGGAAATACGATGGTTTATCCCGTAAACTCAAACGTCGAAAGATGGCAATGGAAGAAGACGAGGCCGATGAACAAGTATCAAAGAATACAGCTGCTGCTATTCGAAATGCCAAGAAATCGGCACAACCAGTCAAGATCACTGAAGCTTTACCAAAGAAGAATTTGGGTAAGAAAGGTAAGGATAAGAAGAAGAAGGTTGCCAGAGGACGAGTTGGGGGTGGCAAGGGTAGTGCGTTTGATACTCCTGGAGGTGAGAGGGAGGGGATGAGGGCGGCAAGGACCAAGGTCAACTTGGATAAGAAGGGTGGAAAGAAGGGCAAAACGGGAGGAAAGGGGCCTAGGAAGTAGGGCATCAGGCTCCTGTGACATCTGTATTGCTGTACCATGCATCATATCTCATACATATGGCAATCGCCCCGTGCTTTCAAAGTTCGCGCCTCTCAGATGCGGCAAGTATGCATACAACAGACGGGAGTCGAGACATCTAGAAATCCATACTTTCCTCCTTCATCGCTAGACATCAGTACGCACACATCTGATCGGAGCAATCACTCACCTTTCTTGACCAATCTAGAATCCCTGAGCACAGCAGCAACATGTTTCTCAAACATCTCAACATAAGGTTTCAGCGAAGTATGTTCGTAATCTACCATCAGCCCCTATGATCCCTTTCAAGTGATATGATATGCTATGATATGATAAAACAACATACCTTCAACCCGTTTAGCTTTCTCTTCCCCTTCTGTGGGTGGTAGGTGGTCTAATTCATTGAGTAGGTCGGATACTGTAGGGACCGTTTCTGGATCGAATTCATCGATCAAAGCAGGATTTATAGGAACACAAACTCGTCCTGCTCATTAGCCTTTCTTCAATTTCAACATAGAGTTGATAAAGGGACATACCAGTTCCAGGGTGTACACAGAATGGAGATTTGAGTAAATGATTCCTGTGCTTCGATACCTCCGCATCGATCCTGGGATACGTGTACTGCAAGATAATATCCTGAGCTGCTCTGTCGAATCGTCGCTTCTCATCAGCTTGGCTTCGAAACAGTGCGTGAGAAGAAGGTGCTCACAGCTAAGAGTTTATCTGACTTATTCAAAGATCCAATAACCTTCATCACATCTAGCCATTTGGCCTCACTGTCCATTTCCTCGACTTGCCATTTTGCCCGAAGAGTGCCGATTTGTTCTACCATCAGTCTTCATCCTTAGACGCCGTCGAGTTGATCAATGATGACATACCTCGATCGCCTGGTAGTAATGACAATAAAGTCTCCCATTGCCTTTCCGTCTTGAAACAATCTTGATCTCTCAGACACAGCGTAACGAAATCCGTTTTGAGCGTCGTCAATGCAGAACTATGCTATCAGCTGATGTGATCGATATCAATAGAAGAGGGGACATACTCGAGATAAGGATGTAAATCCCCATCACCTTTTGGTCCTCTCACATTAACCTTTTTCATCTGTTCTTTACTACCCTTGATCACCTCCATGAACGTCACTAGCGCCCTTCGTTGTTCATCGTTCAAATCGAGTGCAGCCGGGTCAGAGATCCAACAATGAATACCTCGTCGACCGGAATATACCCATAGGAGATGCTTGAATCCGAACGTATCTAGAATTAGGATGTGGTTCCCGGTCAGGTTAGGGGAGTCAGAAGGGACATACCACGCAGAGCAGAGTCAAGAACCTTCACAGCAGCTGCAATATATCCCCAACATCTCTTACAGATCTTCTTGTCGGAACAACACGTTCTAATCTCATCGTAATCCGTCATGTCGATATCGAATACCAGTTCCCTCCTCTGAGGCTGTAATGCCCCAGCAGCTAATGTCTTTCGATCTCTAGGCTACAATCTCAGCCCATCTCTTTCATCTCGGACTTTGCTTGATGTGAGATAGTGACTTACCCTAGCAGTGTACTGCGGTCCGATCTCGAATCGCGATGGATTCAACCTAACTACCTCCTTCTTGAAATCTTCCGCATTATTGAAACTATTATATCGAATATAGATATCACCAGTCAACGTGAAAGCGAATTCACGATGCGTGAATAGTTTCGCAGGCACTATACATCAGTCCTGTCCACCCCACAGAAGGCTGGGAAGGGAAGGGTAGGGGCCTACCTTGATCTTGATTTAGCCAGAGGAAGAATGGTCGGTATGGGAACAGACGGCGGTAGAAGGCGTTCATCACCTGAGGTGATTCCGGACTGAAGCAATCAGCTACATTCCCACATGACTAACGCGAGTTAAGCTTACTCGTAATGTTGCATTCTGTCATCAGTATAGACTTATCGAATCCGAGGGGCGACTTACTTGTCTGTTGCTACTGGCATTATCGGACAATAGGTGGAGCGCGCCCTTGGCTATCTTCTCAGTTCTAGTATAAGGTTTTTGTCGTCGTTCAGTATACTATCGAGATGGGCGCAGAGTATCTAGGTACGGTATGGTGGTTAAAGAAGATGTAGAGGTGAAAAAGTAAAGTTAATTCGACATGAGGATCAAGACGCGTCAATTCGACGCGTTTCCAATTTTCCAGCCGCTCATTACTTTGCAACAATCCACCACAAGAATCATGAGCACACTTCGGGACTCGCTGCATGTGATCACGATGCCAGCATGCTTATTAGGATATATCGCAAACAAGAATATACAGCAGCAATGCATTATATCACATCGCTAGTAGCAAAGAAGAAGCCGACACGAGGCAGTAACCTGTCGCACCCATGTTCAAGACTGTCGGCTCGACGGGCGAGTGGCTGGCATGACGCCCCACCGACCTGGCTTAAGCGAACACCTTCTTCCTACTCAATTCATCCTCTCCGACCTCCTCCCTCAACCTCTTACCCCTCTCCTCCCTCTCATCCTCCTCACCTCTCCTCTGCCTATATTTCTCACCAGCAGCTCTCTTGGCAGATGCCCTGACACTTGCTGGAGAGATAAACTCAGAGTTCTCGAATACTGTGGGACCACCGAAAGAACCTTCGAATATCCTTATTGGAGTAAGAACGAATCGGGGACCGATCTCTGTTAAGGAGACTTGTGGTGGGCCGGCGGGTTGAAGTGGGTCTTTCTCGATAATCTGATTGTCAGCAATTGAAACAAATCAAGAGATCACACTGTCACTAAATGGACTCACTTGGTAGTTCCTAAACCAGATTCGGTTATCAAGGATAGAGAACAACATGATATGATCGATAAAAGGCTTCAATCGTCTCGAAGTTTTAGGTACCGAGAAAGTCTATCATCAGCATATGCGCCTCTCAAGTCACCCATTAGACGCTCAAACTTACATGTGTCAGGAGCTCCTTGGTCAAAGACTTCCATTCCTCGCCTTGCCAATTCCCATCAAATGCCACCAATCCCCTACTTCCCTTCAAACAATTTCCAGTCATTTTCAACTCGTCCATCGTATGAATGTTCTGTACATGACATTTAACACTTGGACCGTTGGGTGATCTAGAGATCCACATGTATAGATCTTCATGACGTCTCGCCTCAAAGTAGAGGGTGTTGGAACATGAGTGGAGGTCTGATAATTCGTTAAGGAGATGTAGGGATGATTTGGAATCTAGTTTCGAATCTACACATTAGCTACAGACCCTACAAAGAGGAGCAAGCAGCTTACCTTTCTTGGTATGAGGTAATAGAGCCTCGAGATCATTCATTAGATGTCTCATTCGCTGGGTGACTCCCCTCGAGGAGATGAGCAGATTTTTGTCTTTTCGAGGTTTATGCTTGTTTTCCGTCTTGACTACCTCATCTCCGTTGGTCTCTGCTTTAGACTTGCCCTTTCCCTTATCCTTCCTCCTCTGAACGTCTGTTGCTGCCTTGAGTACTGATGGCATTGTTACGGGTAGGTGTATTGTATTGTATAGTATAGACAGCCATTCCGCACAAAGCACGGAGAGACGCAAGAATTCAACTTTTTTAAACCGGGGGTATATTTAGTGTTTATGGCTAGTCAGTGCTTCATATTGAGTGATAATGACGGCTGGATCTAGACTGCATATGGTGCACACGAGCTACTATACAAGCCCATGCTCACGGGCATCATACAACCCATTATCTTGACTCGTTGACAAGCCTGTTCACCATTTCCAGCTGATTAAACTATAAATTCTTGCAGTATTCTTCGCCGGCCTAGATAGACTCCCTAATGCCCATCCCTATCATCCGGTCTCCTGATTGGGGGTAATGTCAATTCTCCTTGAACCAGCGGGCCAAGGTCGCGATCACGATCTTGATCACCGCCCGGTTCCGTTACCACTGGCTGTCTAGGCGGTTCTGAAAGTAAATTACGGACAGATGGGAAGATGGGCAAGAGTGAAAATCCATCATCTTGACCTCGTATTCGTAAATCGTTCATGGTAGGGATTTCGGATCTTTCGGAGGAAGTTCGAGATTGTATGGATGAGGGTTGAGTGGAGTAAGGGGAAAACTGACGTGAAGTCGGTCGGGACAAGCTTGATGATGATGATGCCGTGGGCTGGTGTGAGAGGGAGCTTGACCCTGAGTTTAATGAGAAGGCAGACAAGTCGGATGGGTGTCCTGCTTTCAAGTTAGCTATGCCTTACGATGCAGTCTGATGGCTCACCTGTGAACCTGATTGAAGGAGCCGGATGCCAGAGATTAGGAGTCAACCCATCGTCCATATGATAAGGTCTTGATGGCGAGTGATGTCGTTGGTCGTTAGACTGCGGATGAGGGTGGGGATGTGGATGCGGATGAGGACTGGGGTAATGAACCGATACTGAACTTGATCCCGAATTGGCATGGATCAGAGGTGGACCCGAAAGATGTGACGGTCCAGGTGGATAAGGTGGCAATCCATTAGAAGTCGGTCTTCGGTTGTATGGATCATGATCCCTCCATACTAGCGTCCTTGGCGGTGCGCTGTGTGGGGGTGTGATGACATTAGGCGATGCGATCGGGATGGGGGGTGGAAGAGTCTGAACGGATTGAGCGTAGAGTGGTGGATCAGATTGTGGGCGGTATAATGGTTTGGGTGATATGGGCTGTGAAAGTACAGAACCCCTGCGGCGTGCTTCGCTCCTGTTAATCAGCTCATGTCACCCTTGAAGAAGTAGAGAGGCTCACTGTCGGCCAACCGAAGTATCCGTCCTCAACTTCACTTTCAATCCCTGAGCGGCGAGATGTCGAGTTAAAGCTGTACTCTCCCTCATTCCCTTGAACAACTTTGGCGAAAACACCTCGAATGATTCAGAAATAGTATGCGAAATCTCGGTCAATCCAGAACTATCATCAGCTCCTCTCTCCTATATCCAGGTATTGAAGTGACAACATACTCTGAAGTCTGGAACAGCGTGAATTTCAACCTAAAAACACCCGGCATTCTCACGCTTAGTTTTGCGAAAATGACTAATTGTCCAATATGTCCATCCAAACCTCTTAATCTTTCTGGAGTCTGTACGACTTCCCCAGCTGACGCCTCGGCTCCAGTAGGTGTTTTGACGGGTGTGTAGGTATTTGGTGATTCCGAATCGAGGGGTTGAGGGTGTACGATCGATGCTCGAATGAAGAATTGAGCGAGACCAGATTCGGCTTCGCTCAATATCCTGTTTGTAAGCTTTCAACCCACATTTTACAGGGACGGCCATACGCATCATCAAGAAGTAATTCCACGACAGGCGGAGGGTCTACTGGACGTCGATCGACTAGAGGATGAGCTGACTCTCGTTAGTGAACTAGACAAAGGTGACTCACTCGTCTCGTTCTCTTCCTTGAATGAACATAATCTCGCTCTTTCAGGCTGTTGGATCACCCTTAAAGAGTACAATCTACCATCAGAACTGTCGCATAGATAAACTTACGGTTTACGCTTCTTGGTCCTATGTCCCGACTCTGATTTAACTGGGAAACCATCGTCTGAACCCATTCTACTTCGTTTTTCAGGGAACCGGTCATATTCAGAATCATTGCGGTTTTGGTTATCGAACGAGTCGATTCCTCCCGGTGTCATAATCTCTATAGATGTACGAGTAGGTTCATGGAACCAGTAGGTATTGTATGGTCTCGTACTTTATCTGATG
>Ga0265797_10008422_pt1 | contig 13742 bp, 8 predicted proteins | sample P2T30metagenome_FD_192433 | JGI IMG/M metagenome (GOLD analysis project Ga0265797, IMG submission 192433) | Plant litter microbial communities from East Loma Ridge, Irvine, California - P2 T30 | ecosystem: Environmental > Terrestrial > Plant litter > Unclassified | place: USA: California... | reverse complement strand
CCTGTTGTACAGTACGATCATTCGGGAGGGAAATGTTCTATCACCGGCGGGTATGTTTACAGAGGAAATCTATATCCAGACCTAGCAGGTAAATATATCTTTGCCGATTTCTGTTCTGCCCAAATCGGTATTCTGGACAATACAACCATCACCTGGACAGCACCTTTTACGGGAAATGGATTTACGACATTTGGAGAAGACAATCAAAATCAACTTTACGCGGCCGCAGCAAATGGAAAGATATTTAAGGTAAAATCTACCAATCTGGCTGTTTCGGATATTGACAAATCTACTATTCAGATTTCTCCGATTCCTGCGAAAGACTTTATTTACATCAAAAACATCAGTGAAAAAAATATGACGATAGAAATTCTGGATTTGTCCGGAAGATTGATCCAGGAATCAAAAGTTGCAGACAATGATCAAAGTATTGATGTCTCAACATTAAGATCTGGCAATTACATTTTGATTCTTAAGAAAGATGATATAAAACTGATGAGCCAGAAAATTATTAAAGAATAGTTGTTTTTTATTACCGGCAAGCACCATTAACTAAAAATCCTTCCAGAATATTTCTGGAAGGATTTTGTTTGCTAGATTTAAAAGGAGTTTTTATTTACTCCAGTTAACTCTTGTTGTTTTAACATCGTGGGAGTTGGTTCCGATCATAATATCGAAATCACCGGCTTCCCAGTCATATTTCAATTCGTTGTTATAGAATTTGAGATCGTCTGGAGAAATTTTAAATGTTACTTTTTTGCTTTCGCCAGCTTTTAAATATACTTTTTCAAAACCTTTCAGTTCTTTAACCGGTCTTGTATTGCTGCCTACTAAATCTCTGATGTAAAGCTGAACGACTTCGGCACCGTCGTATTTCCCATTGTTGGTCAATGTCACTGTTGCTTCAATTGGTGTATTACCCACCGGTTTTGCATTGCTTACAGAAACTTCGGAATATCCAAAATTGGTATAACTCAATCCAAATCCGAATGGATAAAGCGGCGTGTTGCACTCATCCAGATAATTGGAGCGGAATTTCTCAAAGGTACATTTCTCTGTATTTTCTACACTCAAAGGTCGGCCTGTATTTTTGGCATTATAATAAAGCGGAATCTGGCCAACACTTCGGGGGAAAGTCATAGGTAGTTTTCCTGAAGGATTTACTTTTCCGTACAGCACATCGGAGACTGCATATCCAGCCATACTTCCCGGGAACCATACGTTCACAATTGCGTCTGCCAGTTGAGATTCTTCATTTAAAACCAATGGACGACCTGTGAACAGCACGACAACGATAGGCTTGCCTGTTTTTTTCAGTTCTCTCAACAATTCTTTCTGAGTTTCCGGGATGCCAATATCAGTTCTTGAGCTGGACTCGCCACTCATCTCAGCACTCTCGCCTATTGCCAAAACAATAACGTCTGCTTTGCTTGCAATATCCATGGCTTCTTTTCTGATCTGATCTGCCGGACGGCTGTCCCGGTCAGTTGTTTTCCCGAACATTGCTGCTTTTTCTTCCATCGCAGCCGACTCATAAATGTTGCTTCCTTTCGCAAAAACAAAATTCACGTCTTTGCCTACAGTTTCGCGAAGGCCTCTAAGCAGTGAGATTGAGTTTGCATGTTTTGCAGCAACGCTCCAGGTCCCCGGCATATTCACCGCATTATCTCCCAATGGGCCAATAACTGCAACAGTTCCAGATTTTTTAAGTGGAAGAACTTGGTTTTCATTTTTCAGAAGAACCATAGACTGAGACGCAATAGTTCTGGCAGCCTCCAGATTTTTCGGGCTGAAAACTTCTTTCTGTGCTCTTTTTGAATCTGTATATTTATAAGGATCATCGAAAAGTCCGAGATCATACTTGGCTTCGAGGATTCTTCTTGCCGCATCTGTCACTGTTTGCTCCTTCACTTTACCTTCTGTGATTGATTGTTTTAAAGTTTTAAGAAAACCTTCGCCAACCATATCCATATCAATTCCTGCATTCATTGCCAGAGCAGAAACCTGTTGCAGATCTCCCATTCCGTGGTCGATCATTTCGTTAATTCCTGTGTAATCTGTTACCACAAAACCTTGGAAGTTCCATTGTTTTCTAAGAACATCTGTCATCAGCCATTTGTTTCCGGTAGCAGGGATTCCGTCAACCTCGTTAAAAGAAGCCATAACCGAAGCTGCTCCCGCATCCACAGCCGCTTTATAAGGTGGAAAATAAGAATTATACATCTGAACGTGGCTCATATCAACTGTATTGTAATCTCTACCAGCTTCTGCAGCACCGTAAAGTGCAAAGTGTTTAACACACGCCAACATAGTATTTTTTTTGGAAAGGTCATTTCCCTGATAGCCGTAAACCATTGCTTTGGCAATTTGGCTGCCTAAATATGGATCTTCTCCGGAACCTTCGGAAACCCTGCCCCATCTCGGGTCTCTGGAAATGTCTACCATTGGTGAAAAAGTCCAGTTGATCCCATCTGCAGTAGATTCCTGTGCCGCAATTTGCGCCGATCTCTGGATCAAATCCATGTCCCAGGAAGATGCTAGTCCTAACGGAATCGGAAAAGATGTTTCGTAACCGTGTATTACATCCATCCCAAAAATCATTGGGATCTTCAGGCGGCTCTTTTCTATTGCTACTTTCTGTACTGCTCGGATTTTATCAACACCTTTGATGTTGAATAAACCGCCAACAAGACCTTGTTCAATTTTTTTTCCGATATCGGAGTTCTGAGTTTGTCCCGTCGTAAAATCACCTGAAGACGGTAAATTGAGCTGGCCAATTTTTTCCTCCAAAGTCATTTTAGAAATCAAATTATCAACAAAAGCTTTTTTCTTGGACTGATAATTTGCTGATTGATACGACTGAGCAGGTTTTGATATAATATCCTGCGCCAAAAAATATGGCGACAAGGCCAGCGCAGCTAGGATTACAAACTTTTTCATTGTTTTATATTTAATTTTTTAATTTTTATTTTTTCGCAGAGACAACATCCATTTGTACAACGCAGGATTGGAGTACGTTGAATCCCAAGAGTTATGATTGTCGTTCGGGAAAATGGTCAATTCTGCTTTTGGATTGACCGGATGCAGTTTCTGATAGAAGTTGAAAGCATTTTCGGGCAGTACAATATCGTCCATACCGCCGTGGAATAATTTGATGTTAAGATCCTTGTAATTATCAATAGTTGCCAGCATCACACGGTCCGTAGGTGCGCAGACTGCGGCAACGGCAGCAAACATTTCAGGATGTTCACCTGCCAGTTTCAAGGTTCCCCAACCACCCATTGACAGGCCGGTAAGATATATCCTGTCGGTATCAATCTTGTACTTTGCCGAAATCTCTTTTATAAGAAAATAGACCGCATCTGTATCCCACCACATATTTTCCGGACATTGGGGCGCTAAAATAGCAACCGGTTCGCTGATCAAATTCTTATAGGTAAATGGGCTGTGGTTCTTTACGATTTCCAAGTTATTGCCTCGCTCGCCGGAACCGTGGAGAAAAACAATCAAAGGAATTTTTGATTTTATATTTTGAGGAATATCGAGAACGTAGGAAAGCTTTTTCTGTATTTTAACTTCTTTATTAAAGTCGGCTTTGATTTCCTGTGCTGCTGCAAAAGAAGAAAATCCCAACAAAAATATAGCGATATTTTTTAATTTCATATTTCAAAATTTTCAAAAACACTTGGCGATGAGTCTATCTGTGCTGATTGTTGTTTTAAATTCCTAAACCGCTAGCCCCGATTGCAACGGAAATCCTTTTTTGTTAAAAAAAGATTGCAGTGGAAAGCGGGAAATAGCTTCTAAAAAGAATTAATGTCTCAAAAAGAAACAATAAAATTTAGTGTTTAAAGATAAGACTTTTTGACTACTTGATGTCGTGCTTGGAAGACTTAAATCCGATCTTTTTTAGTCCGTCTCTGATTTCGGGTGCATTCATAAAAAGATCCCACAGAAGACCGGAGCGATAATTCTCGATCATGGGTGCAATTGTTCCCTGATCGATGGCGAGATAACGCGGGGTTGTCCAGTCATCAAAATTGATTGAAGTTGCATCGTACGGGCCGGCTTGGCCTATAAAATCTGGTTTTTCTTCGTAGAGAAATCTCAGCATTTCCATTGACTCCTTCGGCGTGTATGGCATAGAGCTGAGTGCGGCTGTCGGGGTGATGACTCCTAAATCTTCTTTCATCGGCTGATGTGCTGCATATCCTACTGAGCCGTCTTTGTTTCGGGTGTAGCCTGCGGTTAATCCCCAATATTTTTCTGAGTAACCTTTGTATTTCAGGGGATTTTCCAGGCAATATTTGTAGTCGATTAAAACTTGATTTCTATTAAGATCCCAATAGCTTTTCACATATTGATCGGACAAGCCGCGAGGATCCAAGCCTAAATAAGAATATTGGGACCAGAATAACGGGCCACCAAACTCTTCCGCGTAGTTGTGCTTTACGAAGAGCGGCAAACCATATTTTGTGCGGTCTGTTGTGTAAGTTCCGTTGCGTGTCCAGCCTTTGTTGTAGGTTTCGGAATCGATTGAAAAAGAAGGTGAAGCTGCTGCCAAGACATAGGTGATTAAACATTCGTTATAGCCTTGCAGGGGGAAATTCATTTCCCAGCCGTAAGATGGCGACCAGTGCCAATAGAGTACTTTTTCGCCGCCCTTTGTGTACCAATTCCACTCGACGCCTTTCCAAAGTCTGTCCATTTTTGCAGCGAGTGCTTTTTCCTCTGCATTTCCGTTCTTGAAATATTCTCGGACGCAGATGATTCCTTGGGTTAAGAATGCAGTTTCCACCAGATCTCCGCCGTTATCTTTTTTACCAAAAGGAACTACTTTGCCTGTTTCGCCATTGATCCAGTGAGGCCAAGCACCGTGAAAACGGTCTGCTTTTTCAAGAAAATCTGCGATGTGTGTTAACCTTTTGACAGCTTCTTGCCGAGGAATAAATTTTCTATCGACGCCAACTAAAATTGTCATCAAGCCGAATCCGGATCCGCCGGTTGTTACGACGTGCTTATCATTATCAGGATAGATGTTGTCTTCGTGATAGCGCTCTCTTCCGAGTAATGAATTTGGTTCTGCAAAATCCCAAAAATATTTGAGGGTTTCACTTTGAACTTTATCCATGAGCTGGTTGTCTGACCATTTTTTCTGAACGGGTTCGCTATTTTGAGATTTCGAAGTTTTACAGGAAACTAATACTAAAGATAAAAGCAGTCCAGTTACTATACTTTTCATAAAGAAAATATTTTTTCAAATTTAAAATAAAAAAAGAGGAGAATAAAATTCTCCTCTTTAAATTGACTTCTATTTAAGATTAGTTATAACCCGGGTTTTGTGTTAAAACGCCTTTACTGTCAGTAATTGCCTGCAAAGGAATAGGAAATAATTCATTCTTACCTGTCTGATATCCTAACGGTCCTAAAAACTGTGCAGCTTGCCCAGTTCGTACAAGATCAAGAAATCTATCCATTTCCATTGCCAGTTCTACTCTCCTTTCTTGCCATATAGCAGTTCTTAGAGAAGATTGGGTAGTGGCTGTAGTTTCACCTAAATTTGCTCTTAATCTAACCTTATTTATATTTGTAATTGCGGCAGCGGTATTACCTAGTTCATTTGCAGCCTCTGCGTTAATCAAAAGAATATCAGCAAATCTTAAAATTCTCAGGTTTTGTATAGAGCCATAACCACAAGCGCTATTATTAAGGGAAGACGGAACATATACTTTTTGATTCCAAGTATTACCAGCCTGTGGATCATTTTTCTTAATCAAATCTCCTTCAATTGTTGTTTCCCCTTCTCTTAATATCGACAATTCTTTTCTAATGTCGCCGGGCTCGAAAGCATTTTCAAGTGCTTGAGAAGGAGTAAAAAAGCCCCATCCAAACTGATTTCTAACTCCTTGAACTTCAGCATATTGACTACCTGCTTCAGGATTCATTAGAGGATCGCAGCCACAATTAACCTCGAAGACTGATTCTGTTCCAAATTCTCCCGCTGGCCTGAATAAATGGTTAAAGTCAGGATCTAGCTTGTAACCCATTGCGATTACCAAATTTGACGTATCATATGCTTTCTGGTAATCTTTCATGTAAAGATAAACTTTAGACAATAATCCTAAGGCGCCTCCTTTAGTAACTCTTCCCAGATCTGAAGCAGGATAAACTTGTGGTAGGACTGCTGACGCTTCCGTTAAATCCTTAACAATAAAAGCATACACTTCTGCTGCTGTATTTCTAGGTTTTAAATAATTTTTATCTGGAGGTAGACCATCAAATATAGGAACACCACCATAAACTCTTACCAAATTAAAATAAAAATAAGCTCTCAACATTTTAGTTTCTGCTAGCAATCTATTTTTAAGAGTGGCATCCATATCAATGTTTGGCACATTGGTAATAACTTGATTAGCTCTATTGACTGCTTGCCACTGACCTATCCAATAACCATTGACAGCATCAGTACTTATGTTATATTTAAACTGGTCCATATCATTAATGAATGCAGCATCGCCGGGATTGGAACCTTTGTCAACATCATCGCCTGTTACACCCAAAATATTCTGAGCAGGAAAACCAGTATTGTTCCAGCTTCTAAGAAAAGCGTAAACAGCATTAGTTGCACGCATGGCATCATCTTGTGTCTTGAAGAAATCATCGGCAACCGTGACTCCTTCTTGCTTGATATCAACAAAATCATCACTACAACTTACGATCAGTGAAAATATAGAGATTGTTAAAAATATTTTTTTCATGATTTTTTAATTAAAATGTTAAGTTCATACCCATTGTATAGATGGCAGATATAGGATAGATATTGTTATCAACACCCATTTGTACTCTGTCAGTGTTTAATACTTCAGGAGAGAAACCGTTATACTTGAAACTTGTCCAAGGATTTTGTGCACTTAAATAGATTCTAAATTTCTTAACTGATAATGATTCTGCTATAGCTTTGGAGAAGCTATAACCAACTTGAATATTTCTAATTCTGAAATAACTACCATCTTCAACATAAAAGCTGCTTGGCAATATAACAGATTGATTTGAAGTGATCATTGCATTAGTATTTGAGGTTCCAGCACCGTGCCATCTATTATTATACATATCTAAATCCCAACTTTCGTTACCATAACGTTGTTCTCTGTTATAATTATAAATCTTGTTACCATACACCCCTTGAAAATCGATTCCAAAATCGACTGAATGAACAGTAAGATTAAGTCCAAATCCATAAGATCCCTTAGGTATTGGGCTTCCTAGAAATGTCTTATCTCTAGTGTCAATAACGCCATTATTATCTAAATCTGCAAATTTAAACCATCCCGCCTTTGCATCGGTTTGCCCTGATGCAGCAGCTTCTGCGTCCGTCTGAAAAACACCTGCAACCTGGTAACCATAATAAGAGCCAACAGACTGGCCAGTCTGAAGCCTAATAATAGAGTTATTAAATAAACTAGCGCCTGTTTCTAAAAAAGATCCTCCATAAACATCCGTTATCTCATTTTTAAGTGACGTGAAATTACCATATACTCCTAGTTTTACGCCTTCGCTTATATCGGTATTGTAATTAGCAGACACTTCGAAACCTTTGTTTTTGAAAGAATATGCATTAGTCACATAGTTTCTCCAGTTCTCAGCTCCAGAAACTGTACCCTGAAAAATACCATATACTACATCTTTTGATTCCTTATCAAAGTAAGTAGCCTCAATCTTTAATTTATTGTTCAATAAAGCCATTTCCACTCCATAATCCATACCTGTAGTAGTTTCCCAGCCAATTGTCGGATCAACAACTGTATTAATGGTAGCAGCAGGATAACCATTGTTACCGTAATATGTTCCTCCTGCAATGTTTGAAACCAATTGAGTAAAGCTTCTGGGAACGTTAGGATTACCCAATTTACCCCAACTTGCCCTTAATTTCAGTAGGCTGAAAAAATTCTGCTCGCTCATAAATCCTTCTTTGGAGACAACCCATCCTACACTAACAGCAGGGAAAGTTTTATATCTATCAACTGAAATTTGTGATGTAGCATCCCTACGAATGGATGCGTTTAAAAGATATTTTCCATCATAGTCATAATTAATTCTACCGAAAAAGGATTCGATACGTTTCTGATCCTGATTCACATCTGGACTAGTTCTCGTATCATTATAATATAGTATATCTGTTCCATTCCCAATATCTAATGATCCGTTTGTCCCATCATACATAACATTATTAGCAGATCTATATTCTTCGGATCTTGAATCTCTAATTCTCGTAAAACCGCCTAATAAATCTAGATTATGATTACCAAAACTCCTTTTCCAATTAATGGTATTATCCCAAACATAATTTCTGTATCTGTTAGTCCTTGTAATTAAGACAGGATCTTTCTGATCTGAAATAGGAGCATAAGTAAATGTTGGGGTATATTCATATTGCGTAGGACTATAATTATCACTTGTATAACTACTTCTAAAAGTAAAGTCTTTTAAAAACTTAATCTCTGCCCAAACATTATTAAGCATTCTATCCTGTCTAACCTGAGAACGGTAAAGATCTAATTGCGCTCTCGGATTAGCAACATTAACCAATGTGATGTTCTGATAATTTCCAGTTGTAGGATTAAGTACGTCATAAACTGGTGGTGCATTTCTGGCATCTAGCAGTGGGTTTTTAGATACATCTGCACGCGTTTTTGAGAATGAAAAATTATCTCCAATCGTGATATTTTCAGTAATTTTATAACTCAAATTAAGTTTAGTATTGAATCTGTTAAAACCACTTCCAGAGTTTATTCCCTTCCCTGCGGCAAGATTACCCTCATCCTGAAGATAACCTATACTACCATAATAATTTAATTTTCCTAAACTACCAGATGCGGAAAAATCATTTGAATTTATGATACTGGTTCTTAGAATTTCCTTGAACCAATTTGTACTGCCTGGATATTGTGCTTTTGTTATCCGTTGCGCAGGATCATTTATTCTATCATTGATCAATTTTTCATTATAAAGCTCAATATATTGATCTGCATTAACCATTTTAGGAACATTAGTCACTGTCTTGATTCCTAAATAGGAATTGACGTTGAACATTGGTTTTCCTCTCCCTGTTTTGGTTTTGATAATAACAGCACCATTAGCTGCTTTAGCTCCGAAGATAGCTAGAGATGACGGATCTTTCAAAACACTCATCGATTCAATATCCTGAGGATTAAGGAAAGATATGTCTTCTGTTAACATTCCGTCAACAATAAAAACAGTATTACCTGATAATGAACCAACGCCGCGGATATCAACTCTCGGCGATCCTCCTGGTGTTCCGGATGTAACAACATTAACCCCGGCCAGTTTACCCTGTACAGAATTCAGCGGGTTTGCATTTGGTTTATCTGCCAAATCCTTTGCAGTGACAATCCCGATGCTTCCAGTAACATTCTCCTTCTTCTGCGTACCATATCCAATCACTACAACCTCTTCAATTTTGGTTTCTTTTGAAGCCGAGTCCTGCGTGGATTGCGCATGCAAATTGCCCCCAAAATAGATTGCAGCAATCAGCAGTGGTAATTTCACATAATTTTTTCTCATAATTTTCTTATGTATTATTTTCTACATCGAATATAAACAAATTTGTAACAGAATGTTAACTTATCATAAAAAAAAATAAATGTCTTACTATCAAACATTTAAATGCAAATTTTAACATTTGAGCGATTTTGACTAAAGTTTTTGATCACCACTTTTGGCTTGCTATTTGAATAAGTGAGTAGAATAAAAGCCAATATTGGCTCGTTATGAGTAATTAAAAATATCGGCTTAAAAATTTTTAATTTCGAAATCAAAAATATTATTATGAATACAAACAGATTATCGCCGGCCATCCAGGAAGCATTAATTAAACAAATGACAAAAGAGGCGCACGCGTCGCAGATTTTCCTGTCTTACGGCTGCTGGGCAGATGTAAAAGGTTACGGCGGTATCGCTAACTTCCTTTACAGACACTCGCAGGAAGAGAGAAATCACATGATCAAATTTATGCGATACATTCTCGACAGAGGTGGCGAAGCCAGAGTGGAAGCCATCCCCGCACCACCGGAAAGCCCAAGAAATCTGACGGATTGCTTCAATAAAGTTTTTGAACATGAAGTGGATAATACGACCGCAATTTACGAAATCGTAAATTTATCTTTTGAAGAAAAAGACTGGGCGACCTGGAATTTCATGCAGTGGTTTGTGAAAGAACAGATTGAAGAAGAAAAATTAGCGCTTGAGTTGATTGATAAACTAAAAATCGCAGGAGGTGACAGTGCCTCAGATGAATCTCTTTTCAGTCTGGATAAAGCTTTGGAAGCAGCACCTGATGATGTTTCCCTGCCACAGGAAGCAACAGCTGAAAACCCATCCTAATCATAAAATAAATATCACTAACTTTGATCTCCGTTTTCATCAACGGAGATTTTTATTTTACTAATTCAATACATAATTCTAATGGCAGATATCATAGAAACCAACCACGACAATCAGGAAGATTTTTACAAATCATTGAAGGAAAAACTTGAAAGTCAACATAACTTTCCTGAAGAATATCTTTTCAAATTCATTGTTCCAGGAGATTCTGAAAAAATCACAGAAATATTGCGTGTTTTCGACGGACTGAAATATACCTTATCCAACAGGGAAAGCTCACAGGGGAAATATACATCTGTCTCTTTGCAGTGTTTTGTGATGGATGCGGATCAGGTGATCGACATTTATCAGAAAGTATCCAAAATAGAAAATGTAATGATGCTTTAGAAATAGATGATTGCTGATAATCTGTAATTTTGAAAGTGGCGCAGATCTTGTATTTTTAAAATCAGATTTAATGTTATGAAAAAGTCATTTTTTAAATTTTTAAATAAAGTCAACAAAGCTATTTTACCAAAATACAGCAAACGTGATTTTACAAAACTGAACAAATTTCAAAAGTTGATTTTCGGCTACAGATATAAGGTTTTGCTAAATTCTTTAGATTAAATCATCAAAAAATAAAACATAAAAAAAGCATTCAAAATAATTTGAATGCTTTTTTTATTTTCCAGCTTCAGACTTACGTCCTCCAACTCTATGAATTCTCAAGAATATAACTGAACATCAATGGAGCACAGATCGTTGCGTCACTTTCCACGATGAATTTCGGGGTTGTGATATCCAGTTTCCCCCAAGTGATTTTTTCATTTGGAACCGCTCCGGAATATGATCCGTAGGACGTTGTAGAATCTGAGATCTGACAGAAATAACTCCAGAAAGGAATGTCGTGCATCTCCATATCCTGATACAACATCGGCACCACACAGATTGGGAAATCACCGGCAATTCCGCCACCAACTTGGAAGAATCCAACACCTTTTCCACCAGAATTTTTCGGATACCAATCGGCCAGATAAGCCATATATTCGATTCCGGATTTCATTGTAGAGAATTTCAGATCTCCTTTGATACAGTACGATGTGAAAATATTCCCCATTGTAGAGTCTTCCCAGCCTGGAACTACGATTGGCAGGTTTTTTTCAGCTGCCGCAATCATCCAGGAATTCTCTCTTGGGATCTCGTAATACTGCTCAAGAACACCTGAAAGGATCATTTTGTACATATATTCGTGCGGGAAATATCTTTCTCCTTTTTCGTCTGCATCTTTCCAGATTTCGTAGATGTGTTTCTGCAATCTTCGGAATGCTTCTTCTTCAGGGATACAAGTATCAGTGACTCTGTTAAGGCCTCTTTCCAAAAGTCCCCATTCTTCCTGAGGCGTGAGATCTCTATAATTTGGAACTCTTTCGTAATGCGTGTGAGCTACAAGATTCATCAGATCTTCCTCCAGATTCGCGCCTGTGCAGGAAATGAAATCTACTTTCCCCTGACGGATCATCTCAGCAAGAATTTTGCCCAATTCTGCCGTCGACATCGCACCGGCAAGTGTGATCATCATTTTTCCGCCATCTTTCAGGTGGGCAACATAAGCTTTGGAAGCATCTACCAATGCGGCAGCATTGAAATGCAGATAATATTTTTCTATGAACTCAGTAATCGGTTTGCTCATTTTGTTTAAGATTTCTGCAAAGATAAGGATTTGTTTGGATGTCGGACCGCTGATTTGTACACTATCTAATGTTACAAGGCTTACTTTTTGGCTGGTTTTTGTTTTTGCAGCCCGACTTGAGTGAAGCTCTTTTTCTTTTTTTTGAAAAAGAAAAAAGCGGGAACGGAAGGCGGAAATAGCTGCCCAAATATTACAATTAATCAGGATACATCAAATTACACTTGTCTTCGGCTGCTGTCTTGCTGTCCTTAACAAACATTAACCAAAATATATTTTTGCAATTCATTATTAATTAAGATATTTGCGGATTGAAATTTTAAAGGATTATACGGCCGACATTCAGCTATTGTAAAACACTGACTGTTACTAAAATGGCGGTTAACCTTTGGAAAAACGATCAATATCAAAATATGAAAAGAATTTTTGTTTTATCATCATTAGTTGCAGGATATTTCCTAAATGCTCAAAGTATTGGAAACTCGCCGTACGGTGCCTATGGAATTGGTGATGTAAAATATGATAATACAGCGGATATCAATGCAATGGGAGGCATATCGACGGCCTATATCTGGGATTTTAACAACAGTTTTAATTTCAAAAACCCGGCTGCAAATACAAATCTGGAACTTACAAGCATTAAAGTTGAGGGCACGAACGAGAATAACTATTACAAGTCCAATTTCAACAATCTGGAATCTACAAAACATTCTACTTATCTTTCCAATGTGAGTATTTCGTTTCCGATTTCGAGAAAGGTAAAATTTGGGATGGGTTTTCAGCCGTACAGTGCAAAATCGTACAACATAGTCACTACAAAAACGTTGGATGACTTGACAGAAGTTCACAGTTTCCGTGGCGAAGGTTCGTTGAACACAATACAGGCAGCATTGGGCTACCAAATCACGCCAGAATTTGCTTTGGGTTTAAGATCTAATTTTTATTTTGGAAAACTGTCTGACATTGAGGAAGTCGCTTTTAGCGGAGCGGAACTCATCAGCGGTTACTCCAACAGCTACAGGGTTAAAGCTTTTAACTTCACTTTAGGTACCACATATCAGAAAAAAATGGCTAATGACCATAAACTGACTGTAGGTGCTACTTATACCTTGGGGAATAGCGGTAATATGAAGAATATGTACACCAACAGTACTTACTACTATCAGCTTGGTGAAACAAAAGCATATGAAACAATCATAGACCAGGAAAGTAATTTTGATAAGAAATTCCTGCCTCAGGAAGGTTCTTTGGGTATAGGCTACGGAAAAGACACCAAATGGTTTTTGGGAACTCAGGTCGATTATAAAAAAGGTGAAAACTTCAATTTTCTAGGTAATACTTTAGCATATCAGGATTCATACAAATACTCAGTCGGTGGCTGGTATCTACCGAATTTTAATAATTTCCGGTCTTATTTTTCCCGAATCATTTACAGATATGGTGCTTATTACGAGAAGGGAAATCTGCAGATTAACGGAACAAACATCAACAAAATGGCGATTACTGCCGGCGTCACTCTTCCTTTCCAGAAAAGTGTAATCAACCGTATGAGCAGTATTGACCTTGGCCTGGAAGTTGGTAAAAGAGGCACACTGGAAAACAATATGATCCGCCAGAACTTCATCAATCTTAGAATAGGCGTCAATTTTGCAGACAAATGGTTTGCTAAGCG
>Ga0265797_10008421_pt1 | contig 13744 bp, 19 predicted proteins | sample P2T30metagenome_FD_192433 | JGI IMG/M metagenome (GOLD analysis project Ga0265797, IMG submission 192433) | Plant litter microbial communities from East Loma Ridge, Irvine, California - P2 T30 | ecosystem: Environmental > Terrestrial > Plant litter > Unclassified | place: USA: California... | reverse complement strand
TTCTTTTTTTGAAAAAAACATTGGTGGCTTTTAATTTTGCACCTTGTACTCTTTACGTAGCCACACACTATGGGGTCAAAAAGGCTCCTGATTATGAATCTGAAGAAGTTCCGACGTATATCTCGTTCTCCCTGTTCTCTGTCTCACTGTCTCACTGTGTTCTGATGTTTCTAATGGAATTCGATCATCTCAATGGTGAGGAATGGTGAGGATGCTGCTACCTGATGCTTCAGCCTGCTGGAAAATCCAGTGTACCATTGAGAGTTTGCTTCGATGACGGACGTCTCGTTGGTAGATGTATCCGCATACGCTGCGATCTAATGACCCAGCCGAGGAAATCATCGAGTCGCCCGCTGAGAACATAATATGTCGTATTACTTGAATGGGAAGTCAAGACTTCTAAGAGACGTTTATATAGGCTTTATCCAAACAAAGACTGGTTGCGTGTACTCTTCAATGATCCGACTTGTTTCAACGTTCGCAGTCTAGTTGTACTCAATTTGGTTTTATAGCAACTACATACTCGAGGCTAATCACTCTAGATGTATGTGTCTTGCCGCATGAGCAGTAGGTCACTATCTAATGTGAGCATCTTGTACCTCGAGTGTATCATCAGATGCCCCTTCTCGGACATCACTTTCCCCAAGATCTCCCAGTCGAAATACTCTCACTGCCCATCAATCCTCTAGGCAATGCCAGTCCAATTTCCATGACCGTAGCCGGAACCGCGGACTCCATCGGAAGTGCTGGTCACGAAACCACTGCTGCCCACGTGTGTGGACGAAGTCTGGCCCTTCGAATGCACACTGCCACCAGTCGCCACCATTGGGACAGCACAGACGCTCTTCTTGCTGGTAGGAAGGGTGATGGTGGCGATGGTGGAGTTATTACAGATCTGTTGGAATTGGTTAGTTATGTTGTAGACATATCGTTCGGTTGTGAATGAGATCCTTACCTTTCCCTCATGGCCAGCCTTCCCGATTATCTGAGCCTGCTCGCCGACACAGCCGTAGCAGTCGACCGCAATGGTTTTCGTGTGGGCGTACGAAGTGCTGGTGCAAGGCTGGGTCGGGGAGTGAGAGAAGGTGGTTGTGCACTTGGCTGCCGGGTGGATGGTGCTTGAGGCCTTTAGAGTGGCGCCGTGGTGCTTGGTGATGGAGGCGGTACCCGGGTGGACAGTCGGATTCTCGTGGTAGAAGCTCACGGTCGTGTGGTTACGGACCACGGTATGGTTCGAGAAGGACGGTGGGTGGCCGAAGGGCAGGTTGGGGATTATCGGGATTTTGGGAACCGGGTGAAGAGATTGTGTCACCTTGGGGATCCTGGTGCCTGCGGTTCCGAAGACTGGTAGGCCAGTGTGGACAGTAGGGCGTGAGATGGAGACTGCAAGGGAAGTGGTGCCGTTCGAGGTGCACGAAGTCGTTGAGTTTGTCAAGACCGGAGAATGAGCAACCATCAGTGTAGTCGTCGGCAGCGGGAAGGGCTTCGCGTAAGCTTGGTCGATCGGCTGCTGAGGCTTGCCATCAATCGAGCCCTCGCCTCCCGAAGAGTGGCTTGCCTTCGCCGGAGTGGAAATTGGAGCGACGGGTGGAGCAGTGACGGAGGTCCAGGTCGTGGTCCAGGCAGTTTGCGTAATCATGAAAACGGTTGACGTGGTTGTCTGCTGGCTTGACGACAGGGCTGCGGTACCGGGAGTGTTGATAGCAGGAATCAAGGTCGGCTTAGGGACGCCAGAAGACGTCGGAACCATGCTCCTGAGACCATCATCCTCGATCAAAGAAGACGGCGAGATGCTGACTGATTTCAAGGAGCTGATCGAAGTCGGAGAATCGGAACAGCTTGTTTCCGTCACAGTCGTCCTTTCGGTGACGGTGACGATGGGAACGGGGAAGGGCTTCTCCAGGGTGGAAGTAGAGGTGCTCGAGAAGGAAGTGTTGTTGTGAACAGCGGCGGAACCAGTCGAGAAGGGCAGGATAGACATGGAACCACCAGGAAGGGGAGCCGTGACGGCATTGATGCCGGGAGTCGAGTTGAAGAGACCGGCGACGATGCTGGTCCAACGGAGGGGATGATCGCCACGATGGGCTGGGAGGGTGGGAGCTTCGCCTGGGTTGGCGGCAAGGACCGAACTATGCTTTGTCAGTAAATACATTCGATTATGTTCAAGTCTCGTATCAACTTACTGAGCAAGCTGAGCAACAGCCAGGAGAAGATGAATCACCCTCATGCTGACGAGGGGTTTGGAAGTTGGTTGTAAGGGTAGGTGTATAGATGTTGTCAAAGAGAGGTCGGATATGAGTAGGAACAAAAGAGAGAGTTGTACCCGTCGGTAGTGGTGGGAGGATGAAAAGATTGTAGGAGGAAGAGAGGTTAAAACTATTTAACCCTTGGCCGGAGTCGTAGCAAACGAGAGCGCGTGAAAGCCAATGGTAGACACATGCTTTAGAGCTGCACAAACATTGCTCCTAGGTTCCTTGTGAACATCTCGTGCTTGAAAGGATGGAAACATCGAACACGATAGGTGGAGCCGATGTCAAATAACGCCGTGTTAGCTCGTGAATCATAAAATCACACGCCATTAAGTTGTTGATTGTCACAGATGAGTTCATCTGATCTGAAGTCGAAGCCGACAGGCGTGTGATAGCGTGTCTTTGGCGTTGTAGAGAGAGCTGCTGATAGAGAGTTCCACGAGTTGAAGTTCGAGGCATATGTTCAGATGTAAATGCATGTTTATACTGATCTGAGTGTCGGTGAATTCTAGTTAGGAGCCGTGCTAGTAGGTATCTTGCGTTGTGAAAGGTCTTTCACCTGCCGATTGATCATAGCAAACCAATTCGACGGTCCTCCCTACGCCTGTTGCTGTTGATCTTCCCAGACACACCTTTCGCACTGGCAGTCACCGCCCAGTGCTCCACGAGCCCACTCCCTACGCTCTTGTACCGGCAAGTCCAGATCACAGTAGTGATTCAGGATCTCCTCGCCTTGCTTGAGACCAGGTTTGTTGACGGTCTTCTTGCCATCTCTGCCCTGCCACTCGGCACGCTTCTCCCTTGTTGACATCTTGATACTTCCGCCCCATTCCCAGGTGACAGTCGGGTCGCAGGAGTGGTTGGCCAGGCACCACATGGGATGCACGGCACAGACATCGGGACCTCTGGCAATCGATCCGCCGGTTCCAGACAGCCGAGCGGAAGCGGTGCCTCTGAACTTCGAGAACAGCGTGTTAAACACCCACACGTCGTACTGAGGGTTGGCAAAGATGTCGATGTCCATCTTTTCGAGCATGTGGAAGGGCAAAGTGATGTTGTACTTGAACTGGAAGGGCAGTGAGCGTGGGAATCCAGCGAAGGCGTCTGTCTTCTGGCTGGCAGGGTCGGGGCGACGGAAGTCCCGGTCGATGTCGGTGAAGTTGAAGTCACCCCAGATGTACTTGATTTCTTGGAGATCGAGTGGGTGGCAGCCACGAGTCTCTGCCAGGGCAAAGCAGCGAAGTAGCAAAAGGGAGTACAGCGAGTCCACTGCTTCGCTGGGCTGAGGGTCTTTCAAAATGGACTCGGCGTCGGTCTCGCAGACAGCAGGATGGTAGTTCTCCATGGCGGCATCGTGGCACTCCTGGCTGCAGAACACCACCTCGCAAGCTGAGCAGGCAGCTACAGAGTCTCGGTTTGCGCTCTTGAAGTCCGGGATGTCAGAGCTGCATGCATCGCAAAGCATGTCTTGTAAGCGGTTGTTGACAGTAAGCAGGGACGTCTCGTCAAGTACCACTTGGCCGGGTTCAACATCCTCTTTGGCGAAGACGCCGAGCTGTTTCGAAACTCCAGATGCAGAAGCGCCGGTCAGGGCAGGAAGCTCAACAGCCTTGACCTCAAACTTTGGAGCAACCTCGTTCATCATCTCGTTGATCTCATCGATCTCAGCGAAGCGATCCGGTTCGTTTTCGCTCCAAGGGTACACCTCGCGCCTAACAAGACAGGCCGACGGCCAGCTAGAAGGCGGCTTCTCATCAGCGTGCAAGTCTTCGAGCGGCTTTCCGTAGTGTGCCTCCACAAGGCCCCTGAGGCTCTGGTCGAGCTCCACAAAAGAGTCGTCGTATTTGTACAGAGCAAGTCCTTTCTCCATGTACAGGCCAGCAGCAGAAAGATCACCGCAGAGCATGAGCGAACGGATCAGGGTTTTGTATCTAATGTTATGTCAGTTGTGATTCTCATCGATTGGAAGTGATCTTCAATGCTTACGTAGCTCTCTGGTAGAAGTTCTCGCACCAGGCCATAAGAGTCTCGAAGTTGTCTTCCATCAGAGGTTCGCCAGGCGAGCAAACATCCGCATCCGTCAGGTAACGTTCGGGGTCCCTCTCAAGAGCTCTCTCCATTGCGAGCAGTCTGGTCTCGGCCGGAACACGCGAGATGACCTGGGCGAAGGCCTGGTACGCCTGGTCGTGATACTCATCACTGTCGTCACGGACGGCATCGGTGAGAAGCAGAGCCTTGTAGGCAGATCCAGCGGCAAGGTCAGGGTAACCCAGTTGCAAGTAAGTGGAAGCCAGCTCCAGGTAGACAAGCAGACAGTATGGCTCATCGTCCAACAGGTAGAAGAACTCCGTGAGTGCGAGCAGAAGTTGTCGAAGATCTTCGTTCTCAATCTATAGGTCGTTTGTCAGCTGAGGAATTCAATATAAGAGTCGATCTCAGACGATAGTACAAACCTCGGGGTATTTTTGATCGGCCTCTCCATCGCTCATGTCGTTCCATGTGTGCCAATCCACAGGCTCATCGATAACTTTTGAGACCACCTGGTAGACATGATGCTTCAGGGTCCCACGGACTTCGTCTGGGACCTGTGCTGTGCTGGTAGAAGATTGCTCAGACGCAATTGGACTTTCTGCCACAGGTTTTGCCACAGATTTCTTTGGCAGGTTGCCAGAGATCTTGTAAGAGGCGAGAGTGGCATTGAGTCTAGCCAAGGCATCGTCAACGCCCTGGACAGAAGCCTTGTATTGGTCCATGATTTTGCTGGTTAGATTGTTCGCTTGGTTCTAGTGAGGTCGATCTACCGCTCTGGTTTTTTTTCGTGACAGTTTGTGTGACTGAAGTCAAATTTGCGTGTTGTCGCCGGAGCGGGCTTTACCGTCGGATACCCCAGAGAGCTCGGCCGAGCGCAAGCCACCTGTGGCTCAACGGTCTGATCTGATCTCTGCGAGCACCAACGATTTGGTGATCACCGACCACGGCCGGCCACGACGACTCATGAAACCTGCCCTTCTTTTTCCAGCCTCCACGAGATTCGCCCTGCCTGACCATGTGGTTGGTCATGTTGTGCCTGAGCCACTTTCCACATTTCGTGTCCTTGACAGGTGCAAGAGTAACGTATCTTGCGCAATCGGCATTGTATATCGTGACGTGGTCTTCGATGTATCGAATGTTGATCGTTTTCGATGAGACCCATATAAGGCGAGACGACAGCTCTCGCAAGACGAAGCCGGGCATCCGTCGGGTGGACTACGACGGTATTGTTGCAAATCTACAGATCACAGATGCGAAGGTTGCGGTTTCGGATGGGGGAACATCGAAGATGTCGCGTTGCTTTTTGCCGTATCCTGGCTTTTATCGATGCAGCGATGCATCTGTCGATGATGATGGCCAGGGACCGCGTCCGCGACGTTCGCCACACGGAGCAAGTGTCTTGCCCTGTATGTATACATAGAAGTGCCGGCATCCCTGCACTCGGAGGTCGCTGGTGTGAGCGCGTGTTTCGAGATAGAATGTTGTTGTGTATTCCGAAACATGCACATGGTAGGTGTGTATACTGTTCAAAGGTCCATGCTAGCTATTACCGTCATAATACATCACAAATGGCCCTACCACACTTTTGGGTGTGACATGTCAAATCAAAGTAGGTACCACGTATTTTCTCTTCAGCTTGTTCGTCGATGACGATGGGAGAATATCATTGTTGCGTAGGCAACAGCATTCCCGCATGTAGTACATGTATGCTGTACCTCGTTGATCGTGGATGTCATCCCGGGGGTTTGCGAGTCCGAAAATGCGACGTAATGCTCTATCTAGAAACCTACCTACATCGACACGATGCACCGTTGACCGCCGTATATGTTGGATCTCAACGCTCTCCGGGTACACAGTCCATCGAAGATTCGAAGAACGATGCGATATTCGCGGCAGAATAGGAGGTCGATGGAAAGACGATGCGATCATCGAATTCTTGCGAAGGTGTCAGCCGTTTAGCAGGGAAATCTGGAAATCTGCGATCGTCGAAGTCGAAAAGTATTGTAGCATCATCAAATCTCTGATAGACGCTGAGATGACTGACTTGCCAGTCATACAATAGCGAACCTTGGAAGCGAGTCGCGACTGCTCATGACATGGAAAGATGTGTAACGGAGAAACAGGAAAGCCACTTCTCTTGCGCCTCATCGTGGCGTGATCACCGCTGCAAATCGTGGTCGCCATATGCGCTTGTGACTTTACACGTTTCCTGTATCTCGATAGGCGCGCATGGGATGAGATCCACGCCACGATTGACCACGGCGATAACGCGAATACGCGCGTGTCAAACGCGTCCGAGGTCTCGCTTGACAAGAAACGCCCAGTAGAGCGTTGTTCTCCAAGATCGGGCACAGCCGCCACATCGCGCGAGAGGCCGGGTATGGTGATCCCGTCCGGCCAGCGCAGAGTCAGAGGACGCGTGCTAGGGTGCGAGACGTAGCGGCGGGAAAAGTGAGAGTGAGAAAAAAAAAGCAGAGAGGGGCAAAGTGTCTCCGCGAAATGCGATGCAGACGGGACATCGGACCCATCGCCGATGCGTCCCTCTGATCCGGAGAGATCCCAAAAGCCGACAAGCTGGAGATGCGAAGCGAACACATGGAGGGTAAACTTGGCGGTGGACATGGTGAGGATTGATTGTTGGTAAAACAGGCATCGATTGTGCATGTTGTTGGCTATTATATACAGAAAAATCAAGATCTAGGCTAGGGTATCTTCATCATGATGATAACAAAAAAAAATCGTAATCCCGGCAGAGCACTGTCCTGCAGTGGTGCTTCCCAGTCATGTTTCCCAATCGTCGAGATTTTGTCGTCCACACGCTGCTGCAAGACTGGCCTGTACTGGATCTGTGCAATTGACAGGCCAGGTGGAGAGAGTTGTTGTTCGGGTGTTGCATGCAAGCCTTTCCAAGATTGATTTGGAGAATGCTCTCAGATAGACGCGGTCCGATGGCGGCTGGTGTTATCTGTGGCGTTGTTATGTGGAATAGTCCAGTATCATGACCAATGGAAGTGGTCCATGATTGACGATGTTTGATGAGTTACATCAGGCTGATTCGATGTTGTGGTGATAAGTCGAGTTGCCATCGTAGGTGGCGTTCAGCGGCTGTAGTATCCGACCATGCCGGCGCATCGAGAGCAGTAGTACTGGTTAAGTCCGTACTGGACCATGTTTGATTTGCCGGTCGTGATGTCGATGCTGGGCGTTCGGTGGCATCTTGAGCAACGGGCGATTTCAGGTGATGAGAAGATGTTGTGCATGCTACCACCGCCCGAGGTAGAGGCGGGAGTGGACGAGATGGAACCGTCGCTGTTGGTGCTCATAACGTTTTGTTGAGGATGAGGCTGCGGCCTGGCGAGGGGTTGTTGGCAGGCAGACATGATGTATGTGTTGATGTTGGTTGGTTGGTTGGTAGTGTTGTTGTTTTATGATTGAGCGAAGTCAGGCGTGGTGATTGATGTAGTCGACAGTGATTGAAGTCCGAGATGGATAGATATATCAGAGTCGGTTGATGTTGTTGTTGTGATTGTAAGATGTTGCGATGATGATGATGATTGTTGAGTGAGATGCGTGTACCGAGAGAATGAAAGCCAAAGGCAGAGGCGGCATGGCGCACTATGTATGTACGACAAACTCACTCGGGCATCGAGGATCGCGTTCAGTGGAATCCTCGATGGTAGCCTCAAGTCTGGCCGGCCGTTGGAGTTTGGCTCAGGCGCGGGAGAGGACAGCTTGCTTGGGCTTGGCTCTGCAAACAGTGGCTCAGTCGGCGGCCGAAGTCGACGATGTCCCTCTGCCACACGATCTGCCACCTGTTTACTGCTTAGCGGGTGACAGTTCGCTGTTAGTCTTTTTGGCCCTCTCCTGAGTCCGAGTCCTGAGCTCGCGGGCTAAGCCACAGTTCACCAGCTTGCACGGAGTTTGGGCACGCACTCCGACTCGACCGAGGAGCGAGCTCCTCTCGCGGTGCGTGGGTGCATCAATCATCTGTGCGCTTACTCTTTCGCTCCTCCATCCAAGCCCGCGGGTCGCCCTTGCCCTGGCCATCACCTATCTCTGTAAGTCCCCGTACCAGTTGACGCCTCCATCGCCGCCATCGTACATCTACGCCTCCCGCACCTGCCTGCCTGCCTGACCCGCCTGTACCAGGCATGTCATACGCCCCCTCATGTATGCCGCACGCCTACTATATCAATCTCCCGTTGACATCGAAATCGACTTCGACCATCACCATCGACACCGCCGAGTCCAGGATTCAATCACTAGCCCAGCACTCAGGAGTCTTCACTCCGATCCTGCCGCCTGGCGTGCTAAGTCTTTTCACAGCTCTCCAAAAACTCTGTTGCTCTCCCCGCCAAAAGAATGCATCACATTGACATCCTCCCGCGGTTTAGGCGTTCTTCGCAATCACGAGACCGGCAGAACCGGACCTGAGTTCGCCAAAACGCCTCCTCACAACTGTCGGAAATCCGGCACACAACGCCTCTGCTATAGACCCACTCCAGTCCCGCGAAGCCGCGTGCGCATTGGAGCAAGGCTGAGGCGTGCGGCACGTACCTAGAGCCCGGCATGCCGTGAATACTATTGACAAGAGTCTGGACTCTTCGATCGATCCAGCATACAAGTGCTTGGTCCACTGCTCAATCCGCACCATTGTTTGGAACGTCTGACACCTACGCAAGCCAGTGAGACCTCCTCACAGCAGACAGCACCACCCATGGATCAACTTTGTGCACAGCCGTTGTGCAAGCCATCTCCACGGACTTCGTGTGCTGTTTACTCCGCCTTCGCTCGCCATCCATGGGACAACATATATTGGACCTGCCCACCTATTAATAATACCACAGCTCGCGGCGTGGCTACTCCGGACCGGGTAGTGGTGCGCCTGGCACGTTTGGTCACACGATACGGCAGCTGCATGTGAACTCGGGGCACCAAATGCCATTGTCGCTGGTGGCTGGAACTTGGACTACTAATTCCGCTGCTTTCCGCTCACGCGATGGTTAAACCGTTGGAACTCTAGACCCTCACACTTCTCTACGATTGGCGCCAGTATGCAAACCCTGAACATGAGGATGGTCGCCCTCCTCGGTGGAACAATCTATCATTCAGATACATTATGCAGCATTCGTACCAGCGCAGCGCAAGAAGGGCTTGCAGTCGAGACCTCGGTCCCGTTGTTTCTTTTGCGTTCAATATTGAACGCGATCACAAACACTGTCTCACTGACTCAGCTTGGTCCTGCAGGCTGTTGTCTGAGAACAGAACTATCCAGAGTCACCTTGATCTTCACGTGGGGTGGACAGTCACTGTACCTAGTCTACATGATAGTCTCAAGACTCTCCACGCCGCCTAGGAAATGTCTCGTCTGGAGTACCCTACTGCGACCTTTCGACTTGTGCTACGTTACACGTATCAAAACATCGCTGTAGCTCCATTTGGATATCGCTCGGATGTTCAAAGTCTCTACCTTACTTGTGACCATGCTGGAAGCCCCAATGCTACGATTCATCGCAATTGGAAGAGATGCGAGTCGACTATCCCCAGCTAACTGCCTCGGAACATGATGCGGACAGCGAACGGTATCACACTTGTTTCTCATTTATTGTCACCAAGCAAATATAACCGTGCTTCCTTTCCCCCACGCAAAGCGACCGTTGAAACACAGCACGTGGTCTCATATTTCTCTCATCACACTTTAGGCTTTCTGGTGACAGCTAAAGATCAGCAAGCTCCAGCGTACGTAAAGTTTACACAGGTAGGTAAATCCATCACGGTCAGGTTTACATACAGAAAAAGCCCAGCGAGTGTCTTATCGGCTAACCAGAATCTTTCCACTCAATGCTAGATGGTACCATCATGATGGCTATCGAGAGCCGGAGAGAGTCATGTTGCGGCTCACATCTTCCGAGTGTGTATCTCACCGGACATCCAGGTTTCTTTCCGCCCTGAGCTGGATGGTGTGAGCATGACGCCCTAAGAAGCTGGCAAGAGCCCAGTCACCGCTCGCAGTACTTAGCGAGCATCGCCTTAGTAGTCCAGGTAGATGTCCGCTCTATGTCCGATGGCACTACTACGATGCTTGAACACACTTGAATGGGCATATATCTGCTTTACGCGATCACGTCCATCAGCTTTCGAAGAACGCGGTCAAGGTCGCTTGTTACTTGGTCAATTCTCATTGAACATGTCCTGTCGCTTCAGGTCCGTCGCGGACGGGTTTATTCTTCGAAAATTGCAATCGATAAGAAATTATAGTGTCTTGGGTGTTCAGCTCTGCTATCCTATTCGTTTGATGGAATTCTAATCAAATTAATGGGGCACTCTAATCAAATTTGATTAGGAATTTCTCACCTTTCGAAACTTTCGATCGCCTTTGGCTGTTGGGAACATCTTGTCGGGATCCCAGGACACTGTCGGCTCCCGTAGGACAGGATCGGGTCAACTGAACCCTACTTGCAAATGCTCAGTTGTTTTTACGTAACTCATACGCGGAATTGGGACTCGTGTTGAACCGTATGGTTTTTGGATAAGACGCCTGGTCCCTTGGTCTTGGAGGAGCTTTCGCAGGGCACAAGCTGCCTACGCTTGACCGCGATTAAGCGATTATATACTGATGTCCGCGGCACATCTTCATCAAGGCGTTGTAGCAAAGTGGTTAATGCGATTGACTAGAAATCAATTCCCTTCGGGGGCGTAGGTTCGAGTCCTGCCAACGTCGAGACGAGCATTCTTTTGTTTTTTGAGTGTGTATACACCGTAAGACATTGCTACGCATCTTTTGCACTGTTCAGATAGTCTGTATCTGTCATATTGATGTTGTTATTATGACAAGGAAGGCACGCACGCGGTACAGCATTTGGAAGTGAACTTGAAGTCCGACTTGCGAAAGCGACGCGACCCTTTTAACAGGTCTTTCCAGACGCATTGAACACCTCACTTCCTTCATTCCATTCGGACACGGTCAAGCTCAACAGAGTATGCGCTCAATCTGATTCTACGGCGGGGCGAGAGAATTCGCAAGACGATGGTTCCATGCGTTACCGTCTGAGAACAACGCAAAAGGAAGGCGGCCGCACTGAAGCTCATGTAAAGAGCAGTTTGATGCTGATGGTCATATACGCACCACCGTCAACCCTTCCATGCCCTATCTACAGCTGCAATACTAGATCAACCAAACCCAGCTTCAAGTCGACCTCTCATACTTCGACCGACTCCGCAACCACTCGCCATATCGAAAGAACAGGAAAGGCACAGGCGCCAACAGCAAAGCGCAGAACCCCAGGATACTAGTCGCCCACCCTACTCCCAGTCCTTTGTACAGTTGGAGAGCGAACAGCGGGAAGGCGGCCGAGAAAGTGTAACGCGACAACATCGCCGCACCCGCTGCAGAAGCGCCATATAGTGGACCGTAGGCGTCGATCATGTAGAGGTTCGCGGGCGCGTAGACCATGAGATTGCAGATCATGGTCGTTCCTTGGAAGAACATCGGGCAGATCCAGTGAATTTCCGGGCGCGTGGTCCAAGCAAAGATGAAGAGCGACGCCGGCAGGCCGATGGAGCCGAGCATTGCTGGGTAAAGGCGGTATTCGGGCGGGTATTGCGTTCCTGGCGGGGAGACCTCGTTGAATGCGCGAAGCCTGGGTTGGTAGAAGTATTGGTCAATCAGGATCAGCGGGCATGGAACGATGACTGTTCCGATGATGAGGCCTAAGAAAGATAGGTTGACGCCTGTGGGGTTGAAGTCGTAGTAATGCTGATACACCCACGGCAGGGCAATGATGAAGGTGTACATGAGCCCGAAGATGAAGCCGTTGTATAAGCAGACGAAGCCGACGATTGGCTCTGTGAACAGCATGTGGACTGGTCGGATCAAAAGTGTTGTTGCGAAGTAGCTGACGTGTTGTAGCCAGGTCTTGTCTTCTTTGGCTGTCTCTAAGATGCCTGCTTTCTTCGCTCGGCGTTGGAGTATGGTCTTTTTGTACGTCTCTCGGGTGAACAAGATGGGAAGGTAACAACCTCCAGCACAAATCAGCACAGCCCATTGGGTCCATCGCCAATCTCGGGTTTGGACGACGAAGCCGCCCACCTGCGAACACAAAGTCAGAATCACGTTTGATGCGTTCGTTGCCTCACCGTTTGGTACTTGGCCATTGAGCAACTCGATCTGGAGTCAGAGGTGGCAGATTGGACTTCGAGGGAACACATACTGCGAAGAGGTCAGCAAGGATCCACGGTAGCTTCTCTGTCTTCGATCCCTTACCCAAAGGACCCAACGACGCCCCGAAAGTAGGAACGGCATAATAAAAAGCCATAGACACCGCTCTCTTGCTGCCGGATGTGTAGTCACAGATCGATGCCGATGCATTCCCCACAGCAGGAGCGGCACAAACACCAGCAAAGAAACGGCAGACGGTCAACGAGACTATGTCGCCCGCCAATGCTGCTCCCAGCGTGAAAGCCATGAAACCCGGCGTCGTAACGAGGAGAACTATCTTGCGGCCGTATGTTTCGCTCAGCGGCGATCCGAGCATTGGGCCCGCAGCAAGACCCAGGTTATATAGCGAGAGCGGAAGGATGGCGACTGAGCGCGAGACACCGAACTCTGCAGAGACTCCATCGATGCCTGGGCTGTAGATTGATGCTGCGAAGGCCGTGACGAATGCGAGGACTGTTACGGAGACGGTCGAGTAGACGCGCGTGCCGCGAGAGAAGTTCCTTGGATTGTCTGGGTCGTCAAATCCAGTCCAGTCTGTCGCACTGCGGATAGCATTGGGCTCAAATGTGGAAGAGTGTTCGGTTTCGCCACCCATGGTCAACGGATGGTTGTCGAGATTGGTGATGAAGCGTGTTGGAGTTGATCTGCCGAATTGAAGAAAGGCGGATATACACTGAACCTCCTGAGAGACGGCGGCGACGCCATTTTGTTTCAATTACTGTCGTGTTCGAAAAGTACTGTGATGTCTGTCGTGCTTGCCTTTTCTGAGAGATCGCAGGGCGTGCTCGGTTAGAGACTCCGGCCTCGGACAAAATATGTCCGCATTCTCTGGGTTAGGTAACCACTCAATTTCTTCTACGTAGATCACAAAATCCATGGCAATATGATGTACTTCGGATCGTGCCTACTCGGTTATTAGTGGTTCAGCCGTCAAGATAGTATTCACGAGCATCAATATTTCAGGGCCGCAGGACTGCCATTTTGGTTTGACATCCAGTGATTTGTCGTGATTGATTGACGATTCGGTCATGCCTACCACGTATCGGCACGCAAGATAGCCAGCGCATAACCCGCCAGCCGGTGATAACTGCCAAGTCAACTGAGAAAGTTTCTAGGTCATGGAAGTGATTTCCAATGCAAAGGTGCATTGGGATGGTAACCCCAACCCCAACCCTAAGCTGATCGCTTCTAATATATTTCCACTCTCCTTCTTTCCCGCATACTCCATTCTGTCCGTCCGCAAGAT